>Ga0255055_10000805_pt1 | contig 23806 bp, 22 predicted proteins | sample JV7_2_27_MG_FD_188633 | JGI IMG/M metagenome (GOLD analysis project Ga0255055, IMG submission 188633) | Seawater microbial communities from Jervis Inlet, British Columbia, Canada - JV7_2_27 | ecosystem: Environmental > Aquatic > Marine > Inlet | place: Canada: British Columbia | collected...
TCTTTTTGTTCGGTTTTTTTCTTTTTCTTTCGCGGTCTTTTAACACCATAGGACTTCCGAACTATTTTTAGTGGGCTACTTATAGTTTTGCAACCGGATTCAAAAAGCTGCACGGCATCAATGCGGCACATTTGCCGCAGACGTGAGTAGAGTCCGGCAAATCTGAAAAATAATCCAGAATATCCAGATTCTCATTCAACCGATTCCAGCATTTGCGTCTTTCAAACCCATTCTCACGCAATGCATTTACCGGGCAGGCTTCAATGCATTTACCGCACTTTTTGCCTGCCTTCAGCAGGCAGGCCTCGTCCGTATCAATGAGCGGATGATCCCCGAGTTCGGCCTCTGTCACCAGGCTCCCCAGGCGACCGGTACAGCCGGCCGGTGTAATCAGCATGTGATGGGTTCCAAAGCGCCCTAAATTCGCCAGAAAGGCCAGATGTTTATGGGACCACCGAGCCATTAAAATGTCTTCATCGAAGTTATGAGTGGCGGGTGTTAATCCTGACTTGAATCCGCTGGCAGCCAGAAATTCTGCCAGGGCCTGGCTTAAGCGGCCGATTAAATCATTGGTTTGAACATACGCCAGCCCCCAGTTGCGGCAGGGCCGATCTCCTTTTTTGTTCCCTTTTACCAGCTGGCGCTTAAAGGGGATAAAAAAGACAATCAATGATCTGGCAGTTGGAAGCAAATCATGGGGGTGCATATGCTCATCAAAGGCCATCTGCGGCAGGATATCGAAACGATCATCGACCGATGCGCTGACTAACAGCGGTGTCTGCCAAAAGCCTTCAATACCCATCCGGGCCGGTTCGGCTGCCACAAATTCCTCTGCCAACAGACGTAAATCATCGATATTGATTTTACTCATAGATTTCACATGCATCTCTAAACTGTGCCTGGACCCTTCCTGCCGATACGGCCATGACGATGGAAAGCACGGCCCCTAGTTCTTCATCAGTTTTAAAAGCGAATAGACAGACACGTCAACCCCCCATCCATCTTTTGCATTTCACTCACATCCAGTTCAATTATTTCCAGATCCAATGCTTTAAGTTTTGCCTTTGTATCCGGAAATCCTTTGGGTGCTAACAGATAGTCGTTTATCCAGAGCACGTTGGCGGCATACTCTTCTTCTTTGTTTACAATTATCTTGTCGTATGCTGTAAGTACCTCGTGGTTTGCAAAGTCCCGGGTAACAAGCAAGCAATTTTTGCCCACATAGTTGACACTGGATTTGAAATGTAACCCGGCTCCAACTTGAATCGTCGACCAGGTTTTTGCGTATTTTTCCAATATCTTGCCCAATTGTTTAGCGCCTTCCGAATTTGTCCGTTCAGAGATCCCGATAAAAAAATGGTCTCCGATCATAAGAACATCGCCGCCATCTAAGGTCCCGGGCGCTTGAATATGTTCAATCGCACGATATTGTGCCAGAATTTCGGCAATCGATTCTTCTTCACCCTGTCTGGACACCGCACCGGGATTAGCGATGATCGCTATATCCGGGGTCACCACTGCGGTGTCCTCCACAAAATGCGCATCAGGATAATCCGATTGCGAGTCGAGCTCAATGATCTTGAGCCCAATCGATTTCAGGGTTTCCACATAGGATATGTGCTGTTGTAAGATGAGCGAATAACTTGGCGAGCCGATATTTTCGGTTGTGAGGCCCTGAACAAAATTTTTTCCGGGTTTTCTGGTAATCGCAAAGGTGAAACTGATCTCCATATGAAGTTCCTCATGTTCTTCTAATATGGCGTTAAAATTGGCAAGCCGGTTTAAGACGAGCAGAGAAATCGCAATAATCGGTATATCTGTAATGAGGGGTGCTATGGATACTTTAATTCCGGCACTCAAGAACTCAAGCATTTTTTTGCCAATTTCGGACGGTTTGAATGATGTCTCTTACATAGGCACATTCGCATTTTGCCGGACAGGGATCTAACTGGTTTTCATGCAGACAGTATTCCGGACATTGCTTTGTGCCTAAAAGTTGTTCCGAGTATACAGGGCCATTGTAAAGGTCTTTGAATTCACCGGCAGGGATGCCGAGCGTTGTTCCACAGGTTAAATGATTGAACAGAAAAAAACCCAGGTGTATATTGCCAAAATTCACCTGATAACCAATCATGTTGGTTGTGGGATCTTCCAGAAAATCTTTACGCGATGGCCATCGGTAACCGCAGAATGTACATTTTTTAAATTCAGTCATCGTTTTTTATTTTCGAAATAAATTCCGTGCAACTCATCACTTTGGCATATGCAGAGCCCAGGGCGGCCATAAAAGATGCATGCACATCTTCAGCCAATACCTTTTTTTTCCCAAAATCAAGGCTTTGGGTAGCGCATCCATCGTGTATGACGGTACATTTGAAATCCAAATCAGCAGCAGCTCGTGTGGTTGCATCAATGCACATGTGGCTCATCGCGCCACAGATGACAACGCTCTCGACTCCTGTATCTTTGAGCTTATCTAAAAGGGGTGTTTCACGAAAACTGTTCGGATAGTGCTTCTGTATCACCAGATCATCCGAACGGGGTTTAACACTGACATGAATCTTCATCCCCTTTGTATCCGGCAGAAAAAAAGTCGCACCTTCTCTGATCGCCACGTGCTGAATGTGAAACGTCGGCCACTGGTTCTCACGGAAAAAAGTCAGCAATTTATTGGCCGTTGCACTGGCCGCATCCATGCCGACGAGTTCCATACGGCCGCCTGCAAAATAATCATTCTGAATATCAACAAGTATCAAACCGGTTTTCATTTATTTTTCCTTTCAATATGGATTGAATATCATAACTAGTTGTAAATTTGATAAACTAGAACTTGTTTCAGGACCTTAGATTTTGTTCAAGGGTAAAAAAAGTGCCTAACTGGTTTTATGCCAGGGCTTCTTTTATAGCGGCTCGCGCCAGAAGTCGTGTGGAATCCAATACCGGCAAGGGACAATCATCTGGATCAACAATTAATGGGATCTCCGTGCAACCCAACACGGCCGCATCACAGCCCTGGTTTTTGAATTTCGCAATGACTTCGTTAAAATAGAGCCGTGAGTCCTCCGTAAACACACCGTTTACCAGTTCATTAAATATAATGTCATCAATTCGCTCGCGGTCATTTTCGTCAGGTATCTGGCTGGTGATGTTAAATTTTTTTAGCGTGACGGGATAAACCGGCCCTGTCATGAGATATTTCGTTCCTAAAATTGCCAGCTGCTTAAAGCCATCTTCCCGGGCCTTTTTTGCGACTGCTTCTGCTATATGGAGCCACGGTATGGGTGATTTATCTTTGACAAAATCAAACGCCTGATGAATGGTATTGTCCGGGCAAATCGCAAATTGGGCTCCGATTTGAGATACTTTTTGAGTCGAAGAAAGCATGAGTTCCGCAATTTTTTCCCAATCCCCCTCACGAATGGCGGTCATGTATTCTCCTAAAGCGTGCGTATGCATCGTGACCTCAGGGTGCATGTGCTCACCCATTTTAGACGGAGCTTCGGTGCAAATGGTCCGATAACAAAGCGCAGCACCTTCGGCACTGCAGGCGACGATTCCGATGTGTTTGGCCATGATAGACTTCCTTTTCCTGCTTTTGTTTAAAATAGAACGGTTTTATAGTGGTTGCCAAAAAAAACGTTCCGGTATTCATACGTTTTTTTCTACAACCCCTTATGCCGCACTACCGTATTTGGGTGTTTTCAAACCGGGTGGTTGTTTGTATACTGTTACACCCGCACCGATTAAGGCACTGCCGTGCCTTTGTTTTTTCCCGCCTATGGCGGAAAAACCCAAGCCACCTGCTCCGCGGGTGGCCGGTGGCCCGGAACATTATTATGGAAAACGGTATAAAATAACCGGCTTCATTTTAGCAAGCTTTTTTAACAAATTCAGATCAAACAGGACAATGAAGGGCTTGAAACTCAAAAATTTAGTATATTTGTTTTGCTGGAAAATCAAAATTTCTTGACAGATGGGGTATTCTTAAGGAAACTTGCCAAAAGATTCAGGAGAAAAAACATGACTGAATTTAAATATTCGAATATTGAAAAGGAAATGCAAGCCTACGGATTTGACAAGGTTATCAAAAGCCACTGCCGAATGTGTCATGGCGGCTGTGGTACCTTGATCTATATCAAAAATGGTGTGGTCAAAAAAATAGCCGGAGACCCGGATTGCCCTATCAACCATGGCACCCTATGCAGCAAGGGAATCGCATCTGCCCAGCTGGCATACCATCCGGATCGATTGACTTACCCGGTTAGAAGAGTCGGAGCGAAAGCCGGCGGCAAGTGGGAGCGCATTTCATGGGATGAGGCTTTAGATGCGATTGCAGAGCGAATTTTAAACACCAAAGATAAATTCGGTGCGGAATCCATTGTTATGGGATACGGCACCGGGAGGGAAAATGAAGCTGCCATCTATCGTTTTGCCAATTTGCTGGGCACCCCCAATGTTTTAACCGCCGGCCATTTTTGCTACGGCCCTCGAATCGCTACCAGCATTATTACATGCGGAACCAATCCGGTGGTTGATTACGAAAATGATCCAAAATGCATCATGCTGTGGGGCAATAACCTGGTCATCAGCAATCCGGACGAATATAAAGGCGAGCCTTTTTCAGCGAGCCTGAGCAAAGGCGCCAAACTGATCGTTATTGATCCGCGCCTGACACGCGCTGCCGCGCGAGCGGATATATGGTTGCAGCTAAGGCCGGGAACGGACACCGCCCTCGCATATGGGATGTTAAATGTCATCGTAAACGAAGAGTTATACGATAAAGAGTTCGTCGCAAACTATGTTCACGGCTGGGAGCCCTTTGTCCGTCGAATCAACGAATACCCGCCGGAAAAAGCAGCCAGGATCACCTGGGTTCCAAAAAATAAAATCATCGATGCGGCCCGATTATATGCCACCACCAAACCCGCCGGCATTCAGTGGGGTGTTGCTATCGAACAGCAAATTAATTGCGCGGACAATGATCGCATCCTGATGGCTATGATGGGCATCACCGGCAATTTGGATGTTCCCGGCGGGCAGATGCTTTTTCGTCCGCCAAAAATTAACAATGTAGGCACATTCGGTGCCCATAAAATGCTTGCTAAGGAACAGGCCGCCATACGGCTGGGGGGTGATCGATTCCGATTGGCGGCGAACTTTGGAATCATAAACCCCAAATGTGTTTGGGATGCCATTATTAAGGAAAAACCTTATGCGGTAAAAATGCTTTTTCTGATCAGCACCAATCCGATGTTAACGCGTGCAAACGCAAAAAAGGTACGTGAGGCCTTGGAACAAATCGAGTTTATGGTGGTGTCCGACTTCTTTTTAACGCCGACAGCAGAACTGGCCGATATCGTGCTTCCAGCGGCCACCTGGCTGGAGATGGATTATGTCGGAGATTTTTGGAAGCGCCACGGATACCTACTGCCGCGCCGCAAGGCTATAGAAATTGAGGAATGCCGATCTGATCATGAAATGCTGAATGACCTTGCCCATCGAGTCGGGCAGGAAGAATACTGGTGGGATACTTTTGAAGGTGGATTGGATTATATATTAGAACCCATGGGGATCACCTGGCAGGATTTTAAAAAAATGGATTACATTCGCGGGGATGTCAGGTATCAAAAATATAAAGAAAAGGGGTTTGCAACACCCACCGGGAAGCTTGAAATCTACTCGACCCTTCTTGAAAAATGGGGCTATGATCCGCTGCCCCAGTTTCGCGAGCCACCGGAAAGCCCATACAGCACACCTGAGCTCTATAACGATTACCCCTATACGCTGATTACCGGCAGACGGCTGCCGGGTTTTTTTCATTCCGAAAACCGCCAGATACCCTGGCTGCGTGAGCTGCACAAAGACCCCGTGGTCGAAATTCATCCCCAAAGCGCGCAAAAGGAAGGCATTCATGAAGGGGACTGGGTTATTCTCGAATCGCCCAGGGGAAAGATAAGGCAACGCGCGAAATTTTTTGAAGGTATGGACCCGCGGGTGGTTTCCGCCGAACATGCCTGGTGGTATCCTGAAAAAAAAGATCCCGATCATGGATGGGATGAGTCCAATATCAATATTCTGACAGACAATTCCTTCGCAAACTGTGATCCGGCGATGGGCTCCACCCATGTCCGCACTCTGTTGTGCAAAATATATCCCGCAAAAGAATAGAAGGGTGGGTTATGACAATACACGAAATTTACATTGATGACCAGGAGTGCTGGGGTTGCAAAACCTGTGAGGTGGCTTGTAAGCAGGAGCTGAATGCGCCTGAAGGCGTTAAATTAATTGTGGTTTCTGAAGACGGTCCCAAAATTGTCGGTGGCGCTCCGGCTTTTACGTATCGCATAAACATGTGTCAGCACTGCAATGAACCGCCATGTGCCGACGCCTGCCCTGAAGAGGCGATTGCCAAACGATCCGATGGTATCGTGGTCATGGATTATGAGCTGTGCTCCGGTTGCCGGGCATGCATTGAGGTTTGCCCCTATGATGCCATTGACTTTGACGATGATAAAAGTATCGCCCGGAAGTGCAACCTTTGCCATCATCGGGTGGACCGGGGCCTGATCCCGGCTTGCGCTGATAATGTCTGCCTGGCACATTGCATTCATTTCGACGATTCGAATGAAAAGAAAAAGCGCGATATTACGCTTGCATCCTGACGGGCAGATAGGTAAATTTGAACTCCATAATGATCAGCATGGAAAGAACGCAGATGATTATGGAGCCAGCGGTCAAGTTGGATTTTAGATACGGGACAAAAAAAAGAGGAAGGTGAAATGGGCAAATTAAAATATACCGCATTATTTCTGGTTTTGTTGATATTTGGGTGTGCCGGGTTACAGACCGAGAAGGGGAAAATGGCCCTGTTTGACAGGACCTCCAGGGCATACGGCCGGGCCATTCGCTGGGGACAGTACGAGGAAGCATTTGCTCATAAAAAATTATCGGACCAAAATGATAAATTACCCGATTTTGAAGACTATCGTCAAATACGGGTAACCGCCTACAAAGTCAAAAAAACGATTGTTGGTGAGAGTTATTCAAAAGTCCTGCGCATTGTAGATATCCAATACTATCGGATGAGTAACGTAATAGTGAAAAATTTAGAACATCGACAGAAGTGGGAATATAACGAAGAAGAAGATAGATGGTATCTTCTAAGTGAATTGCCGGACTTCGAATGAACCCGGACTCCAAAGCATTTAATCCATTTCGAACGTGGATTGAGGAAGGTGTGATGTGATCTCGAAAAGAAACCGTTTCGTTATTGCTGCAGCAATCTGTCTTGTTGGACTGATGGCGTGCGTGCATTCGAGCGATACCACAACAGAAGAAGAAACGAAGGGGGCTTTGGCGGAAGCTAAGATCGAGTTTGATTACGCCGATGAAACCAGTCTGCTGGTGGTCAGCCCTGTGCAGAAGCAAGTCCTCAGCCTGAAGAATTTTCGGGTGGGTGCGGGCAAAAACCGAATACTGATCGTGGGCGTCCAGGTTGAAGAGGCGGGTAAGGAGAATGTGGCTGATATGGTGATTTCCGGCATCACCTGCGGCGGACAAACGCTGTCTCTGATATCCGGCTCCGAGGTGCAACTCTCCTCGATGTGGCGCGGAAAAGAATATTATCTCAAGGTGGCTGTCTACTACCTTATCAATCCACCTTCCGGTGAACACGACATCACGGTCACCTATGCAGGGCCGGTAACGAGCGCCAATGTCGGGGCGATCTCCCTTTACAACGTGAAGCAAGCGGCGCCGGTGAATTTGGTCACAAACAAGCAGGGCAAACAGAAAAAAATCATCACCCCGTTTACCACAAAGAACGACGGCGCCTGGGTGGTCGACATCGTGGGCGGCGGTCACAAGAGCAAATTGAAACCCAAGACCAAAGGTCATATCCGACGATTTAACGCCCAAGAAAAGAGCGGCGGGAAGTCTTCATTGGTCGGCGGGACGCTACCCGTCCGGAGTGCCGCTAAGGTCTCTCTGTATTGGGCCCAGCCAAGGCGCGAAATCAATCGCCTGGCTCACGTGGCCGTTGAGATCGCGCCCCACAAGTAACCCAATTGGGTTGTCGCGTCTCCCTCAACAGATCCTCGTTCCAAACGCAACGCTTAAAGCACGGATCTGCTTTTGCCGTTCTCCACCAATATAGGCGCAGATCTTCGAGCCAGGCCGTGTTTGACCGGACGTGGTCGTTGACGCATCCTTGGCGCAAACATTTGATAAAGTTGAAGTCCGGGCACAATATGGCTTCACTTGGGAGGATTGCGGCGGGGAACCTTCCAAAAATCCCAATCGATTCCGCCCCTGGCATTATTACCAATGCCGGTTCCACCTCCACTGCTGGCTCTGCCACTATAGCTAAATGCAAAGGAAACCGTGTTTTCAACCAAATCAAAACGATTGTTGAAGGACATCTCGCCGAGCAAATCCAGATACCGACGATAACCAAAAATTTTAATGCTCTTGGTGTCCAGAACAGTCCCATTGGCCTCCAGAAAATGAATATAAAGCGTCAAACGGTTCAGTGTGTTGTAACTCTTTGGTATATAGTCTGCTAATTTTATGACACCGGAAATCTGCAGGTTTTTAACCGCTTCCCGATATTCATAATTAATCGATAAATCGCGTGTCTGCCAGCTTCCTTTATGGGGGCCGCCATCAAGCACAGCTATTCGATCTGTTTCCTCTACCCATGCCCCGGGGCTTAAAGTACTTCCACCCGCACAGGCGACGCCCAGATTAATTAGCAGACACGCTATCAATAACTTGAATACCAATGAAGATTTAATCTTAAAATTCATGTCATCCTCCACAGCAATAATTTGGCCTTTGAGTCCTCCTGATTTATTAGAATAATTTAAGGATTAAAATTCAGGTGTGCAATCCATTCTTACAAAAAAATATTGACATTTTTATCAGATAAATCTAATAGGTACTATCTTTAATAAGTCAGACTTAATCACTCAAGTGGAGGGCTAAATGAGTATCGCAGCAACATTCCAACGCGCCTACAGAGTAAAAAAACTGGATCCATATCCAATGGAAATTCTTAAAAGAGTCGATCGCCCCACAACACGGGTCATGGGAGATGAAATTCAACGGGTAGATGAGCGTGAAAGCGGTTTTAACCGGGCGTTGCGAGGCGACTGGGGACCCCAGCTTTCCAAAGAGAGGCATCGATTTGTAGCCAAACACCCGTTGTCGGGAGCCCTGGTCAATATGCAGTTCACGCTGAGTGAAATTGTGGGCGGTATGGCTGCCGCCAATAAAGCTCCCGGGACGGACGACCCGGTTGAGATGGCGCGCCATATTAAAGAGACAGCTTATTTTCTGCGCGCCGATCAGGTCGGAATCTGCGAATTGCCTCCGTATGCAGTTTATAGCCACAGTATGGCCGGCGGGGAACCGGTTGAGCTCCATCATAAATATGCGATTGCCATTTTAATTGATCAGGATTTTAAAACTGCCGATGCAAGCGTTGGTAACGATTGGATCAGCAATTCGATGAGTTTTTTAGCCTATTCGACCTCGGGATTTATTGCCTGTATCCTGGCCGACTATATTCGCCGGCTGGGTTACCCCGCGCGTGCGCATCATGCCCGGAATTATCAGATTGTGCTTCCGCCTATTTTGCTCTGGGCCGGCCTGGGAGAAATGTGCCGGATCGGAGATATCGTGCTCAATCCGTTTCTAGGCCCTAGATTTAAGGCGGCGGTAGTTACCACCGATCTTCCCCTGGCGATAGACAAACCCATCGATTTTGGGGTTCAAGACTTCTGTACGAAATGCAAACAATGCGCACGCTATTGCCCGTCTGGTGCGATTCCTTTTGGTGATAAGAAAATCTATAACGGCTATGAAAAATGGCCCAACAATGTGGAAAAATGTACCAAACAGCGTGTCGGAAACAAGCAAGGCTCGGGCTGCGGCGTGTGTGTTTGCGTCTGCCCCTGGAACAAACCGTACACACCGTTTCATCGATTTGTCCAATGGTCCATGCGAAATATCCCCTTTGCCCGCAATTTTGCTGTATGGGGTGATGAGTTTTTGGGTTACGATAAACCCAATCTTGAAAACAAGTGGTGGTTGAATCTGGAGGATGTGGATGGAGAGTTGACGGTTCCACCCCATGCCGGATCCCGGGGTAACTTCAGGGAACCCAAATAAAAACCTAAATAGAGCGATTGCCGATCTTACCACATCTACTGCGTCAGATGCCGTCCCGCATGACGATAGCGGAACGACATCTTCTCCCGCTGAGCGGGGATTTCGCTATGCTCAACTTGCTTATCTACGGCAACCTCGACAATCGCTCAACTTGGGTAAAAAGAAAAATCTTTTGGAAATATAGCAAATGGAAGCTGAAATATCGAAGCGCAAAAACGCAGGTGAAGGCATGTTTCGGCCCTTAAAAAAGAAGCGATTTTCCGATCAGATTGCAGATTTGATTCAGAAAAAAATCCTGGAGGATAATCTTGAGGTCGGCACCGGCCTGCCTTCGGAAATAGAAATGGCCCAGGAGTTTCAGGTCAGCCGCTCGGTGATCAGGGAGGCGCTGCGGATATTGGAGATATCGGGTCTTGTCAAGATTAAAAAAGGACCCACCGGGGGGATTTTTGTTTCTTATGGCTATCATGCGCCCATCAAAAGATCGCTTAACAATCTGATTATCTCCGGTGAAGTCACGGTGGACCATCTTTTTGATGCCCGCCTGTTGATCGAACCGCACATTGCCGGACAGGCGGCTTTGCGGGCCAATGATGAGGATTTAAAAAAGTTTCAAGCCTTATTTGAAGATTCAGCGTCCCACCTTGATGACCCGGTACGCCTTAAGCAAAATAATCTTGAATTTCACCTCTTGCTGGCGCGGGCTTCCGGCAACCCGGTCCTGGCGGTGATGTTGGAATCTGTATTTGAATTGCTGGCCGAACGAACGCTAAGTTTTGTTGACCTTACACTGGAAAGAAAGTTTTTTAAAATCCATAAAGCCATATTCGAAGTTATCACCCGACGGCAGTCTGAAGAGACCAGCAGACTTATTCGCAAGGATATTATGGATGTTATGAAGACCATCAAAACGTTCCAAAAACATGATGACGGGAGTTAATGGAAATGATTGATTTGTTGGGTTACATTGTCATCCTGGGGCTCACAGTCCAGGCTTTTAGCGGATTAACATTTTTGATTTCGTCATTGTTGCTTGTGTGCGGCGGACACCGGCAAATCAACGGGCTCTGGAAGGTACCAAAGGTTTGATTATCGGTAACGTCGAAAGATTTGATGAGAGTCACCACGTATTTGCCAGAAATCGGGCGCTTATTCCGGGATCAGACCCGTACAAAGCATTTTATCAAAAGCACCCGGAACTTGAAGGCATCGAATTGAGCTCTGAAGAAGCCAGTATAAGGGTCAAAGGCTTCGCCAAAAGCATCGGCGCTGCTTTGGTGGGTATAACCGAGATCAATCCGCCTCGTGCAAAATCCAGGTAAAATGAAATAGGTCTTTGCATGATAGGTGCCGATATGGCTTTATATATCCCCCCAAAAATGAGATAAATGTAACCCTATGATCTGATTGAATCACACCCACAAAAAAAGGTTTTCTTATGGATGTCAAACAAAAATACTGGAATCCTGTTCTAGAAACCCTTCCACAGGAAAAAATTCGTCAACTGCAACTTAAAAAGTTCAAACAAATTTTTAGGTGGACTTATGATCACTCAAAATTCCACCGGCAACTGTATGAGCAGGCTGGCATAAAGACCGACGATATCCGGTCTTTTGAGGATATCAGGCAGGTACCCAAAGTGGAAAAGGCCATGATGCGGGATATCCAGCGCAAAGACCCATTTCCCTATGGAGATGCACTGTGCGTGCCGCTTGAGGATGTGGCTGTGTTTCGCCAGACCAGCGGGACCACCGGACAGCCGGTCTATCAGCCGGATACCTGGCAGGACTGGGAATGGTGGGCCGAATGCTGGTCTTATATTCTCTGGGCCCAGGGCTACCGGCCTCAAGACCGGGTGTTTATTCCCTTCGGCTATAATATTTTTGTGGCGTTCTGGGCCGGTCACTATGCGGCCGAAAAGATAGGCTGTGAAGTGGTACCCGGTGGGGTTTTGGATACCAAGGCTCGGATTCTCAAGATCGAAGAATTGCAGGCAACGGCCATGATGGCAACTCCCACCTATATTCTTGGGATGGCAGAAACGGCCAAATCTAAAATGGGGATAGATCCATCAAAGCTGACCATTGAAAGGATCACCTGTGCGGGTGAGTGCGGTGCCAGCATCCCCAGTACCAAAAAAAGAATGGAACAAGCCTGGGGCGCAAAAGTCTATGATCACGCCGGGGCCACTGAAATCGGTGCCTGGTCCTTTGAATGCACGGAACAACCCGGCGGCTTGCATGTCAATGAAGCGCTGTTTCTGGTGGAAATCGAAGATGTAGAGACGGGTGAGATCATTGAAGAACCCGGACGCAGAGGAAAAATGATTATCACAGCGTTTGATCGTCAGGCCCAGCCCTGTGTGCGCTTTGATTCCAAAGATGTCATTGAATGGGCTGACGAGCCTTGCGCGTGTGGAAGGACGACGCGATTGATCAAGGGCGGCGTCGTTGGCCGGGCCGATGATATAACCAAGGTAAAAGGCGTACTTCTGGCACCGTCTGCCATCGAGGAGGTCGTCCGCAGCCTGGATGGCCTGGGCGATGAGTACGAGGTGGTTGTCGAAAAAGTCGGAGATACCGATCATATTAAACTCAGGGTGGAAGTCCTGCCGGAATCCGAGGATCAATGCCAGCTCATCGAAGCCGAGCTTGTCGATCAGCTCAGGCTCAAGACCAATCTGCGTTATGATATTGAAATCTGCGGCTGTGAAACCTTACCTAGATATGAAGTCAAGGCCAAGCGCTTCAAAGACTTGCGCAAAAAAGAATAAAAACCTTATTTTTTGCCCGATGGCTGTGAAGCAGAAAAACTGAAAGCTATCCGCAGATTACGCAGATTACACAGATAAGTTAGGCTCAAAACTGAAAGCTATCCGCAGATTACGCAGATTACACAGATAAGTTAGGCTCAAAGTTGAAAGCAAAATGGAGTAAAGATCATCTCAATGAGGTAAATCCTGCCTGCCAGGCCGAAGCTATTTAGCGTAGGCTGGTTAATCCTGTCTAATGAAATTAAAATGAGGAGATTCGATGGCACAACAAATCGATTTAAATAAGATCAATGATAAAATTCAGCTGCTGAAGAAAACTGCCCAAGAGCTATCCCAGATAGGAGAAAACTTTCCAGCCATTGCCCGCAACACCGTCCGGATATTAGCCAGTGTTAAAATGCTGGAGATAAATGTTTCCGATTTATTTGAGCTGGACTCGTGATTATTATGAGACGAAACAGCCGACGAGAATCTTGATATCGGAAAGAATTACATAAGTATTGATATAATCATTTAATATAACAGTCTAAAATATCGCCTTCCAAAACCTGTTTGACACCAGCCGCTTCGCTCTGCTATGTAAGTAATGTTTTATGGAAGATGGTTGAAAAACCATCCATTATTCCGACTACTCCCCATTCGGGCTATGATAGCGTCAGGATTATCTCCCCTCCATTGCATCGCGTAAACGTCTACCGGTATCAGTTGCTGTCCAAATTAGTCCGCCTGCCAAGTGGCGAGTTTAAGACATAAACCAGCATAGTTTACAACCATACGATTTTGTGCTGCCAGCGGATTTATCCGCCCGGCGGAAGGGGGCCGGATGAAGCAAAAGATTAAGAGTATCCGGAGTTATTCATTTCATTAGCGCCTTCCCCGCTCACAGGGAAAGGGCTTCCGCATTGAAACCCATCGAGGAGGGCGTCGGTTGTTTATACCGTGAGGTGGGCATCAACTCGTTTGATGTGTTCTTCAGGGCGTCTCAACTACCAGCGCATCTATTCCCCACGGCTTGATTTAAGCCTTAAGTCGCAGTTAAGATTTCGAATTTCAACCTGCACATATTTCAATTCCATTTAAGTTGCGAGCAAAAGCCTGAGTTCCCGAATACAAACTTCATCCCGTCAGCGGAAAAACTGTCCTGGGGAGAAGCTTCACCGGACTGTTTCTTTCTTTGTACCCATTTACACGAATCATCAAAAGGAGGTGACCAATCTATGGGTAAAATCAAAATTGCGATTGCAGGAGTCGGCAACTGTGTCAGTTCACTGATTCAGGGAATCCACTATTACCAAGACAAAAACCGGGAAGACGCCATCGGCCTGATGCACTATGAGATGAATGGTTATAAGCCCGGCGATATTGAAGTCGTTGCCGCTTTTGATGTCGATCAACGCAAGGTCGGCCATGATGTGCATGCAGCTATTTTTACCAGGCCCAACTGCACAACAATTTTCTACCCTGAACTTCCCCCATCCGGAGTAAGCGTGCGTATGGGCAAAATTTTGGACGGGATCGCGGGCCATATGAAGAATTATCCCGACGACCATACGTTCGTTTTGTCCGGGGAACCGGAGCCGACCGCAGCGCAAATCATCCAGGTGCTCAAGGAGTCCGGCGCCCAAATCCTGACAAACTATCTTCCGGTCGGCTCGGAAGAAGCTACCCGGTTTTATGCCAATTGCGCGCTGGAGGCCGGGGTTGCTTTTGTCAACAATATTCCGGTCTTCATCGCCAGCGATCCGGCGTGGGCCAGGCGCTTTGCGGATAAAAACATTCCCATCATCGGTGACGACATCAAGTCTCAGATGGGCGCTACCATCACGCACCGCATCCTGACCGATCTTTTCAAGAAGCGTGGCGTCAAGCTGGAGCGCACGTACCAGCTCAATACCGGGGGCAATACCGATTTTCTCAACATGCTCGAGCAAAAGCGTCTGGCCACCAAGAAAAAATCCAAGACCGAGGCTGTGCAGGCCGTGGCCGCCAGGCGTCTGCAGGACGAAAACATCCATATCGGTCCCAGCGACTACGTGCCATGGCAGAAAGACAACAAGGTTTGTTTCATTCGCATGGAAGGTAAGCTTTTCGGTGACGTGCCCATGAACCTGGAAATGCGCCTTTCCGTGGAGGATTCACCCAACTCAGCCGGTGTTGCCATTGACGCCATCCGTTGTGCCAAGCTGGCTTTAGACCGCGGTCAGGGCGGTGTGCTTGAGGCGCCTTCGGCCTATTTCTGCAAACATCCTGCGCGCCAGTTCACCGACGATGAAGCCTATGCCCTGGTCGAAGACTTCATCAACGAGGATAGCCACTTAAGCCTTCACAAGCTGAAAAGAGCGAGTTAGACTTTGCTTCTGGATAGCATCTATGCGGCGGCCAAAGTTTTGCGCCATAAGCTTTCGAATATTATGAAAACGAAAAACGTTCCGCATGGAGTTGGTCGTTAGCAACGGAGATTAAGTAAATGGGCATGAAATGTCTGATCATCGCCGCCGGCAAGGGCCGCCGTCTACGGCAGCAGGGTGACAGCAAACCCCTGATTCCCATTTTGGGACTGCCCCTGATCGAACGGGTTATCCACAGCGCCATCGAGGCCGGTGCGGACGATTTTTATGTGGTAACCGGATACCAGGAAGGGCGCATTCGCTCCTTTCTGGCCAACCTGACCCATCGCCTGGGCTGCCGTATTACCCCCATATTCAACCAGGATTGGGAAAAAGAAAACGGCCTTTCGGTGCTAAGGGCCAGGCAATACCTGCAAGAGCCCTTTTTACTGCTGATGGCCGACCATCTCTTTGATCCGTCCATCGCCCGTGAGTTGATGGCGCTGCCTTTATGCGACGGGGAAATCGCCCTCGGCGTTGATAGCGATACCCGCAATTCCGGTATCGATATGCAGGATGTTACCCGGGTAAAAACCGACGCCGGTAAGATACGCAATATCGGTAAAGGCTTGACCGACTTTAATGGTTTTGACACCGGTATTTTTAAATGCACTCCTGCAATTTTCAGCGTGTTGGAGCGAATCACAAAGCAAGACGGCGATACCACCCTGTCTGCAGCGGTGCGGATTTTAGCTGCCGCGGGCAAGGCCAAAGCGGTCGAAATTAACGGTTGCTTCTGGATCGATGTGGATGATCCGGCCGCCCTCAGCCGGGCAGAGGACGTGATTTTGACCAATTTGAAGGCCAAATCCAGTGACGGACCGGTGTCGCGTTATATCAACCGGCCCTTATCGGTGAGGATTTCCCGCCGACTGGTGAACCACCGCATCACACCCAATCAAATATCCCTGTTCTCATTTCTATGCTCCGTGCTGGCCGCCGGCCTGTTTGCGCTTGATGGTTATTTGGCCCTTTTGCTGGGCGGTTTTATGGCACAGTTCGCATCGGTCGTAGACGGCTGCGACGGCGAAGTGGCCAGACTCACGTATCAAAGCAGCCCTTACGGCGGATGGTTTGATGCGGTACTGGATCGTTATGCCGACGCCTTCCTGCTTTTCGGTCTCATGTGGCACGCCTACGCCGATAGAACGGATGGCCTGATCCTGTTGTTCGGATTTTTAGCGATTATCGGCTCCTTTATGCTGAGCTATACGGCCGACAAGCACGACAGCCTCATGCGCGACCGGGTCAGTCGCGGCCGGGGATTGCGCATGGGTCGCGATATCCGCGTCTTTCTGATATTCCTCGGTGCCGTATTCAACCAGGCATATTTGACCCTGGTTGTGATTGCCGCTGTGATGAACATTGCAACCATACGCCGCCTGATCATCTACCGGGATCATGGATAGCATCGACTGCGCCAAACAAAGAATCAGAGAGATTATTGCGGACTCCCGGGTGCCGGAAGACCCGTGTCATGCCGAAAACACCCTCAAGTGGCTGTTCAGGCTTGAGCCCAAAGCCGATCGATCCTTGCAGATCGCCGCGTTCGCCCATGATATCGAAAGGGCTGTTGAGACCCGCAAAGTGCGCCGCGCCGATTTCAACGATTATGATGCCTTCAAAGAAGCTCATGCGCACAACGGAGCAGCGATTCTGAGGGAGATTCTGGACAGGTGCGGTGTGGCCAAGTCTGTTGCGGACGAGGCCTGCCGCTTGGTAACACTTCATGAGGTGGGTGGCGATCCCCGTTCCGATCTGCTCAAGGATGCGGACAGCATATCCTATTTTGAGGTCAATATGCCCATGTACTACCAGCGCGAAGGCTGGGAGGAGACCCGGCGCCGTTGTAGCTGGGGCTATCGGCGTCTCTCGGTGCGGATGAAAAAGATCGCCCGACGCATAACATACAATGACCAGGCACTGACCCGCCTGCTAAAGGAGGCCATTCGGCAAGCGTGTCTAAAAGATTGATCAGATCCGGCATTATACCACAGACGGGAAAACTCTAAATTGCACACCGCAAGAATGCGCTGCCTCGAAACGAGATCTTCCGGCACTCCCATGATCATCCGACATGAACCCAGCGTGTATTGCCATCATCATATCTGAATGTTATATTGGCAGCCCAGGAGGATATCATGAATATTTCTGCTGACAAGCAAAAGGCGCTAGAATCCGCCATGGTTCAGATCGAACGTCAGTTCGGCAAAGGTTCTATTATGAAGCTGGGGAGCAAGGTCGTGCTCGATGTGCCGGTTATCCCATCCGGCTCCCTGGCACTGGACAAGGCGCTGGGCATCGGGGGGCTGCCCAGGGGCAGGGTCTGTGAAATTTTCGGACCGGAAGCATCCGGTAAAACAACCCTTGCGCTTCACGCGGTTGCCGGGGCTCAGAAACAAGGCGGGATTGCAGCTTTTATCGACGCTGAGCATGCCCTTGACGTTGCGTATGCCAAAAAACTCGGTCTGAATTGCGACGAGCTTTGGGTTGCCCAGCCCGATACCGGGGAACAGGCACTTGAAATTACGGAAATGCTGGTCAGAAGCGGAGCAATCGACATCATCGTTATCGACTCAGTCGCAGCCCTTGTTCCCAGGGCAGAGATCGAAGGCGAGATGGGAGATTCGCACATGGGGCTTCAGGCCCGGCTGATGTCTCAGGCCTTAAGAAAGCTGGCCGGAACGATAAGCAAGACCCTAACAGCGGTTATTTTCATTAACCAGATCCGCATGAAAATTGGCGTTGTTTTCGGAAACCCGGAGACAACGCCCGGCGGAAGAGCGCTTAAGTTCTATGCTACGGTCAGGCTCGATATCAGGCGCATCGGCGCTATCAAAGACGGCCAGGAGACCGTGGGAAACCGCACACGGGTAAAAGTTGTCAAAAACAAGCTGGCGCCGCCTTTCAAGGAGGCGGAATTTGACTTAATATACGGTGAAGGCATATCGAAGACCGGGGATCTGATTGACGTTGGAGTTGAAGCCGGCATCATCGAAAAAAGCGGTTCCTGGTATTCATATAACGGAGAGCGGATAGGCCAGGGCCGAAACAACGCTAAAGAATTCTTCAAGGTTCACCCGGATATCTGCAATACGGTGTCTGCCAAACTCAGAGAAACATTGGAGCTCGTTAGAGGGGAGAAAGAAAGCGTCTAGATATTCTGAATAGACTGGCAGAGCTTTTGCTGGAAAAAGAGACCGTCACGGGCAGTGAGCTGGATGATCTCATACGCGCCATGAGGCTAGGGATAGAGTTTCCAGCAAAAATTAGTTGAAAATCAGTGTGTTACTGTATTTCGATTTAATGGAGGGCAACTATGCAGGAGGATGTTTGAAGCTCATCATTTGGAGGTCAGTTAGAGTTTTGACGCAATAACCACAGTTATTGAATCCCATGTGTTTTGATGTTGAACGAATGACTGCTCTAAAATTGTCATCGTTTGATGAATGAAAGTATCCCCAGGTACTCCCTTTTCCACGGGATTATTCAATGATCTCAAGGATCGTGCGTTTTTTCACCTTGGCAGAGGCAGCGCCTAATATGGTCCGGATGGCACGAGCATTGCGGCCCTGCTTGCCGATAATCTTCCCCATATCCGCTTTGGCCACTTTAAGCTCTAATACAGAAACCCGATCGCCTTTAACCTCTGAAACCTCTATCTGTTCCGGATGGTCAACCATTGCCTGGACTATATATTTGATCAGTTCTTTCATAGCTTCATCTCATTTGCTTTCTCTTCAGAACAGCAGCATCTCCAAGATATCTATGCTTTTAAATTGACTTGAGCATCTTAATCAATTAAGGGAAATAAAAAGAAGCCTGTCTGGTATAATATACAATGTTCCTCCTTCCTTTTGCAATCCATTCCAGTTTAGCTGCCGGAAAAGGGCTGCACAGATTTTCACATTTTATTCTATTTTATCCACAAAGCCCCATTTTTTTGCCTTTTCGGCGCTAAACCAGGTCGTCTTATTTTCCAACTTTGTAAAATCGTCCATTGCGATCATTCATCTAACAGCCAGGTACTGCGCAACTCGTGGTATAGAGAAAATATCTGGGAAGTGTTCATTTTTAAACGCCTCATGATCTTATTTACGGACCTGGCACTTTTTTGGGCCTGACAAAACTCGAAAGGGAAAAAGGCCACCCGGCCGCCGATCACCCAAAAAGGAAAGAGCCTGCAATAAAGAGGCCGGGCTTTGCCGGGCAAAAGACAGCCCGCTGGGCCAAGAAAAACGCAACGCCCGCGCTCATCTGTTGACAAGTGTTCGTGACGGCCATGTTCAGGATAAAGTACCTGGATTCTGTCCAAATCATTAGGAAAAAGATTTTTTAGACGGGATATAAACCGGGTCGAATTTGGAACCCGGACGGGAAAATACATGCCTGGCCACCTATCACAGGCAGGAATGATCTCTGTTTCTGCGCCGGATAGAGGAAAACTGAAGTCCGCCAGCCTTTGCCCGATCTGACAACAGGTGGGACCGTTTTTAGCGCAAATAGCACAAATGGAAGTTTTGTTTTTTGATTTTATTTGGAACCAGGAAGACGGAAATCATTTGATTGTTACAGACATTTTAATATGGGAAATTTTCCCAGAAGTCCTTTTCGTCCTTCGGCCAGTCTTCTCCGAATTTCTTTTCGAAAAAGGAACCCAGCCTGTCATACCAGCGACCCCAGGTGCTTTTACCCTGTTCTTTGGCTTCCAGGATATCATTTAAAAAAGATACGATATTGACCATTTCTTCTTTGGGCAAATAAGAGGCCGCACCTTCCTTATAGGATTTAACAATGTTGTCCGGGCTGAGGGCATGGGCCGTCAGCATGACGGCGGCAACTTCTCTTTGATTGGCGATTCCCAGAAGCTGAAAACCCTCAACTCCCATGATGTCTAAAATCGTCATATCAAAATACCGGGTTTCCAGAAATTCCTTGGCCGCTTTAAAATTTGACGCTTTTACTGTTTCGCACATGGGCAGCAGGTCTTCCAGAGTATCCAATACATCCGGTTCGTCATCTACCAAAAGAATCCGTTTACCGTCTAACAATTTTGTCTCAGCCATTTTGTGACCTCTCCGTTTTTGAAATGATTAGCACCAATAGGTTACATTAAATATACTAATGCCGTTTATTGTAAGTTCAAGAAAATTTGAAATCTTGGCGTTCTGACGCGCTTCCATTTTTACACGAAACTTTCCTTTTTATCGGTATGTCTGATCCGGGTTGCCGCATGATTATCCGATGAAAAGCGGCAGCGTCGTCCCATTTTTTAAATTCACCAATCCTTCCTCACAAATCCTTAAATATGGAATTGCGGAGCCGGTCAGTGTTATTAATGATAACATCGGTTCCGGGAAGGGGACTCCAAGGCCTTTTGCGGCTTTAGCGACCTCCTTAAATTGCCGGTCAATGGTTTCTAAAGGAAGATCAGAAACGATGCCAAAGACCGGTAAAGGCAGCTCGGACAGAATTTTCTTATTTTCACAGGCCACCGTACCGCCCTGCAGTTTACGAATTCGGTTTACCGCAAAGGCCATGTCGGCATCATCGGCCCCGACCACGATAATATCTGAAGTATCCCAGGCCGCACTACAGGCAATGGCTCCGGATTGCAGGCCAAATCCCTGGATAAGCCCCACAAATAATTTTCCGGGATTATGGGTTCGATCAATGGCGGCAATCTTGACAATGTCTTTTGCTAAATCGACACTGAGCCGACCATTTGCAACAGGCCAATTCATTTCTTTTTCAGATGTAACCAGATCGGTGATCATGCTGATCACTCTGATCTGCACATTTTCAGTGTTGGCAGGTGCTCTGATCATAAAATCAGACGGCTCCAAATCGCGTGATAATTTAATCGAATTCAGGCTTTCTTTAGAAAAGGAGTGCTTGCGCGGGGGGATCAGGATGTTTCCATTTTGAACGATGATGCGACCATTGCTGATCACCACTTCGGCATCGATACGGTCAATATCCGGAATAATAGCAAGGTCAGCATAGCGACCCGGTGCGATGCCGCCAATCAGATGGTCCAGGGAAAAATGCTCGGCGACATTTAATGTGGTCATTTGAATGGCCGTAATCGGTTCAAACCCGCAATCAATGGCCTTTTGGACGATACTCTCCATATAACCATTTTCCATCAGATCCTGCGGAGAAATGCTGTCGCTCACCAGAATTAATCGTCGCAAGTCAATTCCTTGCTTGGTGATTTTGGCGATTTCGTCAAGGTCTTTACGCACGGCACCCTCACGCGCCATGATATGCAATCCGAGCCGTAATCTCTCCAAAACCTGATCCGCATTTATGGGTTCGTGACAGGAGGTAATGCCGTTGGCGATGTAGGCTGACAGTTTTTTCTCACTGGCACCGGCGGAATGACCTTCAAGCGTTTTACCGGCCAGGAGTGTCTGTTCAAATAGAGGCAGAACCTCATCCGAGTCCTGAAGAACCGCCTGCCAGTAAGATTCCCCCAGACCGATAATATCATTACGCTCGAGAAGTTTTTGAAGTGCTTCTTCTGAAATTCCACGGGCTGCTTTACTGATTGATATCATCACCGGAGCAGTTGCCAAAATTTTGAGGGGTTGATTATTTAATGATTCTAAAAAGTCGATAATCCCTTCATAGCCGGCCACTGAAAATGGCTCCAAAGTTTCGGTGACAATTGTGGTGGTGCCGCCCTTCATGGCATATTTTAAAAACTCACCCGGGGTGCTAAGCCAGGCAAGGTGGGTATGACCGTCGATGAGACCCGGAATGACGGTTTTGCCCCTGGCATCAATAACTTCTGTTTTTGAACCGATTGTATGCTGCTGATCTTTACCGACATAGGCAATCCATTTGCCCTTGATGCTGATGGTACAGTCATTTACAAGCTCGCCGGTGTAAACATTGACGAGCTTCGCATTTACGACCACCAGGTCAGCCTTTTCTTGCCCCAATGCGACTTGCATTAATGTCTTCGAATCTCTGGTATCATTTAAAAAAAGGGATCTCTTTTTTGTCATTGTAAAATCAATCCTTCCCGTCATTTGTTGAATTGGTTGTTTTCAAACCGGGTGGTTGTTTGTGATTGAGTGCTTCGCACCCGATCACAAACACAATGATTGGGAACTAACGTTCGCTTGTATTTCCGCCCTAGGGTCGGGAACCCAACTCATCCGCTCTGCGGATAATCATTGTGCGCACCCGGTTCCAACCGCAACGTTTAAAGCCCTGACGTGCTTTTGCCTTTTCGGCCTATGGCCGAAAATTCAAGCCACCCGCTATGCGGGTGGTCGTTGACTCGCGCAGCGTTATTCCTTAACATCTAAAGAAATGATTTGAAAAGGGAAAAATTACCGACTCTGTGAGGTGCCGTGTCAGTTCTATTATTTCGTGCTTTTCAACAAGCTGCGTTAATGGTACCAAATAGGTGATCACCAGAACTCATCTCAAAAATGTGGATCAGGGTTCATGGCAAGGCGCGGGTCGGCTTAAACGCGGAGCATACACGTAGTATGTGAGCATTTTGAGCCGATCCGCAACACAGCCATGAGCACTTAGACGCTTTTTTGAGATGGGTTCTAAAAACGACTGCATTGAAAGGGTGCTATAAATGAACATCGCCTCGAATTTAGAAAAAACCGCCTTTTATTTTGCGGATCGCTGCGCGGTTATCGATGACGATAAAATCATCTCCTATAGCCAATTCAATCAGGACGCCAACCGGATCGCTTCGGCACTGCAAGGTAGAGGTGTGCGACCCGGAGAACATGTAGCCTTGTGCGCGCCGAACTCATATGAATGGCTGGCTTTTTATTTCGGGGTGCTGAAAACAGGAGCGGTGGCGGTAACGTTCTCCTATTTGTTGATGAAAAATGAACTTATTAAAATTATAACGGACTGTAAACCCAGAGTACTGTTTACCTCCAGTGAAAAACTTAAGGACTTAAGCGGATTTCAAAAACAGTCCTATCCCGAAGTGATTATTTGTGAGCACGGGGATATTTCGTTTTCGGATTTTGCAGCTGAGGGAAAATCGGAATTTAAGATGGCCGACCGTCATCGACAGGACATCGCCGCCATTTTATACACCGGGGGCACCACCGGAATTCCCAAGGGCGCCATGCTGAGTCACGAAAATCTGCAAACCTCAACGGCCAATGTGGCCCATTATGAGCGTTCGAGTGAAAAGGATCGCGCCCTTTGTTTTTTACCCCTCAATCATGTTTTTGCCCAGATTCATATCAGCCATTCCCTTGTCTATTGTGGAGGGGGGTTGATTATCCAACCGGCCTTTGATCTAAAAAGAGTCATCGACGCGATCGAACGCCATCAGGTAACCAATTTTTATGCTGTGCCCACCATTTATATCCGGTTGCTTGAACTCAAAAATTTAGCCGAAAAATTAAAGTCCGTTCGGTATTGCTTCTCGGCTGCGGCCAGCATGGCCACCGAAGTGATGCGGGAGTGGAAAGCGCGT
>Ga0255055_10000806_pt1 | contig 23805 bp, 17 predicted proteins | sample JV7_2_27_MG_FD_188633 | JGI IMG/M metagenome (GOLD analysis project Ga0255055, IMG submission 188633) | Seawater microbial communities from Jervis Inlet, British Columbia, Canada - JV7_2_27 | ecosystem: Environmental > Aquatic > Marine > Inlet | place: Canada: British Columbia | collected...
CCGGTGTCCCTTGAACAGCGAGTAACTCTTCGGTAATTTTGGCTTCATTTTCTGTCAATGTTTGGGCAAGAAGTGCAAACCGGGCTTTCATATCAGCATCCTTATCTTGAGTAGCAAGAATTTGAGCCCAATACATTGTTAAATAGAAATGACTGCCGCGATTGTCCATTTCATTGACTTTTCGGGAGGGAGATTTATTTTCGTTCAAATATTTCTCTACCGCCTGATCTAATGTTTTCGCCAGCAATATTGCTTTAGAATTATTTAATCGTCGACCAAAGTGTGTGAGTGATGTTGCCAATGCAAGAAATTCACCTAATGAATCCCATCGCAAGTGATTTTCGCTTATAAATTGTTGAACGTGTTTTGGTGCACTTCCGCCTGCTCCAGTTTCGAATAATCCTCCTCCTGCCATTAATGGAACGGTTGAGAGCATTTTTGCACTGGTGCCAACTTCAAGGATTGGAAACAGATCAGTAAGATAATCTCGTAATACATTACCCGAAACTGCGATAACATTCTTTCCTTCACTGATTAATTCACATGCATTTCGGGTTGCATCTTCCAGGTTCATTATTTTTATATCTAAACCGGTGGTGTCATGATCTTTCAGATATAGATTCACTTTCTTTATCAATTCAGCATCGTGGGCTCGGTTTTTATTCAACCAGAACACAGTTGGGTAGTCGGTGAGTTTAGCCCGCTTTACCGCCAATCCAACCCAATCTTGGACCGGTAGATCTTTAGTTTGGCACATACGGAAGAAATCTCCATTTTCAACAGGGCGTTCCAATAATACTTCACCATTTTCTGCTACTACACGAACATTTCCTTTGCTATGTATTTCAAAAGTTTTGTTATGAGAGCCATATTCCTCAGCTTTTTCAGCCATTAAGCCTATGTTTTGTACAGTTCCCATTGTTGTAACATCAAAGGCTCCATGCTCTTTACAGTAATCAATGGTGATTTGGAAAACACTGGCATAGCTCGAATCTGGAATGACAAATTTAGTATCATACGCCTTTCCATCGGGACCCCACATTTGACCACCGTTCCGAATTGCTGCCGGCATTGATGCATCGATAATCACATCGGAGGGGACATGTAAATTGGTTATTCCTTTTTCAGAATCTACCATCGCTAATTTTGGTCGAGTACCATAGCAAGCCTCGATATCATCTTTAATTTCCTTTTGCTTCTCAGGGGATAATTCTTTAATTTTAGCGTATAGTTCTCCCAGACCATTTCGAGGGCTAATTGCAAGCTGTTTGAAGGTTTCGGCATATTTTTCATATATTTCTTTGAAATAGATCGATGCAACGTGGCCGAATATGATTGGATCGGAGACCTTCATCATGGTTGCCTTCAGATGAACCGAGAATAAGATATCCTGTTCTTTAGCATCTTTTACCTGTTCTTCCAAGAAAGATCTAAGCAATTTCTTGCTCATTACTGAAGCATCTATGATTTCACCTGGAATTAAAGCCAATTTGTCCTTCAAAACTGTTTTTTGATCTGTAGTGTCAATAAATTCAATAGTTGAATTGCCTGCCGTTTGTTCCGTAATGGTAGCTGAGATTTCGGTTGATCGTAGGTCGCCTTCCTGCATGGTAGCTACGTGAGATTTAGAGTCTTTTCTCCAAATACCCATAGAATGTGGATTTTTTTTCGCAAAATTTTTGACCGGTCCTGGAACTCTCCTATCTGAATTTCCCATACGGGTTACTGGGTTTACAGCACTTCCTTTCACAATATTAAATTTCTTCAGGATCGCCTTTTCTTCATCGGTTTTCGGATCAATGGGATAATTGGGGACATTATATCCCTTTTCTTGGAGTTCTTTAACAGCTGCATTAATTTGTGGGATTGAAGCACTAATATTTGGAAGTTTAATGATATTAGCTTCGGGTTTATTGACCAGTACTCCAATCTCATTCAAATCATTAGATTGTTTTTGTTCTTCTGTCAAATATTCCGGGAAATTTGCAAGAATTCGACCCGCTAAAGAAATATTCCTTGTTTCTACGGGGATTCCTGCCACACTGGCGAATTTTTTCACAATTGGGAGGAAAGAGTAGGTAGCTAGGCGTGGCGCCTCATCGACGATAGTGTAGATTATCTTCTCATTCGATTGACCCATGAGTTTCATCACATTTTGTATTTTTTTTGTAATCTTATTTTAAAATTTTTGTTAACAATAATTTGAATTTCTAATCTCTTAAAAAGCTTTTATTTAATTAAGACTTGATTAGTTTTCTCCCACAAACATCCCCGATCTTTAAAATTAAATAATACTTAATAAAACTTATACGATAAATCATCTTAGACTATATTGCGATATATCTATTTAAGAGATTATAAAATGTTGATACCCATTTTCATTACCTGTATTGCCATATTCGGCGGAATTATGATTGGGATTTATATAATCAAATATAGAAAGCTCCCTATTGATGTTTGGAAACCAGGTGCTGCATGGACACGGGCGCTAATCTACTTTTGCTTCTGTAACATATTTAATGCTGCTTCTGGTACGCTAGAACAAATATTTATAAGACCCTTATTTACAACAGGAAATATCTCAAACCCCTATTGGATAATGTATTTAATTTTCTGCTTTATATATGTTATTATAGCATATGTCATTATTTGGCCCCGCAGTACTCTTACTTTCGATAGAAAATATTATCTTACCTCGGAAATCGTATTTGGGGTTATTTGGGGGTTTAGTACTGGGGGACTTCTTCTTTCATTTTATCACCTTTGGAGTTTGATAGGTATTCCTCCTTGGGCTATTTATATTTTAAGCTTTAGTTGCATTGGTGCGTGGCAGTATTTCATACAAGCTTATTTCTGGGATATTTATGTTAGTCCTGAGCATGACACGCCTAAATCGATTTTAATTAAAACTGTTGCTTGCCACCTGCCCAATGCTCTAATTAGTTTGGGTTTTGTCACAATATGGGGTAATTACGCTATATTTATAATTATCTTTATAGTAGCTTTGCTCTCATCAACTATTGCACAGAGATTTCCTGCTCCATGGACTAAAGGTAACTTTCACGCTCCTATGGTTAAACCAGGAATATTTGGTTTACCTTATGGTTCTGGATATGAAGAGAAAAAAGAAAATTAATCGAATTACTCAAACTATTATTTTCCAGTATTAAAAAGAAAAAAGTAAAAAATTATTTATTGTTTAAACTAATCTGTGAATAGTATCTCGTCCCAAGGTTGGCGATATAATCCAGCTCTTTGGCGTTTCTGATCGAACACATGTCCCATCATTCCAATTGACCTTCCAAGAACAAAGAGCCCGTTCAAAGCTTCACTATGGATTACATCATCAATTTCCTCTTTGGTGAAATCCAAATTTGAAAGTAAATCTAGAAAGGTAATACCTATACAACCGTCAACATTTAGTATAAGATTATTTCTTTTAGATGTAGTATGTTTCTCAACTTCTAAAGCGTAATCTAAGTGGGGATGCTTTTCAAAGTTTTTGAAAACAAATTCTTTTAGCAGTTGGACTCTTACATCAGGATTTTGGACGGATTTAATTCTATGGCCTATACCAGGGATGTTTATTTGCACGACATTCTTCATGTATCCCATAAACTCTAATGGTGTCATACCTTTTTGTAGGGCTTCCCTAAAGTATCTGGCCGCATTTGAGATTGCTCCACCGAATCTTGGACCGATTGTGAGAATCCCTGACGCAAGCGAAGACATCAAATCTTTCCCTGCGCGGGCTGTAATTATTGCGTTGTGAGCGCCTGAAACTGCTGGTCCATGATCGGCCGTTAATTTGATAACCATTTCAATAAACTCTTGGGCAAACTCTGGTAATTCTCTCTTAAACCACAGTAAACCTATTACATATCCAATAGATCTTTTATCTCTTATGATAGTGTCTAATCCAACGCCGGCAAATGTAGGAACGTCTCCTCTATCGTCAGAAATGGTTACTATAACATCAGTAGGTCTTCTTACCTTCCCTAATCTCACAGCCGTATTAAAATCTAATGGAACCGCTGGAGGTTCGAAATCTTCAACCGGTTGTATTTTACCTTCTTGTTTTAACTTATCGAATGCTTTCCTAATTTCTTTGTCCAAATCTTCGTAAGATTCTGGAACGGTAGCACCAGCCTCTCTTAACGCACGGTTTTTCGCATCAGCAGTTTCCTTTGAGCTATCTGCCATAGCACCTGCGTGGCCAAATTGTAAACCTTTAGGTAGAATCTTTGCTGCTGTCCCAGTTACCCATACAACTATTGGTTTTGTTATTTTCCCGTTTTTTAACGCGTCTACAATCGCATATTCGTCGGTTCCACCGATCTCGCCTAATACTACTAGCAATTTAATTTTAGGGTTTGCTTCGTATCGCATTAAATGATCTATTAATCTCGATCCCGGATACCTATCACCGCCTATAGCAATGCCTTCATACACGCCATCGGTTGTTTGACTTATCATAAAATTCATTTCGTTGCTTAAACCACCTGATTTTGAGACGAAGCCAACCGAACCCGGACGATAAAGTTTGGAAAGTCGAATGTTTTCAAGGGTTCCCGCAGTATTACCTATTTTAAAAGCCCCCGCTACTATTCCTCCTACGGTAGCTGGACCAATAATATTTTTATTCCTCTCGGTTGCGATTTTAATTAATTCTCGACTTAGTCTTTCCGGAATTCCTTCAGCTATAATAACTACTGTGCGAATTGTATCCGATTCAAGAGCTTCTTTACTAGTTTCGTACGAGGATCTAAAGGAAGCAAAATTTATCATAACATCAGCGTTCGGGTGTTTTTTCATAGCTAAATCAAGCGTTTTATAAATGGGTATTACAATTTCTTTATTCCCGAAAAAAACCTTGTGATAACTAATTGCAGCAGTTTGAGTTGGTCTAATAATGGCTGCTACAGAATGTTTATCTCTTTTACTCACAAAATCAAAATCAAGCATCCTTTGGATTGGATTTCTTTGAAATCCGTAGATTATTGCTTGACTGTTTCTATTAAAAAGTTCGTAATCTTCCATTTTAAGACCCTCCTGTTTCTTCTGCTTGTTTCATTAAATCAACTACCCTAGTCATATGAGTGTATCGATCAAATACTTCCATCGGAACTCCGGTCTCTTTTCCTACTTGCTTCATAAGTTCAAGTCCTTGCTTTTCGTTTGGTCCTCCTCGTCGCACGTAAATTTTAACTTTAGCTTTTTTCAGTTTTTCAACTGAATTCTTGATGGCACTAACGATCCCAGTAAATGTAGCTTTTACATCTGTAAAATTAGCAATTCCTCCGCCAATTATGAGATATTTTGATCTTCCGGCTGGATCTGGTGTTTCTGTCATGAGATCAATTATCGTTTGAGCATAAATTTCCGTATATTCCCTTGATGGATTTCCAGAGTATTCTCCGTAATTCCCTAACTCATTTCCATATCCTAAGTCTACTATCGTATCTGTATAGATAACTGAAGCGCCCCCTCCAGCCACCATAGTCCAAACTCGACCATCTGGATTTAAGACTTTTAATTTCAGGGAAGCACCCGTTTTCTCGTCTAACTCCCTTATGTAAGTTTCTTTTTCAGACATAGTTTGCCCAAAAGCAGCTGGAAATTCAATCGTGTTGGTAGGGTTTCCCCAGGTGTCCGCGTGAAGAAACATAGCAGTATCGTCTAATCTAGCCTTAACATCTAAAGGAACTACTTTGTTATCATTAGTTATTGCGAATGGATTGATTTCAAGGAAAGTAAAATCTTGATCAACAAACACTTTATATAGACCCTTAATAAAAGGAATTAAAATGTTTTTGGAATCTCCTAAATCTGGCATTTTACTCTCTAAATCGAATGTAACAATATCTGTTCCTATAGGTACGGGTATGTGAATAACCTTATCCCAATTTTCTTCCACGAAAATACCCCCCTCAAAACTGAAATGGATAACATCTCCGTCTCTTTCGGTTGTAATTGAAACGTAATATTCTTTTTCGTGGGGAATATAAGGTTCTACCAACAAACGCTTCAATGTCCCCCTCACATTTCCAATTTCGCAAACTCTATCTAGATTGTTGTAACAAAAATCTTTCATTTCGTCGCAACTTGCATCTAGTAGGAGTAAATTTGCCTTCCCTCTTTTTCCAAAAAGTTGGTCTGGTTTAACAACAACTTTTTCCGTATTTATCCACGAGTTATCGGAGATTGCTTTTTCTAAATCTGTCTCGCAATCAATTACCACCAATTTGTTATGATAATTAAACTCCGGATAATATTTTGGTAATTCGCTCGCTATTAGCTTCTTTGCAGCGAACTCATAAATATTTTTTGAAGCCATCCTTTCTTTCTCTTATTTTATTTTTATTATTATGTCAAAGATTATAATAAATGTAAACGCATCTTTAATAAAAATTTTTCCAACTTGATTAATATGGGATTCTTTTCCCTTTATTATGGCAATTGCATCAAATTTTATAAGGATTAGTACGATCTGAATTAAAGGGAATTCGATTTTGAGCTCAACTGGGCACTTTATAGATAATAAGCAATTAATTTAAATGAACAACATGACAAGAATAACCTAACTACTTAGAATATTAAAACTAAAAGAGCAAGAAGTTACTCGTAAATTACGGGAATTAGGTTTGTAATGATTACTAGAAGTGTTTTTGAGAAAATAATCCAAAGGAAAAAAAGTAGATGAAATTAATTCTTTAAGTTTTTTAGGAATACAAATTAATTAAGTAAAACAATAGAAATATAATAAATAATATCATCCCATTAACGAGAAAGGGTTTATTGTATGTTCGATATTTCTCGTTATCGATACACACTAGTTTTGCTGGTTTATTTCCCACTCGAGTTTTAAAATTTTTTGTTCTACGCCATTCCATTTTACCAATGGCGAGTTTTTCTTCATGTCCCTGTAAAGGACCAATTTGGCATTTCATGATTATCCCGGAAATGTGCTTCTTTTTTCGAATGAGATTAGCCCCTGAAGTAAAATTACCCGCCGAAAACACAGCTACTTTATTATAGTGAATAGATTCTTTGTTTTTTATTTTAATTTCATCCGGAACTTTCATTATCGGCTGAAGCACGTGGGGATGATGAGCAAAGATGAGATCCCATTTGTGATCAGGATGAGCAAAAATACCTCTTAAAAATTTTTTTTTATATATTTTTTGAAATCCTCTATAATTAGGTGTTATACCCGTAAGTAATGCTTTAGCATCTTTTTGGAATCTTGTTCTCACATATTTTTCGTTTTCGAAACCCCAGTGGGGAAGGAGGATGTTAAACTTTGTATTATGAATGAGACGAAATGGATATTTATCATTATTATTGTCATTATTGTCTATATTTGTAATAGTGGGGTTGTTATATTTGAACGTGTAGTTCCAAGTTTTTTGATTGCTCCATTGCGTAGCACACGTAATAGTTATGTCCTTGTTTTCATTATGTATAAAAGATACATCTTGTCGCCCAAAGACGTCAAAATTAGGATTATTTTGTATTGTATGTAAAGATTCGTTAAATTGAGTATAACTAAAGTCTTCGCTGTGATTATTACTTAAACAAAGTAACCACTTCTTATTATCGCTTAGCAAGCTTTCTAATTGGGGGAGGATATCTTCTGTGTGTGCTTGCTTTAACCTTGGGCAAGGTTCTTTGGATATTATACCTTCTAAATTACCAATTATTAAATCGGTGTCTTTAAAGAAAGATTTAATGTCAGGATGAAACTCTAAGCCAAATTTATTCATCTTCATTATATCACCAACAAATCCTATTGTATATTTAGTCTCAGTTATTTCATTAATACAAGGTTCATAATTCTCCGCTTCACGTTTAATGATATACGGTCCCGGTAAATAAATTGCTCCTTCTTTGATTTTATATCTCAAACCTCTTACGAGCTCTCTCCCCACACTTAGAAGAAGGATCGCTGCTAAAGCGTAAATGACATAACTCAATGTTTCAATAAAAGAATTCTCAAATATACCGAAAATGATCGTTAAAGGAATTAACACGCCTACGATTCCCGGTAATGCTAGGTGCTTACCAAAATAATAGATTGTCTCTTCTATCTCGTAGGGACTAATTCCCATTTTTTCAGCTTTTATAATTTCCTCAATCCCACCGCTCTTCCCTTCGGGAGAGCTGTAATAATCGTCTAAAGATTTATCCTTTAGAGTTTGGAGTTCCATTTTGTCACCATTTTTTTTTAAAATCAGTATTTTTTGCTTTTAAAATTCGTTATCAGTGTTAAACATTGGATAGTTAGTTATACTCTCAGCTTATTTATATATCTTACTTTTTTGTATACATTTAGCGTAAAACGCTAAATAGGATTAAAATGGAAACATAAAATAAAAAAACTATAAGTGAATCGCTAACAGAACTAGTAAAAAATCTAAAGAAAAGAAAAATCAGAAGAATCGCCGCGCCAAAAGAAGGCAGCGCTAAATGCTTACACAAGTAATAAATTGTTTCTTGAAGATCGTAGGGAGTAAACCTACACCAATGTGTTTTATTATTCGCTTGATAGTTTATATTGTGTTGTAAATGTGCGCGATAATAAGTATTTAACCGCATCCCATCTATAGTAGTTAGCTTCATGGTATTAAGCATATGATTTATTTATTGAACCGCTACAGAAATATTATTGGAATAATTCCATGAGCCTTGGGAGGAGAATTAGAAAAATCATGACAAGAGCAAAAATTACTATATAAAATCTCGACCTACCGGTTATTCCTTCTCCGAACTTAACAATTTTAGTTTTTTCCTGACTATTAGGATCTATTTCATTAAAAGTATTCCACCATTCAACTTCCCCTACAGCATATTTACCATTACCTAAAGGGCCAATTTTACATTTCATTATTATACCATGAATATGTTTTTTTTTTCGGAAAAAATTTACTCCTGAAGTAAAATTACCACCAGAAAAAGCAACCAATTTCTTTAATCCATCTTTTTCAACTTTCATTACTGGTTGTCGAGTATGAGGGTGGTGACCGAAAATAAGATCCCATTTTTGCGGTGAATTACGCGTTAAGAGCTTCTTTGCTATTTTTTGAATTCCTCTCCTCGTATATCGCTCGTTTTCATAGCCCCAATGTGGATAGAGAATGTTAAATTTATCCTCACAAATATCATCCAAGAATGCATCGTCAAATCTTGAAATACATGTCCATTGTTTTTGATTACTCCAATTTGTAGCAGTAGAAATACAAAAATTATCGTCAATAAAAACCTTTAGTACATCGTCACGACCAAAAACCTTGTAATCTTCAAGAATTTGTTGTTCATTGGGTTCTTGTATAGTATCTATTGAACAGAGAAATTTAGTATTACCAAAATCTATGCTGTGGTTATTGCTTACACATACTAAACATTTGGCATTATTCTTTAATAAAGGTCTTAATTGATTTAAAATTTTTTTTATATGTGATTGTTTTGCAAATAAATGTTTTTTTTGTTTAGGTATAATTCCTTCGAGATTACACACAATTAAATCAACATCATCAAAAAATTTTTTAACATCACTATGAAAATCAAGTTCAATTCCACGCATCATCATAATATCTCCAACAAATCCAATGGTAAGTTCAGCAGGCCCTGTTGAATTAAAGTCGCGAGTTAATCCCTCCTTTAAAAGTTTTGACCTTGGAATTTTGTGTAACTCTTCCAATGCTTTTTCTCTAAGATAAATCCAAAGTAAAAAAGTTGAAATAACTGTTAAAACTGAACTCGTAAATTGTAATACTAAATTATTGTACATTTGAAATGTTACATAAACAACAATTAAAATAGAGATCGCGCCGGGTAATACGAGCATTTTAATGACCCAATTTATTGTTTCCTTTAAATCATAAGGAGTAAATCTATACCATTTCGGAGTGTAAGAGCTCTCGTCGGTAGAAAGCAGTCTAGGATTATCTGCATAATATTGATCTATATCTTTCCGACCATCTTTGTCTTGGGTAATCTTCATTAATTTATCACATTTATAAAATTATTATTGATTTACATTGGATAGTTATTAATACTACCAATTTGTTTATATATCTTACTTTTTTGTATATAAACTGTGATTAGTCAGATAGTAGGTGATAAAGAGAAAACAAAAGAATTACTAAAAGAAGCGATTAAACATAGGGGTTATGCCCTAATCGATCTATTATGCCCTTGTGTTACTTTCAATCGGGTAAATACATATCAATGGTATAAGGAAAATAGTTATTACATTGATGATACCCACGACCCTTACGACCAAGTTAAAGCTATCAAATTGGTATTAAATTCAAGTCGCTTAGCATTAGGAATTTTATACAAGAATCCAAATAGACGACCCTACAGCGAAAATGTTCGAGTTTATAGCGAAGATAAACGCCCTTTATATCAGAGGGATCTAGATAAAAAGAAATTTGACCAATTACTTGAAAGTTTCCGATGAATTTGACTCATTTTTATCTAATCTAGTAAGTGTTTTGGTGACTGGTGTACAACCTAATAAGTCTTTGAACTTTCGCATGAATTCCATATCAATTGGCTCTCGTGCATCCTCCCAACAAAGTTTTAATAATTCTTCTGCTTTTTCGGGGGCTTCTAATATAATGTCTTTAGTTAATCTGGGGTCTTTATTGACATCAAACAGACTTCCTCCTTCCGTGCTCCATACATACCCATTATACCAATAATCGCCATCGTAAACTACTACAGATCCACCCCAAGCTATCGAAATGTGATCATAATATGTTAATTCATCTTCTTGGACTAATTTCAGTAAGTCCTTACCATCCATATTATTTGTAGAAATACTACAGGCTTTACTGATCGTGGCAGCGATGTCATGATGATAACAAAATTTATCACAAGTTGTACCACTACCTTCACCTCCTGGAAATCGAATCATAGCGACAAGATCAGCTACTTCACGTCTAAGTGGATTGGCAGCTTTTGCTATAAGCCCGTGTTCTCCCAGCATATGACCGTGATCGGAAACCACTACAATGATAGAATTATCCCAAATACCGATCCGTTTGATATATTCTATGAAGTATCCAAACCAAGTGTCCACAAGCGACACTTCTGCGGCATACCGTGTCTTTAAATTTTTGAGTTCTTTTTCAGAAAGTATACTCGCAGGTCCATAAAGAGAATGTGATACTTTTCGACAACCCTTTTCCCAATCAGGATCTTTTTCGTATAACCGAATGTAATGAGGCGGTGGATTCCATGGTTCATGTGGGTCAAAAGATTCCACCGTTATAAACCCTTTTCCTTTTAATAGAATATCATAATTCATATCTAGCCATTCCCCGGCTGCGCGAAATACCTGGGATGTAAAAGTGTCTGCTTCAGAGCGCCACCAGCGAATATTTTGAAGGAATCGACGCATCATATGTGATGCAAATATCGTACCTGCCGTTATTCCATCCCCTTTGGAAGTTAGATATTCCTCGAGAATTTCGTTGGAAATCTGTGGTCCAGACAGAAATGCGTCTTCTTCTTGCCCACGAATCCATTTCCATTGATTAAATCCACGATTAAAATTATATCCTGGTTTAAATTGATGATAAATATCAGAAAACAGAGCTGAAACATATTTTTTGCGTTTGAATCGCTCTGCTAATGTATCATGAGATTCTGAGATAGAACTCCAACCGGGAGCACCGAGAGCATCAGCAATAAAGTCTCCTCGTGCAGCTTTTGTCTTTCCAAGCTTGTCATCAGTAAAAGGAAAAACTCGTTTCCCTGTATAGATAGCTTTTCGTGCCGGGAGTGTCGGTAATGACTCTGGGTACATTCTTGTAAATTTCACGGATTCTTTGGCAAATTCGTCAAAATGTGGTGTTTTTATCCATGTGTTACCATAAGCACCAACATGATCTTGTCTTAATGTATCGAGTACAATTAATATCGCATTTACCATAAAAAATCACCAGTATAAATTTTTATAATATATTATTATAATTATACATTATCAGATGATAGGGTTGAACTGTATCTTTTACTAATTGTTTTATGAATATTTATATAATTCTTAATGTTAAAGTATTATAACCAAATTATTCAAAATTCAAAATTATGACGTTTAATAGTTTTAATCGAAAATTTCCAGCTGCAATAACCTACGTCTTCTTTTGTGTTCCATTCTTTAGCATAATGAGTTTGAACGCATATTTATCTATGTGGGTGTTTTTTTATTATCAAGTATACATTGGTATAGATGCTGTTTTATTATTTCTTCCCATGAGTTTTATAAATTTGGTACTTCCTTTCCTACAACCCTTATTAGGAAGTATTTCAGATAGGGATTTTCCATTTACTCGTAAAATCGGAAGACAGTTTTTTTGGATATTGGTTATGGGACTTCAAATACCGATCTTTTTTGTTCTAATATTCTGGGTTCCCTTTTCCAGTGGAATGATTTTTATTGTTGGTTTTACCGCTCTATTATTGCTTTATAATATAGCCTATTCAGCCTTCTTAACGAGCTATTCGGCCTTACTCCTTAATAAGTTTAGAAATCCCAAAGAGCGATTACTTATAGGAACAATAACAGAATTTATCAGTACTATTGGTATCGTTATAATAACGATTTTTGCGCCAATGTTCATCAGTTATGGAGATGCCTCGGCTATTCGATTTTTAACCATTCCTATTGCTATCACATTTGTTGTTACGCTTTCACTCGGTATATTTGGCATATTAGAAGAGAAAGAGTTAATCGATACTTATTTCAGTCCAAATCTAACGCCCAAAAAAGGATTCTTGAGAGACATGTTTAAAGGATTTGCTATTTTTAAACGAAAAAATTTCCTTGTCTTACTATTTCGATGGATTGCCTTCGCATTATTTAATCTACTCTTTTCGTCTGGTTTAGTATTTTACATGGAGTACGTGTTAGGAGCTCCTTTATTTCTTGTATCAGTTGCATACATGGGATATTATATATGGTTGCTAATTGCATTACCACTTAGCTTCCTTCTTTCATGGTTTCTTGGTCACTTAAATGTATCGATAATTTCTGGGTTTGCTCTAGGGGTAGTGCTCCTTGTATTTTTCTTTGTAGCTAACAACTTAATGGCAGTTATACTAGTAAGTATAATTGGTTTTGCTTCTGGTCTGGGGATAGCATCTTTAATCCCTTTAGTAGGAGATGTATTTGATGAACATGCAAACATTAATCGTAATCGCTCAGAAGGAGTCTCTTATGGAATTCTAAAAATGTTTGGAGGTTTAACCGTAATACTTAGTAATGTTATAACTGCTTTCACATACAGTCTTACCGGATTCATCTCAGGATGGGGCCCATCGACGCCTTTAGCATTAGTAGGAATAAAATCACTAATTTCAATAATTCCTGGTATACTAATAATTGGTGTTATGATCTTATTCGTCACCTTATATGATTTAAAGCCAAAAAAAATCGAAACCATTCGAATGGAACTGAAGGAACTCGAAATATAAATTTCTCTTTTTTTTATTTTCTTTTAAGTGTTTTTAATGTATAAGTAAAATCTTTTTATCTGATGTAAAAAGATAATATCATTAATGAGAATCGAAGAATTTGATGTAGTTGTAGTAGGCGCAGGTTTAAGTGGTCTTAGAGTGGGTTTAGAGTTATCGGACAAATGGAACACTGCAGTCATTAGTAAAGTCTATCCTGTTCGAAGCCATTCAGGAGCGGCTCAAGGCGGAATAAATGCTGCGTTGGGTAATTTAGCAGAAAGTAAAAAAGATACCCCAGAAGGACATGCCTTTGACACTGTAAAAGGTTCTGATTATCTCGCAGATCAAGATGTAGTGATGTTCATGTGTAAGGAGGCTCCTAAAATCGTTGTAGAGTTTGAAAGCATGGGAGCACCATTTTCGAGATTAGAATCAGGTCTTATTGCCCAACGCCCATTTGGTGGGGCTGGTTTTCCTCGAACTTGTTACGCGGGGGATCGTACAGGACACGCGTTACTTCACACATTAAACGAACAGAGCGTAAGACGTGGAGTAGAGTTTTTTGACGAATACTTTTTAATTGATTTAATTGTTGTCAAAAAAAAAATCGCAGGTGTGATTACATTAGATATAGCGAATGGTGAACTCGTAATATTTCGAGCACCTTATGTTATATTGGCAACAGGAGGATTCGGAAGAATCTTTAAACATTCCACTAATGCTTTAATTAATACTGGAGATGGAGTAGGTGCTGCCTTTCGAGCTGGAGTTCCAATGCAAGATGTAGAATTCGTACAATTTCACCCAACAACATTATTTGGCACAAATATCTTAATTACCGAAGGTGCGCGAGGAGAAGGTGGTTATTTATTCAATACAAAAGGAGAACGATTTATGGCAAAGACCGCTCCAAAATCAATGGAGCTTGCTCCACGAGATATAGTCGCAAGAGCTAACGATATAGAAGTTCTTGAGGGAAGAGGTTTTGAAAATGCTTATGTCCATTTGGACCTTACTCATCTGGGCGCTGATCGCATAAAAGAAAGGTTACCGGGAATAAGAGATCTCTCTATTTTTTTTGCTGGAGTCGATCCAATAGAGGACCCCATACCCGTCCAACCAGGTCAACATTACTCAATGGGTGGAATTGGCACGAACTATCAAGGAGTTTATGGAGAAACATATCTACCGGGATTATATACAATCGGAGAGTGCTCATGTTTGTCTGTTCACGGCGCCAATCGGTTAGGGGGTAATTCTCTCTTAGAAACTGCTGTATTTGGGCGCTATATTGGAAGAAAACTACTAGAAATTGGTTTGCCTAAAAAGGAATCGTTAAGCGATGTGAAAAGTGCTGAAGATAGTGCTTTAGAAGATGTTGAAAAACTTCTAAAAAGCTGGGATAACAATACAGGTAAAAAACCAATAGAGATTAAGAATACAATGGGTGAGACTATGAACAAGAATGTTGGAGTTTTTAGAACTCACGACGATTTGTCAAAAGCAAACGAAATCCTTGTTGGCTTACAAAAAGATTTTTTAAATGTCCAAGTTTCAACCGAAGATCGAAAATTCAATTATGGATTACTTCGAAATCTAGAACTCAGAAGTCTTTTAGATATAGCAGAAGCTACTGCGTATGCTGCTCTATGGCGAAAAGAAAGTAGGGGGGGTCATTATCGATGGGATTATGATTCTCGTGACGACGAAAATTTTCTTAGCCACTCCATGATATACCGCGTAAAGGATGGTTTAGATTTGAAAACTAAACCAGTCATATTAGGAATCTTTGAAGTAAAAGAGAGGACATACTAATAAAGTGTGATTAAAAATGAGTGAGAAGCAAAAATTTTTGGTTTATAGAAATTTAGGAAATGGATCCGTTCGATACGAAAGATATGAAGTACCCCTTACAAAAAGTATGAGCGTATTAGATGCCCTTTTTTACATACAAGATTACTACGATTCTACCTTTGCTTTCCGTTACGCTTGTAGAGGGGCCATTTGCGGTAGTTGCGGAATGATGATTGATAAAGTTCCGATGTTGGCTTGTAGAACTCAAGTAACAACGGTTAAAACAGCCAAAAAACCTATTAATCTTCCAGAAGTAGTTTTTGGAGATACTTCAGATTGGGATCAAGACAATGAAATTTTGATAGAACCCTTACCAAATATGGCAGTTATCAAAGATTTAGTAGTAGACATGGAACCTTTTTGGAATTTTTATCGTGAGGTTGAACCCTACTTTACAAAAGAATGGAACGATATAGCCCCAGAATCGACGCAATCACCTAAAGAAATGAAGACTATAGAAAGGTTAGTCTATTGCATATTATGCGGAATATGCTGGATGTGCCCTGTTAACGCAAAAAATCCAGAATATCTAGGTCCAGCTCAGTTAGCAAAATCAGATAGATTTATCCGAGATTCTAGAGTTAACAGCGAGAAACAGGAAAGAGTCCTCTCACGAGTCTTACAAGATGACGCTGTTCCTGCTTGTGAAAAGTTTTTCATATGTAATAGAGTGTGCCCTAAAGGTGTTATGCCTGGAACTGCAATTAAGGACATCCGAGATAATTGGATTGCAGAAAAATAAAAGAGTAATTTACTTAGAGGATTCAACGGTATTCAGAATTGAAGACTCCGGACACTCTCCGATAAAAGAAAAACCAAAAATAACTGCGAATAATTTAATTTTTTATTTAGCAAAGCCTAAGCGAAAATTTGGCTAGTTCAATGATTATCTACTACAAATTCTAAAATATCGTGGATTGCGTTATTTTTATTTTCAAAATAGATTTGGATATATTTTCTTTGAATTTAAAGTGTGATCTCATCAATTGGAAGTACAATTGATTAGGATAAGAACTACAATTTACCTATCTTTTTATACCTTGATCGCTCAAAATTGAACCATAGATCACCATCAATTTCTTCAAAAAACACTATAAATTTAGCTCCTCCAGTATCTCTTAAATAGAATTCCATTGGTCTCATATCGTTTTCATTATAAGGGAAAAACACCATTGGAGGAACTGCAAATTCATGTTTCTCAATCTCTTCAACTCTTAGTGCTAAAGATTCTCCAGAGATCTTTATTCTTTCGGTTTCATTATACCCCTCGTAAATACCTGTCAATTTCATGAAATGATTTCTTTCGACTAAAAAATGAATTTCCTCTTCAGGTGTACCAGCAATCATTGCAAAAACTGAGGATAGAACATCCCATGGACCAAGTAAAGTATTTGCTAAAGCTACTATTCCTATATTTAACGAAGGTATGAATTCAAAATATGCTGATCCACCAAACCAACTTCCTCCATGGCTCACAGATTTAAATCCATAAAAATTTGAATCTATAAAGAATCCAAATCCATATCCAAAAGATTTTTGAGGGGAATAATTACTTAACATCTTATGAGCCATTGTTCCTGGCTTAATTGTATTTGTCTGCATTAAATTAGAAGATTCCTTGCTTATGATTTTAACATGTTTGTAAGTTCCTTTGCCCAAGTGCATGAGCATGTAAATGAACATGTCCTTCACACAGGAATAAATGCCTCCAGCAGCCATAAAGATCCCTCTTTCTTCATATCTTCCTATTTTTCTTGTGTTTCCTCCTTTATCCTGAGGATTGACATGATACCCTTGAGCAAGGTTTTCATTATCCTTGAAGTCCTCAGGAAAGAATGTAGTAGATTTCATGCCTAAAGGCTCAAAAATTCGCTCTTTAATGAATTCTCGATAATCCATTCCACAAACCTTATTTATAATAAGTGCAAGCATGGAATATGCATAATTATTATAATGGAAATATTGATCTACTTCATGTGAATACTCTAATCCATTATTAATCACTCGAAAGAAATCACTCTCTGAGGACATTGGAACTAGTTTTGCTTTTGGGGGAATTGTTAACCCTTCTTTTGCCATGTAATAGAAAAGGGTCGTACTTGAGAGATCAGGAATTCCAGATGTGTGATTCATTAAATGCTTGATGGTAATAGGTTTATTTTCTGTTCCCAATTCCAAAGGTATGTACTTCTTCGCAGGATCTGTAATATCAATTTTTCCTTCGTCAACTAATATCATTATCGCGGAACAGATGAAAGATTTAGTAACAGAAGCTATAGTGTAAATAGTATTCTCATCAGCAGGGAGATTTTTATCTAGATTTTTTGCACCAAATCCTTGTTTGTGAACAACTTCTCCATCTTTGATTATTGCATAAGATAATCCTCCAATTTTCATTTTAGCGATTTCTTTTGCAATGAGTCCATCTATTTTATCTAAATTAGATTTATCTAATTCGAATATCATAACATTTTACCTTAAATACTATTATTAATCCATTTAAATAGATTTCTATGAATAAATTAATCTAAAATCATTTTTAGTATTTTAGTTTTTAAGCTTCAAATCTTCAGCTACTAAATCATAGAATTTTCTTAGTTGGTCCATGATTTTACTATTTCCAGTTTATTGATTATAGGAGATATAGAGATATTATCTATTTCCAGCGAGAAAGCGTAGGATTCCACATTCCCAAATACAATCCTTCATTGAACTTATCTAGTAGAGCCATATCATCCTCGGAAATTGTAAAATCAAAGACTTTACTGTTTTCAATTATATGATCTTCTTTACTTGATTTTGGAATTTCTATAACTTCATGTTGTAAACCCCAACGTATTAAGATTTGAGCACTAGATTTATTATATTTTTTCGCTATATCCATGAGTTTTGAGTCTTTTAGCTTTTCACCTCGCGTTAATGGGCTATATGCTTCTAATCTTATCCCTTTATTTTCACAGTACTCTTTAAGCTCTTTCAAATAAAGATATGGGGTAAATTCAACTTGATTTACCACAGGAATTATATCCGCTTCGCTTAGTAATTCATCAAGATGATTTTGATAATAATTACTTACTCCAATTGAACGGGTTTTTCCCTCTTTAAGAATAGATTCAAGGGCTTTCCAAGCTTCTTGCCGATAGGGTGGTTCTGGCCAGTGTAGTAAGTAGAGATCCACATAATCTAATTCTAAATTGTTTAGACTTCTATTAAAAGCTTTTAATGCCTTCTCGTATTTAAATGAGTTAATCCAAAGCTTGGTAGTAATAAATATATCTTCTCGCGTTAGACCTTGTTCTTCTAAGGAGAGTTTTAAACCCTTTCCAACACCCTTTTCATTTCCATATATCCTTGCTGTATCAATATGTCTATACCCTTTACTTATAGCAAATCGTATCGTATCTATAATAGTTTCGCCTTCAATTATTTCCCACGTGCCTAATCCGAGAAGAGGTATCTCAACACCGTTATTCAATTTAATCTTTGTATTGATATTTAAACTCATAATTTCTCACCAATAATTAATCAATTTTTTTGGTAGAAGCAGCCGTTTTATCTGGATCTGTTATAATCTCAACGATAGCAGGTTTACCAGATTTTAAAGCTTCCTGCAATGCTCTATCCAGTTTATCTGGGGTATCTACTCTTACTCCAAACCCTCCACATGATTCAGCAAATTGGGCAAAGTTTGGGTTAGGAAACTCAACACCAAATATGGGGTAACCATCGCGTACTAATTCCTTTTTAATGTTCTTCAATACGCTATCATTAAACACTATAGCAATAATATTTAAATTTTCTCTCACAGCAGTGGTGAAATCAGCCATTAACATGCCAAAACCGCCATCTCCCGCAACGCAAACGACTTGTCTATCGGGAAAATCTAACTTTGCAACTAAAGCTGCCGGTAAAGCGAAACCCATACTTGCCATATTCGCATTTAGGTAAGGCCTATGCCCTTCACAAAGGAATCTCTTGTAGAACCAATAAGTATGGTCTCCTACGTCTACGGTTATAATTGCGTCCGTTTCCAAATGTCTTCTTAAGGCTTGTATTACAAATCCGGGGTTAATAGGAACAGAAAGGTCTTTCGATTCCTTTTCTAATTCCTCCATATGTTGAAGTTTCATATCGAACACTTGGGATAAAAATTCTTCATTTTCTTCTTTTTCTTCGATTAAGGGCACTAATTTTTCTAACACTCGATGCCCGTCTCCGACCAATCCAATATGGACATCAAAGGTTTTACCGATTCTAGTTGGATCCTTATCTATCTGCACAAACTTTACACCCGGTGATACTAAATTTGCTTGTCTGAAACCAGAACCGATAATGATAATTAAATCACAATCTCTGATTGCTTTTGCAGCATATTTAGTTCCTATAGAACCTAAGACTCCCACTGAGTATTGATAAGTTTCATATACTACGCCCTTAGCTCTAGAGGTTGTGGCAATTGGAGCTTTCAATTTCTTAGAAAGTTCCATAAGCAAATCTCCAGAAAATCGTGAACCCCATCCTCCAAAAATTACTGGTTTATTACATCTATTAATTAAATCAGCTGCTTTTTGTATATCTTTCTCAGATGAAACCGATTCACTGCTAAAAATCCTTCTCGTAGGTTCAATAATGGAATCGTCTAACTTATCTGCTAGAACATCTGTTGGGCAGCTCAATACAGATAAACCCGGTTTTTTAAGAGCATATTTTACCGCCATCATTGTTAGTTTAATAGCTTGGTTTGCTCTGGCAATAGTTTCCGCATATTCAGCAAAAGGCCGAAATAACGATATTTGAGATATTTCTTGAAATGCCTCACTTCCAAGATACACTTCAGCTACTTGACCTACAAGCGCTAAAACAGGACTTCTATCAGTAGCCGAATCCATCAATCCCGTGATTAAATTAGTTGCACCTGGACCAGCAATAGACATACACACACCTAATTTACCAGTAATTTTTCCGTGAGCAGAAGCCATAAAGGCTGCTGTTTCTTCGTGCCGAGTTAAAATAAAATCGATACTGTCGTTTTTCCTTATAGCATTGAGAAGAGGTAGATTAGAGTCTCCAGGTATTCCATAAACATGTGTAACTCCAAACGCTACTAATTGTTCAATAATTTTTTCTGCTACGTTAGTTTTAATACTATCGTCTCCTTTACTCACACCTTCAGCAACGAAAGCTGATTTAGGAGCGCCACATACGGGACAATTCCAGGAATCGAGTAAATCATCAAACCCTTTTCCTTCAGTATCTTCATCATAAATATAATTACAAACAGAACATCTATATTTTGCCATAAGTTCCACATTCATCTAATAATAAAAATTTCTCTTCTGTTATAATCAGAAATAATAAAAAAATAAAGTTTGAGCATATAAATTATAAAATCAACTGTAACATTATCACTAATAAACACGACAAAGGATTATTTTTAAAAATGCAAGATTTACTCAATCGGTGTATTGAATGAAAGATGAAGATAAACTAAATAAAACGATTAAGCTAAAAGACGGAAGGAAGCTTGGTTATGTAGATTTAGGTAAATCTGATGGAAAGCCTTTGTTTCATTTTAACGGTTTTCCAGGATCTCGCCTTGAGGTAACAATTCTAGCTGATGAAGCAATAAAGAAAAATATTAGGGTTATTGGTATAGATAGACCCGGAATGGGCCTTTCAGATTTTAAAAAGAATCGCACGCTCTTAGATTGGCCAGATGATGTTGTTGAATTAGCTGATACTTTAGGAATAGATAAATTTGCAGTCGAAGGAATATCCGGTGGAGGTCCGTATGTTGCAGTCTGTGCTTATAAAATTCCTGAACGATTAACATCTTGTGGAATAATTAGTGGTGTGGCTTCAAAAGATCTAGAAATTGAAAAAAAAATGAGAATATTTTCTGTCATTCAAATTTTTCCTTGGTTATTCAAGTTGATGATATGGCTTCAATCTCGTGGAATGAGAAATTTAGAAAAAGCAGAAAGAAAAATGAAAGAAAGTGCTAAAAAATTTCCTGAAGCTGATAGAAAAATATTTGATGACCCTCAAATTCTATCTTTATTTGTCAAGGAAACTGCTGAAGCTTTTCGTCAAGGTAGTAAAGGAGCATATAATGAAGGGAAAATATATATAAGATCTTGGGGTTTTAACCTTGAAGATATATCTCCAAAACTTAAAGTGTATATATGGCATGGAGAAGCTGATGAGATTGTACCTGTAGCTATGGGTCGCGGGATGTGCAAATTAATTCCTAATTGTGAAGGGAAATTTTATCCAGGCGAAGGACACTATTCTACGATTTTTAAATATTATAAAGAAATAATTGATGCTTTAACTTCTTAAAACAACTAATTTCTTAGTTTATTAATTTCAAAACTTTGAAATTAATTTATTGAATATTAGTATAAACTTTTTTTATGAACCTATTTCTAATAACCTTATAATTAAACATTTTATGGATGTTTTAAACTTTGAATTACCGCATAGAAAAAGATGTTTTAGGCGAAGTAGAAGTCCCAATCGATGTATTTTGGGGAATTAATACTCAAAGAGCTGTCCAAAATTTCCAGATTAGTGGTAAGAAATTCCCTAATATCTTTATCATATCGTTAGTACAGCTTAAAAGAGCGTGTCTATTAGCAAATATGGAGTTGGGATTAATTGATCAAGAAATTGGAGCTCCCATCTTACAAGCCGTTAACGAGATTTTAGACGAAGAAAAATATTTAGATCAATTTCCAATTGATATCTATCAAACTGGAAGTGGGACTCAAACAAACATGAACATGAACGAAGTTTTAGCTAATAGAGCCTCTCAAATCTTAGGATCTCCGATGGGTAAGAAACACCCAGTCCATCCTAATGATCATGTAAACAAAAGCCAATCATCTAATGATGTCATCCCAAGTACGATGCATTTATCTACTATCTATATGATAAAGGAGTTAATTCCAGTCTTAAATAGATTAGTAGAATCTTTAACTAGTAAAATCGAAGAATTTGAAGAAGTCATTAAAGTAGGAAGAACACACTTACAAGATGCCGTCCCAATACCACTATCGTTAGAGTTTAAAGTGTATAAGAAACAAATCGAAATCAATATTGAACGATTATATAAGGTATTGGATGAGTTATTCTACATTCCAATAGGTGGTACTGCATTAGGAACAGGTTTAAATGCTCATAAAGATTTTGACAAACTCACTGTATCCCATCTCTCAAAAATAACTTCGTTACCCTTTAATCTCAATCCTGTAAAAGCAGAAGGAATAGCCTCACATAATACTATAGCTTATGCTAGCAGTAGCTTAAGACTATTAGCATTATCGCTTTTAAAAATGGCAAACGATATACGATGGATGGGTAGTGGTCCAAGAGCAGGTCTTTCAGAACTAATTTTACCACAAAATGAACCGGGATCATCTATTATGCCTGGAAAGATCAATCCTACTCAATCTGAAGCTTTAATTCAGGTATGTCTTCAAGTGATTGGAAACGATTATGTCGTTACGAGTGGAGAAATGTATGGAAGTATTTTGGATTTAAATGTGAGTAAACCGCTCATGATCGTAAATGTTCTTGAATCAATTGACATTTTAATTGGTGGAATTAATTCTTTTATTGGCAACTGTTTAACAGACATAAAAGCAAACGCGGAACAAATCGATTCGAACTTAGAGCAAATGTTAATGCTTGTTACTAACCTAACACCGATAATAGGCTACGATAAATGTTCTGAAATATCTCAAAGGGCTTATAAGGAAGGTAAATCGTGTAGAGTAGTAATTAAAGAGATGGGTTTGAAAATTGACAATTTGGACGAACTTTTAGACCCTAAAAATATGGTTTAGGAGAATACAAAGGTGAAAGTATGGCATTAGAAGAAATGACTTTAACTAAGGTTCGAGAGGAAGCTAAGAAGAAGCTCATGGGAGTGTGTGGAGTATATAAAATATGCGATGGAGACGCAATGCGAATCTGTCAAGGACAGATTCTGAAATTTTATATTAAAAAAACTCGGTGTTTTTAAGCGAAAATAGTCATCACATTATATAAAAAAAGAGAAATATACTCATAAAATGAAATTATTTTAATATTTACTATAAATCATCTTTTTTTGTATATTATTCTTAATTATTTTTAGAAATATTTATTATACCACTCTGCTTAATGGTAGTATTAGGATTTAATTATCAAATAATGTGTCCAAATCATGAAAGAAGATAAAAGAAAAATTGGTGAAGATTATGAGGATGCTGAACCAAAGATTTCTTCGTTAGATCGTCCAAAAATACATAAAGGTTTGGTTGGACTCTATGTAGATGAGAGTTTGATCACATATATTGATGGAATAAATGGAAAATTATACTATCGCGGTTATCCTGTGAAAGAATTATGTGAGAATTCCACTTTTGAGGAAGTTGCTTATTTGCTTATATATGGAAAACTTCCTAGCAATTCTGAGTTTACTGAGTTTAAAGATTT
>Ga0255055_10000807_pt1 | contig 23795 bp, 19 predicted proteins | sample JV7_2_27_MG_FD_188633 | JGI IMG/M metagenome (GOLD analysis project Ga0255055, IMG submission 188633) | Seawater microbial communities from Jervis Inlet, British Columbia, Canada - JV7_2_27 | ecosystem: Environmental > Aquatic > Marine > Inlet | place: Canada: British Columbia | collected...
CATTATATACAATGACAAGGATATCGAGGTATTTAATTTTGGAAAGTATAAAGGAGAGCCCGTCGAGGAGGTATTGAAAAAGGACCCCGGATATTTTGGCTGGATACTGAATGGGGATTTCCCCCTGTATACAAAGAAGGTCCTTACCAATATCAAGTTAAGGGCTTTCGGTAAAACCTGAGAGCTAATGAAGATAATTTGTTTGGCCAAAAACTATGTGGCCCACGTTAAGGAATTTGACAGTGTCGTACCCACAGAACCCGTATTTTTCATGAAGCATGAAAATTGCATCGTTCGGAATAATAAGCCCTTCTATCTCCCTGATTTCAGCGACAATATTCATCATGAGATTGAAATTGTGGTAAAAATCAGTAAAGTGGGCAAGAATATCGATAAAAAATTTGCGCACAGGTATTTCGATGAAATAGGCCTGGGAATAGATTTTACCGCCAGGGATCTGCAGAAAATAGCCAAAGACCGGGGCAATCCATGGGAAATTTCCAAGGCTTTCGACCATTCCGCACCACTGAGTGAATTTGTACCGGTATCTGATTTTGAAGATGTCAACAAACTCCGGTTTCGACTGGATGTCAACGGTACAATGGTGCAGGACGGGAACACAGAATTAATGATCTTTCCACTGGATGTCCAGATTTCCTACATATCCCGGTACATTACCCTGAAGACAGGTGACCTCCTGTTCACCGGTACGCCGGAGGGAGTAGGACAGGTGAAGGTCGGTGACCGCCTTGAAGCCTGGCTGGAGGACAGGAAATTGCTGGATTTCCAGGTAAAATAGTAGCAATTTAACCCTTGCAAATGAAACCGCTGGAACCCTTTGAAGAACTGCACAGGTTTATTGAATCCCTGCCACATGACAGATCCATAAAACTTCCTGATTTTCAGCCATGTGACATTAAGGGATTCGAAGAATTGACAAATTTTGGATCCCAGTTCGTTTACATATTCGACTTTCCCCAGGGAGAAGTCAATTATGTCAGTCCCGGAATACAGAAGATATTCGGGCATGAACCGGGCGACGTAAACCTGCAGTTCCTTTATGAGAAGATCCATCCCGATGACCGCAGGGGGGTAGTAGAGGCAACTATGGATGCCGTTCAGGGAACCATCGATAACCACATGACAAGTCCGGGCAGGCTGAAATTTTCGGTGAATTACCGGTTCCAGAAGAAAGATGGCAGTTTTCTGCAGGTTCTCAGACACCAGACAGTCCAGCAAACCGACAAGGAGGGAAATATTCTCCGGGTAACAGGGATCATTGTAGAACTCGGCCACCTGCCCGAACTCAATGGTGTCACCGGTAAAATGGTTGACAACGAATCGGGTAAAGTCATCTATTCCAGGTCATATTCCGGACAGGACAGCCTTTTCAGTACACGGGAAAAAGAGATAATCCTGCTGCTTGCCAATGGCAGGAAAACAGATGAAATTGCCGAAGAATTATTTATCAGTCCCAATACAGTTTCCACCCACCGCAAGAACATGCTTAAGAAGTATGCGGTAAAAAATACCGCAGAACTCATTTCATTCAGCAAGAAACAGGGGATCTTATAAAATACTCATTTATGGGTATTGTCAGATATGGCAATTTGGTGCTAAATTTGAATTTAACAAGATAATAGTATCTTAAAATATGAAATGTCTGGTTTGTAAGGTATCCACAGGGAGAACACGAATAGATTAAAACATGATTGAAACAGTAAATACCAGAAGCATGCAGGTATACCTGCTGGATTCCCCTGACTTGGGAATAGGTACAGCTTCGGTTTCGGGGTCGCTCGTTGAGATCAGTGATAATCCCGAAAAAACGGAACCGCTTGTGAATACCCCTATCTACCTTGCAGATGCGAAGGACGGATGTTATATTGCTGCGGGACTGACCGATGACGTTGGGGAGTTCTGTTTTACCCACCTGGTGACGGGAGAATATTGCCTGAAAGTGGAGTATGAAGGTTCTGTCAGGTGTGATGAGAGAGCCACGTTGAAGATTGACACAGATGGCATTCATTTTGATGTCACAGCCAGGCTGAAAAGAAAAAGGATGACGACCAACATCACAGGGACCAGGTCTGCCGTATATTGGAATCCATTGGTCCGCGGGATCAGTTTTGGCCCAAATCCCAACCTGGATGGAAAACTCAACCTCCTCCTGAAGGATTCATTTAAAAGACTGAAACTGGAGATCACCAATCTGTCGGGCTGGATTGTAAGAACCATGGACCTTGGTGAAATCAAGGCTGGCTATACAGAGACTCTTGACCTGGGGGACCTGGAAAATGGGACATATATACTTGAGATTTCGACCAGCAGGGACCGGCTGTCTAAGCAACTGGTCCTTCAATGATTTTTTTTGCTAGTTTATAAGGGTAAGGGTTGTCATCAAAAGCTCCGAGATGACAACCCTTTATTTTTATGATCAGGTATGTGTGTTGATGGAATTTTCTTCATCGAGAAGCATGAAAAACTGCCGGATTTCCCTCTCATGTTCCAGGTCAGGAAGCAGCCTTTCCCGTCTCAGCAGGTTATCCTGTCTCAGCAGACCATCCTGGAATACTCTGATCAGTTCCCCTTTCCAATCAGGTCTTTCTGATGCTGCCGCAAAAGATTCTGACAATCCCATATAGAACTCACAGGTGATCCAGTAGCGGATTTCCTGGCGGTCAATGAATTGGTTTAAAGGTGCAAAGATATTTTTCAGGTTTTGGAAACGGTTGTTTAGATTCTCGAGAATCCTGTCAGGGAGATCCTCTGGTCTGACCTTACGGAGAAGATAAATTTCGGCATAGCGGTAGATGCCTGTATATCCGAAAGCATCCAGGTCATCGCTTGCGCTCAGGAGCCTGAGGACCTGAGGGCCAGGTTCTCCGGTCATTGAATTTTCATGGTAAGATTTGTCATCGTGGTGCTCTATGGCATCGAGGATCTCATGGTATCCCACGGGAACCGGGTGATTGGCTTTTCTGAAGAACTCCTGGCAGAGCTTCCTGCTTTCCATTCCGTGTTTCTCATTGCGGGTATTTATGAGACCCGTATCATGAAAGAATGCAGCCAGGATGAGCTTACCGGGAAGTTCGGGGGATACGCTGCAGCCGGCATTCTCCATCATAAGCATCAGTTCTCTGGCATTACACCAGACACGGTAATGGTGCAGGTGGTCGTGGGAGGGAAGGAAGACCCCTGAAAACAGGTTATTGCAATGATTCAGCAGGGGAAGCAACCATATCTCCTCTGCTTCACGGATACGCTGTTTCAGTGTTTGCATCAAACGTAACTCAGCTTGATCATGTTTGTTCTGCCACGTTCAGGGACAGGTGTGCTGCCAACATGTATTACTACGTCCTCTTCCTGGATCAGGTTCATTTCCAGCAGTCTCTCAATGGAATGGTTGATCGCTTCATCAATGCTTTTAAAAGTCTCGGTAAAATAAGTGCGCACACCCCATACGAGAGACAGTTTATTGATGATACGTTTGTTGTCTGTGAAGGCAAAGATATTTGCCTCCGGCCGGTGACTGGCAATTCGATAAGCCGTATAACCGGAATGCGTGAAAGTAATGATGGCCCTGGCATCCGTCTGTTCAGCCATTTTACAGGCGCTGAAACAAATGGAATCAGAAAGATAGGTCCGGCTGAACTCCCTCGGGGGATTACTCCTGAAAAAGTTAAAACCTTTCTCGGTAGCATCAATGATCTTTTGCATACTTCTGACCACCTGTTCCGGGTATTTCCCGACGGATGTCTCTCCGCTCAGCATCAGTGCATCCGCCCCGTCCAAAACTGCATTCCCGACATCGTTTGCCTCTGCCCTGGTAGGTCTGAAATTAGTTATCATGCTTTCCATCATCTGAGTGGCAATGATAACGGGTTTACTTTTGGCTATGCATTTGTTTACCAGTTCCTTCTGGATCAGAGGGACCTGGTAAAAGGGAACCTCAACCCCAAGGTCACCCCTGGCGACCATGACCGCATCAGCCATGTCTATGATCGGATCGATTTCCTGCAATGCCTCGGGTTTTTCAATCTTGGCGACGACCCGGGCCGTTGGAAATTTGCTATGCTTGATCAGCTCCTTTAATTCGAGAAGGTCTGTCACGGACCGGACGAAAGACAGGGCGATCCAGTCAATTTCATGGCTGAGGGCAAAATGGGCATCTGCAATATCCTTTTCCGTAAGGCTTGGCAGGGAAACCTCGGTATCGGGAAGATTTACTCCCTTTTTGGAGGAAAGGATCCCTCCATTGATGACCTTCATGCACACTTCATCTTTCCCATTTGTGCTTGTTACCTCTAGCTTGATCTTGCCGTCATCCACCAGTATGACTTCCCCGGGTGTTACATCAGCCGGGAGTTTTGTATAACTCATATAGGCCCTGTTGGTATCTCCTACACAAGGCTCATTCACAAAAGAGAATGTACTGCCATCGACAAGTTCAATGCCGTTGTTTTCCATTTCTCCTATCCTCAGTTTGGGGCCCTGCAGATCAGCCAGTATGGCCACTGTAGATTCATTCTCTGCATTGATACTCTTGATGAGATTAATTGTTTTAAGATGATCGTCATGGCTTCCGTGGGAAAAATTCAGGCGGCAGACATCAATGCCTTCTTCAAATAACTTTTCCAGGACCTCCCGGGAGGATGAAGCCGGACCCAGGGTGGCGACCACCTTGGTGTGCGATCTTTCATGACGGAATTTCAGCTGGCTCATACGGGGCTATATTAAATATAATCTTTGAGGTATTCCTCACTTTTTTTCCACAATTTATCAGCCAGGTCTTCATCACATGATGCAGCAGAAGATTTCCTCATGTTCATGCCTGCAAAATATTTGCCCGAAACATTCTCGAGTTCTCCGGCCGTAGCCAGGTATACAAGGTTCCTGGCAGCTTTTGTGGGACTCATGGCCATCATGCTGGCTGATATTTTAACAAATGGACCGGCATTCCTGAAAAGTCCCGTGTTTACCCATCCCGGGGCAAGGCAATTGATGGAGATATTTGTGTCTGCCAGGCTTCTGGCCAGGGATTTTGTAAAAAGGATATTACAGAGTTTGGACTGGGTGTAGGCATCGATGGACCTCCATTTCCGCTTGCCAAATTCAAGATCGTCCAGGTCCAGCCTGCCACGAAAATGTATGCCGGATGTCAGATTGATGATACGGGCTGAAGGGGAATTCTTCAGCAGGGGTATCAGCTGGCTGGTCATCAGAAAGGGAGCAAGGTAATTCACGGCCAGGTGACTTTCAATCCCATCCAGGGTGGATGCTTTTTCCGAATTCCAGGTTCCTGCATTGTTGATCAGGATGTCCAGCTTCTTAATTGATTTACAGAAATTGACGGTAAAAGCAGTAATCGATTCAAAGGAGGCCAGGTCACAATCATGATAGTGTATTTCCTGATTCCCGGTTTCATGCCTGAGTTCCTCCTGTACTTTCAGATCCTTTTCCCTGTGGCGGCCGGTAAAGGAAATGTGTGCACCCATGTTCCCCAGGGCCCAGGCTGTTTCTTTACCTATCCCGGAGGTAGCGCCTGTGATAAGTACATATTTATCTTTCATTGGATAAAATCCAGGTATGTTCGCGGAATCTGGCCGAATCCCATGACACAGTTATATTCATGTGTTTTGTGTGGTTTAATGGCCACACCTATTGAATTGAATTCAGGGCTCAGCAGGTTCTTCCGGTGGCCCAGGTCCTCTATGCCTTCATCGACCAGTAGCTGTATTACGATCTCCAGAGGTGTATAAGGGCCATAGTAAATATTTTCTCCCACTTCGACATATTTTTTCATCATGGGTGTATATCTTTGTTTAAACCCTTTGTGTCCCTCATACCCCTTCTTCCCTGACCAGCTGGCATGTTCCCGGGCCGCCTTGTACAGGTCCCTTTCCGGAATAAGCATGGGAAGGTTACTGACATGCTGCAGTTCATCATAGAGGGACTGGATATATCTGTTGGGTTTCAAATTTTTAATCCTGATGTATTCATCCAGGAAAGTGCTGGCAAAGAGGCTGCCATTCGCCCTGGCCAGGTTGGTATACAGGATGACCTTCTTTTCATCTTCATTAAGGAAATCAGCATCTTCCGCAGTCCTCGCCTTTTTTACGGTTTCCTTATCCCAGCCCCAGCTAAATTCAATTTTCTGTGCCTCAAGCGGGGATAAGCATGTAAGAACTAAAATAGCCAGTAGTACGTAGGTTTTTCTGCTCATCGGATCCTGTTCAAATAAACTCCCTGATCATATAAATATCATAATCTTTAAAGGCAAAAAAGCCAAGCTTTTTGTACAATTGAATCGCAGCTTTGTTTTTCTTGTGCACTTCCATCTTTACCTGTCGTCCCATACTGCTGATCCATTCCAGGGATACTTCTGCAAGTTTCGTTCCAAGTCCCAGATTCTGCCAATTGGGATGGATACCAAAATGATGCAGATAGATGCGCCTTCCATCCCAGGTCATCCATGAAGAGCCAATAATCCTGCCGGTGGTGACATCTTCCATAACCAGCAAACGACCCCCAAGTTTATTGCACCTTCTGATCGACTCCTCATCATCCCTGCGTTCAGGTTGTGCCAGCTCAGTGTCATGCCACAACTCGGTTAATGAATCATAATCGCTCTCCCTGTAATCCCTTATAACAGTTGACAGGCTCTTTTGTTCAGCTTTCTTCATCTACCTTAATCACATATATCTGTCCTGTTTCATACCTGGTTACCTTCACTTTTTCACCCTTATTGATAAACCCATATTCAGAAAAAGCATCATAGATCTCATCATCGATGACCACCTTGCCTCCCAGCCGCAAATCCGACTCAACGATGCCCGTCCGGCCTACCAGGTCTTTCTGATGGCTCTCCACACCCAGGAATCCGTCTTCAATGTTCAGGTTACTGTCCAGTGCCAGTCCGGCAAAAGCCTTACTGGTAAACAGATGCTTTCCGAGGTAGAGTGATATAATCAAAGAGAGGAACATGGAAGTAATGACAATAAAGAACCGCTTGATCACCTCTGCAAAGGCGATATTCCATTCCAGTTCAAAAACAATGTTATCCACCATGGCAAGTGTGAGTCCCGCGACCACCAGGATGATCCCGGCGATCCCTGCCACTCCGAACCCGGGGATGGCAAATATCTCTACGGCAATAAGGACCAGACCGACAATAAAAATAACAATTTCCCAGTTTTCTGCAAGTCCTTCAAGGTAGAGAGGGGCAAAATACAGGATGGCAGCGACGACCGCAGCAACGAGTGGGAAACCGATGCCGGGCGACTGCAACTCGAAGTAAATACCACCAACGAGGATCATGATCAGGATCCCGCTGATCATCGGATTGAGCAGGAACCCTATGATCTTGTCGAGTCCAGTGGTTTTATGGCGCCTGATCTCATAAGTTCCTATATCTGCAGCTTTAAGGACTTCCTCCACGTTTTCGGCAGTGCCTTCACAGAAACCGTGCCTGATGGCTTCCTCGGTCGTGAAGGTCAGGACCTTCCCGGTATCTGAGATCCCTTCCACATAGATACTGGGATCAACCATGGCCTCTGCAATACTGGGATCACGATGCCAGGAGACAATGGTATCATTGCCGGAGATCACGGTATCCCTTCCATGTGCTTCAGCCGTGGCGCGCATGGTGGAGCGCATGAAAGACTGGAATTTATCCGGGACGACCTCACCTGTCTGGTTCACAACCGTGGCAGCCCCGATGCTTCCCCCGGGGCGCATGTAAATACTATCACAGGCAATGGAGATCAGGGCACCCGCGGAAGCGGCATTGTTGTCAATAAATACCCAGACAGGAATTTTGCTGTTGAGTATTTTGGTCCGTATGGAATCAGCGGCATCGAGCATGCCACCGTATGTATTCATGTGAATGAGGACAAGGTCGGCATTCATCTCACCTGCCTCTTCAAAGGCCCTCTTGGTAAGTCTCCATGCAGGGGGGGCAATATTTTCCCTGATCTCAAAAAGGTATACCAATGTTGTATCTTTTTGATCCGCGGATACCAGGAGCACAGAGAGGAGGATCAGAATATGAATGCTTATTTTTGGTTTTGATTGTTTCATGAGGCTTTTATTTGCTGTCAAAAATACAAAAAAGGATGGTTTATCAGATCGTCCTAAAAAACTCTTAACTTTGCGTCCTAACCAAATAGCCTGATGAAACTAACCGAACTGTCTGCTATATCTCCGGTCGATGGCAGGTATCGCAAAAAAGTTGAAGAACTGGCCCCTTTTTTCTCTGAATTCGGACTGATCCGTTACAGGGTTTTCATTGAGATCGAATATTTTATAGAGCTCTGCCAGCTGAACCTGATGGAGCTATCCGGAGTAGATCCAGAGGTTTTTGAAAAATTGCGTATTTTCTATACTGAATTCACCGAAGCGGATGCCGAAAAGATCAAGGAATATGAGAAAACCACCAATCATGATGTAAAAGCCGTTGAATACTTTATCAAGGAAAAGTTTGATGAATCCGGACTCTCCCGGTACAAGGAATTCATTCACTTTGCATTGACCTCCCAGGATGTGAATAACACAGCCACCCCACTGTCGATTAAAGATGCCATGACCCAGGCATACCTGCCAGCTCTGGAGGAATTGACGTCGGTACTCAGGGAAAAGGCTGATCAATGGTCACTTATTCCGATGCTTGGAAAGACACATGGACAGCCAGCTTCACCCACCAGGATGGGCAAGGAGATAAAGGTATTTGTAGAACGGCTTGAAAATCAATCGGAACTGCTAAAAACCATACCCTATTCAGCTAAATTTGGCGGGGCAACCGGTAATTTCAATGCCCATCATATAGCTTATCCGGATGTGGACTGGGTGCTGTTTGCTGATAAGTTCCTGGGGAATAAACTGGGACTTGAAAGGCAGAAGACCACCACGCAGATCGAACACTATGATCATATGGCCGCCCTGTTTGATAATATGAAACGCATCAATACCATACTGATCGACCTGGCACGTGATATCTGGTCCTATATCTCTATGGAATATTTCAAGCAGAAGATCAAGAAAGGGGAGGTAGGATCATCCGTCATGCCCCATAAGGTTAATCCCATCGATTTTGAAAATGCTGAGGGTAACCTGGGTATGGCCAATGCAATTTTTGAGCATCTCTCATCCAAATTGCCCATATCAAGATTGCAGCGGGACCTTACCGACTCAACTGTTTCGAGGAACATTGGGGTTCCTCTTGCCCACACCCTGCTGGCATTTAAATCCCTCCTGAAAGGCCTTGGCAAACTGATCATCAATGAAGCAGGGATCAGTAAAGATCTCAACCAGAACTGGGCAGTAGTTACCGAAGCCCTGCAGACAATCCTGAGACGGGAGGGTTATCCGAAACCCTATGAAACGCTGAAAGATCTGACCCGAACCAATAAAATCATCACCCGCGATGTACTACATGCCTTCATTGATACGTTACAATTAGATAGGGACGTTATTGAGGAGCTGAAAAAGATCACGCCGGATAACTATACCGGGATCTAGTATAAATAACCACTTTTCCTGAAAACCTGATGAAGAGATTCCTGAGCATTGTAGGTTATATTAAGCCTTACTGGTTCTTTGCTGTCCTGAATATACTCTTTAATGTACTTTCTGCTTTTTTTGCGCTGTTCTCCTTTGTGATGGCGATACCCTTCCTGCGCATCCTTTTCAATACCCAGGAAATGGTCACAAACGCTGTACCCTTTGCGATGAATTTGGAGGCTCTGCAGCATAATTTCAATTTCTTCCTGAGCAGGATCATCATGGATAAGGGTGCTGCATCTGCATTATTGTTGGTAAGTGGACTGGTGGTCATCATGGCCATGCTTAAGACCGGGTTTAAATTCCTGGCCAATTATTATATCACCCCGGTGAGGGTAGGGGTAGTGAGGGATATCCGCAACAAGGTATACAAAAAGATCCTGCGCCTTCCCATGTCATATTTCTCTGAATCCCGGAAGGGAGATGTGATGTCAAGGGTAGGTATGGATGTGAATGAAATAGAATTGTCCGTGATGAGTTCCCTGGAAATGGTTTTCCGGGACCCGATAACCATAATCATCTTCCTGATCTACATGTTCGTGATCAACTACCAGCTGACCCTGTTTGCCCTGGTACTGCTGCCAGTAAGCGGATTATTCATAGGCCGGATCGGTAAAAACCTCAGGAAGAGCTCGATGAAGTTGCAAACCCAGCAGGGAACACTACTGTCCATCCTGGAAGAAACCCTGAGCGGGATGAGGATTGTCAAAGCGTTTAACGGGGAGAGAAAAATTACGGGGAAATTCGCTGAGACCAACGATGCCTATACGGATACCATCACCAGGGTGTACCGCCGTCGCTTCCTTGCTTCACCGCTGAGCGAATTCCTGGGTACCATAATCATGATGGTCCTGATGTATATAGGAGGCATGATCGTGCTGAATCAAAGTGGAAGCCTGTCATCAGAAGCATTCATTGCCTACCTGATCATCTTTTCCCAGATCATAACACCGGCCAAGGCCTTCTCCACAGGTTATTACAATATACAGAAGGGCATGGCCGCCTTCGAGAGGGTGGAGCAGATCCTGTTCACTGAGGTCAGGATCAAGGACAGGGAGAATGCTGTACCCGTAAGCACTTTTGAGTCAGCCATTGAATACAGGGATGTAAGTTTTTCATACGATACTGAACCCGTTCTGAAAAACATCAACCTGACCATTGAAAAGGGAAAAACCATAGCCATCGTCGGGAAATCAGGCTCCGGAAAATCCACACTGGTGGATCTTCTGCCAAGGTTCATAGATCCGGATAGCGGTACCATCCTGATCAACGGGCAATCCATACAGGCCTATAAAATTGCGGATCTCAGGCAACTGATGGGCATTGTAAGCCAGCAATCCATACTTTTCAATGATACTTTTTTTAATAATATTGCATTCGGATTGGACGAGGTGAAAGAAGAGGATGTCATCACGGCAGCAAAGATCGCCAATGCACATGATTTCATCATGGAAACAAGCCATGGATACCAGACCAATGTGGGTGATGCGGGCAGTAAAATGTCCGGGGGACAACGCCAGCGGATCAGTATTGCCAGGGCCTTGCTGAAAAATCCGCCGATTTTAATCCTGGATGAAGCAACCTCTTCGCTCGATACCGAGTCTGAAAAGTATGTGCAGGAAGCGATTGAGAACCTGATGAAAAACAGGACATCCATTGTGATCGCACACCGCTTGTCCACTGTTAAGCATTCGGATGAGATCTGTGTACTGGAACAGGGAAGGGTTGTAGAGAGGGGTAACCATAAAGGTTTACTGGAACATGAAGGTTTATATGCAAAATACCATATGCTACAAATGTTTTAGTTATATTTATATTAGGATACTGCAGGCGAAGGTCTGTTCTTTAAATTGATTTGCTGTAATGAAGGTTTGTGGATTCAGTTTTGTTCGAAATGCGGTTAAGTTTTCCTACCCGGTTGTGGAGGCCATCCAGTCCGTTCTTCCAATGTGTGATGCGTTCATTATGAGTGTTGGAAATTCAGAGGATGGCACCATGGAGCTAATAAGGTCAATTGATTCTGATAAGATCCGGATCATTGAAAGTGTATGGGATGACAGGAAGCGGAAAAATGGCGAGGTATTAGCCGAAGAAACAAACAAGGTCTTTGACCAGATCCCGGATGAATATGACTGGGCAGTTTATATCCAGGCTGATGAGGTAATGCATGAGAAATACCACCCGGTTCTTACGGAGGCAATGGAACGCTGGCATGACCGGACGGAAGTGGAAGGGATCCTGTTCAAATACCTGCATTTCTTCGGTAGTTTCGATTATCACGCAGATTCCAGGTCCTGGTACAGGAACGAGATCAGGATTATCAAGAATTATAAGCAGATCCGTTCCTATAAGGATGCCCAGGGATTCCGCATACATGGCCGGAAGCTGAATGTCAAACCGGTTGATGCCTGTATGTACCATTACGGATGGGTCCGCCCGCCCGAGGTCATGCAAGAGAAGCATGTCAACTTCAACAAGTTATATCACAGCGATGAATATGTTGACCGCAAAATTAACCATACCCAGCTATACGACTATTCAAAGGTAGATTCAATATCCCGCTTTAAAGACACACATCCCCTGGTAATGCAGGAAAGGATCAGGAAATTAAACTGGAACGTGGAACTTGATGAGAACAAGAAAAGCTACAATCTGGCCGATCGCATGTTGCACTGGGTGGAAGACAAGACCGGTAAAAGGTTATTCGAATACAAAAACTACAATTTAATTTAGGGAACACCTGCACTCAATTCCCCGGACCTGCCCGGGATCCCATAATAAATCTGATCGGACGTTTATTATTTGTGTACTGATTTTTTTTATCTTTCGGCAATGCCAATGTTAAGATATACATTACTGACAATTATATTCTGTTATTCCATAATCGGACTTACCGGACAGGTTAGTCCCATAGACAGCTTGGTGCTTAGAATGGAACAGACAGTTGAACCTGTTGAAAAGATTGATCTGCTTGTTCAGATAATTGAGTTATACCGGGATACAGATACAAAAAGAGCAATGCAATATGCCAACTTGGCACTGAGAGATTCTGAGGATGCTGGCTACGAAACCGGAAAGGCGGAAGTTTTATACAATATTGGTGAAATCAACGAAAGCGATAACCTGTACGATATTGCCATTGGAAATTATTCTTCGTCCCTGGAAATATTCAAGACTCTTAAGAATGACCATGGTATTGCCAGGCTTTATTTCAGTCTTGGGAATATCTACAAGAAGAAGGCAGCATACAAATTATCACTGGAGAATAGTCTTGAAGCATTAAAGTTATTTGAGAGGCTAAAGGATAACAGTGGCCTGGCAGCTGTCTATAATTGTCTGGGTAGCATATATAAATACCAGATGGATTATACAGTAGCAATGGATTATTATGAAAAAAGTCTTTCATTATCGCTTCAGGAAAACGACAAAGCAGGAATAGCACTGGTATATAATAATATTGGAGTAATTCACCAGAATGAAGGTAGCTATGAACTGGCCCTTGATTACTATAACCGCAGCATAAAGATTCAGAAAGAGATCAAATCATTAAAGAACGTAGCCATTAGCCTGGGAAATATTGGCAATATATTATTGGAACAGGTAAAATTTGATGAAGCATTCAAATATTTCACCGAGAGCCTGACAATCCATACCTCAATCGGTTATACAAGGGGAGTTGCCATTCAGTACGAGTCCATCGGGAATTATTATAATTTAATGGGTAAACCCGAGTTGGCTATTGAGAATCTTATCAAGGCTTATGATTTATTTGAAGAGATGGGTAGAATGGAATATGTTAAAGATATATCCCAAACGCTGAGTGAGCTTTATTACAAAAACAGCCAGTTTAAAGAAGCCTTTGAATATCAGTTGAAGCATCATGCTGTAAGTGATAGTATTTTCAGTGTGGAGAAAGCCAAAAGCATTGCTCAACTGGAATTTAATTACCAGTACGAAAAGGAGCAAGAACAGCTTCTTTTAGAAGATCAAAAAAAATTCTTCAGAAATACTGCCATTTTCGTTGCGTTGGTTTTCGTTATTGTTGTTGTGTATTTTTTATACACCCGGCAAAAAAGCAGGACGGTTCAGCAATCATTGGAATCGAAAAACCTTGAACTTGAGAAGAAACAAATTAAATCCGACCTGGACCTGAAAAATAAAGAGCTGGCCACCTATGCACTATACCTTGCAAAGAAAAACCAATTGATCAGTGTAATCGTAGATAGATTAGACTGTGCCAAGGCTAATTTGAAAGCAGAAAATATCCCGGAGATTGAGAATATCATACATAATTTAAATGCAAGTCTGGATAATGATGTTTGGGAAGAGTTTGAGATCCGATTCCTTAATGTATTTGAAGGATTTTATGAAAATATCCAGAAGGTATTTCCAGATCTTTCCATGAATGAAAAACGACTGGCAGTCTTTTTGAGGTTAGATATGTCAACCAAAGAGATTTCATCAATCACCAACCAAAGTCCGCATAGCATCAACATTGCACGGACACGGTTCAGAAAGAAACTCAATCTTGCCAACTCGGATATGAAATTATCTTCATTTTTATCTCAATTCTGAGCCACATTATACATATGTATGCATAATGTATCATTAATGCTTTCAAATGTAATGCATTATTGAGGATAGTTAAGAAATTGTATATCGTTTGTATATCCTTTTTTTTTGTAATCAGTCTTTTTCATTCTGATCTTTAACTTCTGGTTAATCAGCCATTCAGGCAAGGGTTATTAGGGGGTTAAATTTTCAGGATATGGATGACAAAATACTAGTGATCAATTTAAGAAAAGGCGATCTCGATGCCTTTCGCAGAATCTATACAAAGTACAAAAAAAAGGTTTACTTCTTCTCATTGTCATACCTGAAATCAGCGGATAAGGCTGAGGATATTGTTCAGGATGTTTTTACTAAATTATGGGAAGACAGGACTCGTCTCAACGAGCATTATACTTTCAATAATTTTCTTTTTACAGTCACAAAAAACCTGATTCTGAATCATCTTCGAAAAGCAAAATTTGAGATTGGCTACAGGAATAATTGTATTGAATTGTCAGGATACTGCGAAACCCAGGAAAACAATACATTAGATTCGGTTATATGCAACGATTTGAAATCCTATATCAGCAGGGAAATAGAAAAATTGCCTCCCGGCATGAGAAAAATTTACAAATTGAGCAGGATCCAACTTTTATCCAATGAAGAAATTGCCAGCAGCCAGAATCTCTCTGTCCGGACTGTTGAAAATCAGATCTACCGAGCACTTTCCAAAATGAAGAAAGTAATTATAGAAGAAAATATTGTCCCCTCCTATTATTAACCGCAGATCTAACCAGGTTAAATCATTATTTAAGATTGTATGAGAAAATTACTGTTTCTATTTGTTTATTGTCTGCTTATATCTTTTCCAGATGCATATTCCAGGGGCTCTGATCTGGATTCATTGGTTTTGAATGCTGTAGAAACCGGAAATAAAGTGGCTGTTAGTGATTGCCTGGAGAGAGGAATCGACATCAATGCATTTTACGGAGAGAATAAATTAACGCTGATGGCTGTAAGTATTGCATCCGGACAGACAGCTATAACCGAACTATTAATTCGGCAGGGGGCAGATATTGAGCAGATATCTGACCGGAAAACCCCCCTGATGTTTGCTGCCAAATATAATCGGGCCGAAGTTGTTCCCATGTTGATATCGGGGGGAGCGAATATTAATTCAATAAACAAACAAAAAACGTCTGCATTGCATTATGCAGCAAGGTATGGTCATCTTGAACTTGTAAAAGTCTTGTGTGAAAACGAGGCTTCCGTTAATCTGTTAAATAATGATGGGTGGACTGCCCTGGATTTTGCGATTATAGGCAGGCGAGACGATATTGAAAATTATCTGACCAGCATAGGTGGTAGTACTTATAATAAAATATTACCCTCCTTTCTTGATGGCCCTCATATGGAAATTATTCAACCTGATCAATTGAATGTGTTTTATATGGCACATGACAGCCTTGAAAATAAAAGCCGGATAGTAAGTGAACTCATTGATTTTAACAACTCCGCCATTAGTGTATCCGGGCTCGACGGACCGGAAAAGAATTATATCATTGACAAAGACTTCAGCGTGCCACAGTCTGTTTATAAAAATGTATCCAGGATCATGGCAATCGGAGATATCCATGGTGAGTATTCCAGGATGATCCTCATGTTGAAAAAAGCCGGAGTAATTGGTAATAACCTTGAATGGCAATGGGGGGATGGTCACCTTGTATTTATTGGCGATATCTTCGATAGGGGGGATAAAGTGACTGAATGCTTGTGGTTTATTTATAACCTTGAGAAACAAGCAGATCTCCACGACGGAAAAGTCCACTTATTGCTTGGTAATCACGAAATCATGGTATTAAATGGAGATATTCGTTACATTTCCAATAAGTATTATGGTATTACTTCAAACCTGAACCTGGATTATTCCTTGCTGTATAGCAGAAATACAATAATTGGTCGCTGGTTAAGATCAAAAAATACCATTGAAAAAATAAACAACCTGATTTTTATCCATGCAGGGATTTCCCCCCAGTTAGCCACGGAGAATCTAAGTCTTGACAGCGCCAATTGTGTAATTCGAGACATTCTTAACGGAAAATCAGACGCCTATCCTGAAGACTTTCAGGATTTCCTGATGGGAGACCTTGGTCCGTTCTGGTACCGTGGATATATGCAAAAAAGCAGACATTATCCAAAAATTAGCCCAACAGAGTTAAGTAATGTTCTTTCAGCATATGAGGCAGAATCTATTGTAATTGGGCATACTGAAACTGACAGTGTTAATTCTCTCTTTAATTCAGCGGTCATTTCGATTAATCTTCCTTTGTGGAACAAGAAAATACCGGAGCAATCCCTTCTAATTGAGAATAATCAATTTTACAGGATTTCTGCAGATGGAAGACGGGAAATAATATATTGATCATGATTATCGGAACTATGTTGAAAAAAAATGAAAGAATATCTGGATCCAGAATGAGTAGGTGACTGTGTTCATGTGTATTTATATTATGGCAAATGTCTGGTAGTCGATGAAAAAAAATGTCATCATTAATTTGGTCAATAAATTCTATCTGGATCTATGCGATAAAAAGGAAACACAGCAGGTAATAAATTTTCTAAAAAACCCGGAGTTGGACAAACTACTGACCAAAATCATGAAAAGGCAATGGGATAATATTGAAAATGATGACTCACAGAAAAACCAGCATCTGAATAAAACTGAATGAGTCCAGCAATGTAGCACAACGACTATTTGAAGTGGTTCTATATAATGAGAAATTAACTTAATAAAATAATAATCTTTAATTTTAACAAGTAACCAAGCATACAAATCAACCTCTAAACTAATCTTCATGAAAAAAAAATTATTTCTTTTTGTTTTGCTTATGACAATTGGTTTTCAATTGGTTAGTTCCCAAGGTTCTCAAATTACGGGGACCGTTATTGAAAGCAAAACCAACCTTCCCTTAATAGGTGTAAATATCATCATTAAGGGAACGACCTCCGGTACAGTATCGGATCTTGATGGTAAATATACCGTGTCGGTTCCGGACCAGGATGCAATTCTGGTATTTTCCTTTATGGGATTTAGAGATCAGGAAATTCCGGTGAACGGAATATCCACCCTTAATGTTTCCATGGAAGAAAGCATTGAGATGCTAGATGAAGTAATGGTTATTGCATACGGAACTACAAGGAAAGCATCCTTTACAGGTTCTGCTGCAGTAGTCAGTGGTGGTGAAATAAACAAAATACCTGTATCCTCATTTGAAAAGGCTCTTGTTGGTAATATTGCAGGAGTCCAGGTCTCAAATACCACCGGACAACCCGGATCAGGAACAGAGATAAGGATTCGGGGACTCGGATCCTTTTCGGCTTCAAATGAACCACTGTATGTGATCGATGGTGTACCGGTTACTTCCGGAAGCCTGAACAATACTGCTGGCGGTCTGCCAACAGGGAATGTCATGTCAGCCCTTCCGCCGAGCGATATTGAGTCTATTACTGTCTTGAAAGATGCAGCAGCAGCCTCTCTCTACGGTTCGCGTGCTGCCAATGGAGTTATCCTTATCACAACCAAACAAGGTAGGGAAGGGGTTACCAGGTATAATTTAAGAACATCTTACGGAATCTCTGACTTTGCCGTTGACAATTTTAAAACTGTTTCCGGTGAAGATTTTCTTATGCTGCACAGGGAGTCGATGGAAAATTATGTGGCTACAGGTAATGCACCTCCCGGATTCGATATTGATCAGACCATGATAAACAACGGCTGGGTGAAGCCCGAAGAGGGATTCACCGACTGGTATGAAGAACTGTTCAGAAAAGGAAAAACAAAAAACATTGAATTATCTGCTACCGGAGGCTCAGAAAAAACACAATTTTTTATCTCCGGATCTGTGTTTGACCAGGAAGGGATAGCTTATAAATCTGACTATTTAAGATATTCAGGGAGAATAAATATAACTCATAAGATAAGTAAGATGTTCTCTGTTGGACTGAATATGGCGAATTCTTATTCTAAGCAGAATATCGTTGATGGCGGAACCAGGTATTATGATCCTTTTTATAATGTCAGCAGGAACTGCTTCCCTACAGAAGGACCCTATCTCCCGGATGGAAGCTACAGGCCTGAACTGCAGAACGGATACTACAATATTGTCCGGGAACGTGAGCTGAATGAAACAAGTGCTAAGTTATTCAGAAGTATGAATACTGGATTTATTGAATTCAGACCTCTCGAATACTTAACATTCAGGTCAACCAACAACTTTGACTGGTTAAATAATGATGATACCCGTTATGGATCTCCCCTTTCGAGATCAGGAGAAGCTGAGAATGGATACGTTGCATTATACAACCGGAAAAGAACGGCACTGACTACATCAAACCTTCTGACTTTTAAGAAAACCTTTAACGATGCTCATAATCTTAACGTTATTGCAGCCTTCGAGGCAGAGAAAAAGCGGCAAATAAGGTTTAATACTGAGGGAGATGGACTTCCAAATGAAACCATCCGAAGCATAGGTGCAACCGCTCTGCCCGTCGAAGCTTATGGATACGATGAGGGCTCTTCCATGTTATCACTGCTGTCGAGGTTAGATTATGATTACAAAAACAGGTATTACATTTCAGGTAGTTTCCGTCGGGATGGAAGCTCGAAACTTGGTGTTGAAGAAAGATGGGCAAATTTCTGGTCTGTTTCAGGTGCCTGGAGATTGAGCAGCGAGAGTTTTTTGGAAAACTCATCGTTTCTTGATGACCTTAAACTAAGGGCATCCTATGGAACAAATGGAACGCTGCCTCCCGGTGATTATGACCATTTAGCTCTCTATTCATATGCCGGCGGGTACGGCGGTCAGGTTGCCGCATATGAAAGCTCAATTTCCAATCCAAATCTAACCTGGGAGAAAAATGCAAACCTGAATGTGGGAATTGATGTTACCGTGTTTAAAAATTTCAGTGCTTCCGTTGAATACTTCTCAAGATATACAAAGGATCTACTCATGAACCTCCCTCTGGCTCCAAGTGTTGGTGCAGGCAGCACCTGGGTTAATATCGGGGAGATGGAGAATAAGGGATGGGAAATTGATATTAGAACCACTAATATTAACAATACCAACTTTAACTGGACTTCCTTCCTTACATTTACCACATTCAATAACAAAATTGTTAAACTCAACAAAGGTGAGGATATTATCTCTGACGTTTATCTCAGAAGAGAAGGAGAAGCCTATCATACATTCTACCTGCCATTATGGGCCGGTGTCAATCCTGCAAATGGAGCACCCGAGTGGTATGTAGTTGATGAAAACAGTAATAAAACCGGAGAAGTTACCGGAGATGTTGGAGAAGCCGACAGGGCCATCGCCGGTAAAGCCGACCCTGATTTTTATGGCAGCATTGGTAATAATTTAAGCTATAAGGGATTTAATTTGTCATTCCTCTTCAATTATTCAGTAGGAGGCAAGCTTTTTTATCACTCACAATATAAAACCTGGAATGACGGTAATTATAATCAGTATGCTATCCAGGAGAGTTCACTGGACAGGTGGCAAAAGCCAGGTGATATAGCAAAACATCCACAGAGGATCTGGCTGGGAAATAATGAATCGTGGTTTGAATCATCCCGGGCTATTTTGGACAATGACTATATAAGGCTCAAAGACATTACATTCTCCTATACTTTGCCCGCATCTCTCACCAAGAAGATATTTCTCAATAATATCACGGTATATGTCCAGGGGACAAATTTATTGACTTTTGCTTCTCAGGACCTGTGTGATCCGGAACAAAGATCAAGTGGAATGTTAAATTTCGAAATTCCAAATACGAAGACCATTTCTTTCGGTCTTGACATTGGGTTTTAGATATGAAAATAAAAAATGCTTAAAATGAAAAATATGAAATATCTGGTTAAATTATTCATGATTGCATTGCTGATTGCAGCACAGTCATGTTCGGAAGATTTTCTTAATGAGTATCCAAGCAATTCTCAATCTCCCGATAATATTCAAACGATTGCCGATGCCCAGATCGTGATGAATGGAGCATATGATCTTATACAGAATAATGATTATTATAATGCAAATGTGATCACCGATAATGATGTCAGGTCTGATGACATGCAGACTGCTGACGAGGGCAGGATCGATGATGAGTATCTCTACCGGTATACTGCCCAGACCGATTTTGATGCAGGTTCATGGTCGCAGCCTTTTACAATTTTGAGACATGTGAATACTATTTTGACCTTTATAGATGATATTGCGACAACGCGACCTGAGGAGGATGTACAGAAGGCGGACATTAAGGGTCAGTCCCTTGCCATCCGTGCTCTTGTTCATTTTGACCTCTGCAGGCAGTTCGGCCGTCAATATTCACATGATAATGGAGCATCATTGGGAGTACCAATTGTAACAAGCATATTAGACCCCTATGCAAAGGTGTCCAGGAATACAGTAGCTGAGGTGTATGCACAGGTTATAGCAGATCTGGAGGCAGCAATTCCGATACTCGAAACCGAAAAGAGATTAGGAAAGATGAACGCCTGGGCTGCCAAAACCCTGCTTACAAGGGTATACCTGTATATGGAAGATAATACAAAAGCATATAATACAGCTGTTGATGTAATAGACAATGGACCGTATACATTAATGACCCGGGCCGATTATGTTGACTCATGGTCTAATGCAAGTGGATCTTCAGAGTCAATATTTTCAATCCTTAACAATGCAGCTGATAATGGTGGCGGGACTAGTGTAAACAACCTTTCCGACCCGGGAGGGTATGGTCAGTTTGTCGCATCCCAGGACCTTATCAATCTGATGAGATCTGATAAGAATGATATCCGCATGCAAATGCTGTATGTATGCCAGGTGGCTATGAAACTTAATCCGGCAGATCCACTTGCGGATTCATCTACATGGGGCAGGGTTTTGAAGTATCCGGGGCATGGCAATACCAAAGCCAAAATCGTGGCTTTCCAGGAAAACGGTACTCCACTGGAGGGTGCTGCATACATTGGTAATGTTCCTGTTTTTCGCCTATCCGAATTATACCTGATAGCTGCCGAAGCTGCGATAAAAAACAACGATGCAGCAAATGCAACAACTTATCTGAATGCAATTGTTGAACGAGCGAACCCCGATGCCACAGTAGCGGAGGCGGATGTCAACCTTGACAGGATACTCACCGAAAGAAGAAAAGAACTTATGGCTGAAGGCCACCGGTTCTTTGACCTGGTGAGAAATAAGCGAGACATTGTAAGGTCTTTTTCCAACAGGATTTATGACAATGCCACACCGCTGGAAATTAAATGGGATTATTACAAGATCATATTCCCCATTCCACAAAGCGAGCTCAATATAAACCCGATGACACAAAATGATGGTTATAAATCATTATAATTAATCCATATATTAATTATAAATTTTGTTTTGTATTAAAACTATGAAATTATGAAAAAAATATCAGCGAATGCGAATAAGTCGGTCATGTTCTGTATGAGCATGATAGCGCTAACTGTAATATTAGGGTCCTGCAAAGAGGATTTATATAATCCTGGTATGCAAGCACCTGTTATTACTGAGATAGGACCGGAAGCTGCTTTTCCGAGTCAGGAGGTTATCATTTACGGGAAAAACTTCAGCTCTGCTGCTGCGGGGAATACGGTCATCTTTAATGGAGTGGCAGCCACTGTAACCAAAACCACAACACTTTCTATTACCACAACCGTTCCTGACGGAGCTGTTTCAGGTGATGTAATGGTAACCACAAACGGTATGACATCAGCAGGCTATCCATTTACAGTAACTGAGCCAGTAATCCCGGTAATTACTTCTATTGAGCCATTGAGTGGTAAAGTCGGGACCACGGTAACCATTGCTGGTACTGACTTCAGTACCACGCCTGGTCTCAATATTGTAAGTTTCAACGGAACGGAAGCCAATGTGACTGCTTCCACCGCTACCTCAATTGCCACTACTGTGCCTGCCGGAGCCACCACAGGCCCCGTTACCGTTACCGTAGATGGTGAATCCAATGGTATTGTGTTCACTGTTGTTGAATCGGAAATGCTGATTATTCAACTTAATGATGATACTGATGATGCAGAAGAAGGAGAAAATAATGGAGCCATGACCAGCACCAGTTCCGACCTGGAACTGGGAGAATACGATACCTGGACACAGGATGGAGTAGAGCAGGGATTACAAACCATTGGTGTTAAGTTTAATAATGTAACCATTCCGCCTGGTTCCAAAATTCTGGCTGCCAGCATTCAGTTTACCGCTGATAATACAGGAGCAGATCCGGTACAGCTGACTATCTATGGAGAGAATGTCGCGAATCCGGAAAGCTATAAAGACGCTGATCTCGATCCTGTGGATCATTTCTTTAATATAACAACCAGACCCAAAACTCTTGAGAGTGTAGTTTGGGATGTGCCTGAATGGCCTAATACGGGACTTGCAGGTCCTGATCAGGCGACTCCTGATTTAGCTGCCATTGTTAAGGCAATTGTGGATAGAGACGACTGGGCATCCGGAAACAGTATGGCTTTCATATTAGAGCATAGTGGCCCCAGCATAGGTGTAACATCCAGTTCAGGTGGAAGGGAAGCTGAAGCAGGTCCGGGAGATGATGCTCCTACATTGATAGTTACTTATGAATAGAAAATAGGTTTCTGAAAGGTCAGGGTGGTAAGTGCATCATCCTGCACCTTTTTATAAAGCGATATTAATAAAATGACAATATAAATTATTGTAATGAAGTATTTTTTCTAAATTTATTACCAAATAGTTTCTAAATCTAAATCCAAAAAAATGAAAAATTTTTTACTTCTTTTAACAGCTTTGTTTATTCTTACGGGAATCAACAGTTTAAATGCACAGATTCTTCCCAAGGGATCAACGTGGAAATACCTTGATGACGGATCAGACCAGGGCACGGCCTGGTATGATGCTGGATTTGATGATAGCAGCTGGGCGTCAGGTGCGGCACTATTAGGATATGGATCAATTGGTGACGATGATGTTGTAACTACAATAAGTTATGGACCTGATGGAGATAATAAATTCACCACAACCTACTTCAGGACCACATTTGATTATACTCCAACCGGGGAAGAGATCGGTTATATCATTAATCTTTTAGTAGACGACGGCGCCGTTTTTTATCTGAATTCAAATGAATGTGCTAGATTTAACATGCCTGATGGAGACATTATTGATACAACTTTTGCCCAGGTCGATGGGCCGGAGTATTGGGGTGAATTTATATTAATTGACAAAAGTCATATTGTTTCGGGCACGAATACACTGGCAGTGGAGGTGCACCAGAGTGGTTTAAGCAGTTCAGACCTTGGATTGGATATGGAAATAGTGGTTGACACAGGCTACGTAGCCCCGGACAATACATATTTTATTATTACTAGCCTTGATGATGGAGAAGAAGAAGTTGCCAACGGGGATATGAGTCTGGGTAGTACAGACCTGGAATTAGCATCGGATGGTGGCGATGCTCAATTAGTAGGAATGCGTTTTAGCGATATTAAAGTTGATCCGGGCGAAACGGTTTCCTCTGCCTCCATTCAATTTTACTCAAAAGGTAATTATGACGGGGTTGTTAATTTAAAAATTGAGGGAGAAAAAATTGCCGATTCACCTGTTTTTACGCTT
>Ga0255055_10000810_pt1 | contig 23757 bp, 23 predicted proteins | sample JV7_2_27_MG_FD_188633 | JGI IMG/M metagenome (GOLD analysis project Ga0255055, IMG submission 188633) | Seawater microbial communities from Jervis Inlet, British Columbia, Canada - JV7_2_27 | ecosystem: Environmental > Aquatic > Marine > Inlet | place: Canada: British Columbia | collected...
GTTCGCTTATGCGTCAGCTGCCAGTCAGAGCACGAAGAACGGCAGACAACTCCCACTGGTTTCAATCGGCGCGGCAGCAAAGATAGCCAGTTGAAGTGACCAGTTGCTTAAGTAAAAATTAAAAGTAAAAGTAAAAGGGGTCGGGCCACAGTAAGTATTTGATAATTCGTGAAAAGAGCTAAAAAAAGGGCTGGTTTTTAAGCTTAGCGGTGCCATTTTAGGGGTAAAATGGACGCTTTAAGGAATATAGGGTCCTACGGTTTTATTGTCTAAATCCCAATAAAATGAATTTGAGCTATTAAATTGGACCCTGTCGCCATAACCGGTCTGCCGGTCACGCAACTGGTAGCCATCTTCATCTTCGAGAATCTTCCGACCTTTAGAACCAATTCCAAGACGTTTTTTTATTTTTTCAACAAACGATTTATTTCCAACAGCAATGCTTTGCGTCCACTTGCTTTGGCGAACCAGCTGTGATTTTTTCAATTCCTCTTCTACCCATTTTCGATGTACTTCCTTCAATTCATCTATGGACTCAAGCGTCAGCAACCTCATTAGACTTTTAAAGGCAATTAAACCATATCTTTCTTTGGGCTTTTGTATTTCATGATATCCGCTGTGAATCCATTTTTGCGGATGCTTGACCACACCTGCCCGAACCATATTTAGATCAATGTAGGTCATACATTTGATTAAATGCGCATTACTTTGCACAGCAGTTGCATGATAGCGATCTTGCCAAAAAGCACCCTTGCGTTTTTTGCGCTGATTATATTCCTGCCCGGTTCGTCCGGCTAACAGTTGCATTGACCTGGGGATGGCATCGCGAGACCCATCATCTGCCACAAGAAGATGAATATGGTTTGATGTTACGATATAATTGAGAATGCACAAGCCATATCGCTTTTTAGCCTCAAATAACCAATAAAGCCATCTTTGTCTGTCTTTAACAAGTTTTAGCAAAAACTCTTTTTTGTGGCATCGGTGTGTGATGTGCCAGAGGTATCCTTGAAGATAATGTCTTTTTGCGCGTGCCATCAGAGCAACCTTTTCTTAAAAGGGTGATTTTGACCCCAAAATGGGTCTTCTAAGGCCCAAAATGGCTTGATTTTATGATCTATGTTATATAATGTCAAATGGTTAGCGTGGCCCGACCCCCAATAGCACAACGGTTGCCTGATGGTGAGGGCTCAACCCATTGTGAGGAATGCGAGACGGTTATTCCAGACGCTCGTCGCAAAGCAATCCCTGGAGTTCGCTTATGCGTCAGCTGCCAGTCAGAGCACGAAGAACGGCAGACAACTCCCACTGGTTTCAATCGGCGCGGCAGCAAAGATAGCCAGTTGAAGTGACCAGTTGCTTTTGAGATCTAATCTGGTATTGCAGAATTTGTTGGAAAAAACAGTTTCATGATTAAAACGACATTAGAGGGTGAATCGCTTAAAGAACGGCTGCTGGCCAGCGCCAAAGATCGCATTTATAATTTTTTACTGGCCGACGGTGTCGTCCGTGGCGCGATTTTACACGGCACCCGCATGGTCAATGAAATGCGGGCCAACCATGAATTGGGAATTTTAGAGACCCTGGTGCTGGGGCGCGCGTATCTGGGCGCCGGGTTGATGTCCGCCAATTTAAAAGGAACCGACGCCATCAGTCTGAAAATTGAATGCGCGGGACCGATAAAAGGCCTTACCGTGGAGGCCAATGCTTTCAGAGAGGTCCGCGGTTTTCTCAAAAACGTCCCGATTCCGATTGACAGACCCATGCAGGATTTTGACCTCTCATCCTTTTTTGGAGCCGGTTTTCTATCCGTTATCCGTACCATCGAAGACGCCAAACACCCATTTACCGGTAAAATCGCCCTGGAATACGGCAACATTGCCCAGGACCTCGCCAACTATTATCTGAAATCGGAGCAAATCCCCACCGCATTTAATCTGAGCATCAAATACGATCCGGAAGGTAAAGTTACCGGTGCCGGGGGGCTGTTTTTGCAGGCCATGCCGGGAGCCGATGATGCTCTGGCCGCAGAGCTGGAGGAGCTGATGGTCCAGTTACCGTCTTTAGGTGAAGTTTTTACTGACGGGCAGGAACCTGAGGGTTTGATTCAGGCAGTGTTTAAAAAATACACCCCCCGATTTCTGGCCAATCAGCGCATTGAGTTTATGTGCCATTGCAGCCCCCGGCGGCTGCGCCAGGTGTTGAAGATGCTGCCGGTGGATGAGTTGAAAGATATTCGTGATAACGGCCCGTTTCCGCTTGAAATGCGCTGCCATTACTGCAATACGCTGTATCATTTTTCAAAAGAAGAGATACAGGGAATCTACATCAAGCGCTAAAACTGGCTTTTAAACCATTACCTCTTGCCCGATGGCTATGTTGCAAACCGCTGAAAAATGCTCACGTACTAACGTGTACGCTCCGCTATTTCAGCGGCTTGCGCCTCGCCCTCGAACAAGATTTAACGCTTTAAAAGCCAGTTTAGGTTTTTTAAAAAATTAAGATCGGTTGAGGAATTACAATTGAAATTCGGCCTTTAGATAAGCCGGGTTGGCATTTCCCTTCAAAGCCTTTGGGGTCTTCGGAAACCAAAAAAATAAACATCTGAGCTCTCTGTGTGCTCGAGCGAAGCGGGTGTGAAAAATGTAAAAAGCTGGTAGCTATAAGGCTGGGAGGCTATAAGGCTTGGAGGCTCAAAAATTTTCTAGCTTTCTGGCTTCCAAGCCTCCTGGCCTCCAAGCCCAAATCAATTTAAGCTTATTGGGACTTGGGTCCTTGTCCCGCTTGCTGTTTTTTGAGCTGAATGACCATTTCGTCAATAGAAACGCCATTGGGCGCCATGGCAATCGGATTGACTTCGAGCAGTCCCTCCCATGCCTGAATGGCACCATTAAAATCATTGAGATCATGGAGCAGGACAATTCCTTTATTCATGCGTGAAACCTCATGCTTGGGGTCCACTGCAATGGCCTGATCAAAGGCTTTAAGGGCCTCTTCGGGTTTGTTGGAGCGCCGGTACATCACCCCCATGTCGGTCCAGACATTTGCGTTGTTCGGATTCAGCTCCAGCGATTTGCGATAGGCGCTGATGGATTTTTCATACTGTTTGGAATCAAAATAGGCATTTCCCAGCTCCGTCCATGCATTGGCGTTCCCCGGGTCTGCCTGGGTCTGGCGTTCGAGTGCCGCAATCCGATCAGAACCCGCAGGCGCGGGTGTTCCCATCTGCACCGGAGCGGATGGGACCGGTGCTTTTGAATCGGATTTAAAAACCGAAAACACGACCCCCCCGAAAAATCCCACTGCCAGGGCCAGGAGCGAGACCATTAAAAAGGTTTGTTTGCGAACATACTGACTCGGGTCCGTTTTTTGTTGTTTCGCCATTTATCCTCCAATCGGAAATCATTGATAAATCAATTTTGATAATCTCATAAAAAGTCCTATCGCCGGTCATTGCGAGGAACGAAGTGACGAAGCAATCCCATGATTTCAGAGACAAAGATTGATAGAGATTGCTTCGCTACGCTCGCAAAGACAGCTTGGCGGACTTTTTACGAGTGCGTTTTGTATTTGGTGTTTAGTGTCTTGATGAATTCGACTTTTTGCGAATTCATCAAGTGTTTAAACTAATTATTCAAAACCTTCGGGTCAAGTCGTTTTCACGTGGCGGAACGCTTATCGATCAAATTCAACCGGGTTTTGACATATTCTTGAAAATACTTAGATTGTTCTCAAGCGTTTAACGGGCGGCCAGGGGTCCATAAGGCGGCATATACAAACGGCCTGCAGACCGTTTAAGATGAACCCATCTCAAAAATGTCTTTTGGCCCAATATCTTTGTTGGTGCCTCGCTTCAAATCCTCGACATACAATAGTATGCCTCCGGTTTGAAACTCGGCCCCGCCGCGATCTTAAACCAAAATCCTATTTTTGAGATAGGTTCATATAAAATTAAGAAAAGGGACACATCGATTGAATACGAAGACAATAACCTCAATTCGGATATGCCGGACCTGGCAGCTTTACGAGCGTATTCAGGCTGCAGCCGCAAGAACCGGCTTCATTCTATTGCTGATTCTGGTTGCGAGTGCATCTGTTTGCCCGGCGGCCGAACGCAATGCCCAGCACCATCTCCAGGTGGAGCTGTTCCCGAAAATAAAAACGCTTCGGGCGCTGGACGAAATAACGATCGAAAAAAGCCCCGGCGACAGACTGGATTTTAAGCTTTCTCATCGGGCTGAACAAATCGAGGTGATGGTAAACGGCAAGTTTCGGGAATTCGATTTTGAAGATGGACGGCTGCGGGTTGGCCTGGCTGCCGACGAAAAAGATCAGAAAAACCAAATCACCATTCGCTATACGGCAATCTTTGATGACCCCGCCCCCATACGTCCGGTAAATGCCGACAACCCCGGATACGGTGTCAGCGCAACGATCTCCGAACGCGGCAGTTTTTTGCTGGCCGGTTCAGGCTGGTATCCGGAATGGACCGCCGGGCATTCACTTTATACCCTCAAAGTGATTGCACCCAAGGGCATGCTCGCGGTTACGGCCGGACAATCAAAGGGGCATGTAACCAAGAACGGCAAAACAGAATCCACCTGGCTCATCAGTGACCCGATCAGAGGCCTTTCTTTATCCGTCGGTGCCTATATTGTGCGGGAGAAAAAGGTGGGAAACATAACCGCAGCCACCTATTTCTTCCCGGAAACCGATCACCTGGCAAATGCGTATCTGGATGCAACCGCCAATTACCTCGCCCTTTATCAAAATCTATTCGGACCGTATCCTTTTAATAAATTTGCGGTGGTCGAAAATTTTTTACCGACCGGATTTGGATTCCCCTCCTATACCCTGATCGGCGGCACTGTTTTGCGGCTACCCTTTATCATCCGTACCAGTTTGGGGCATGAAATCGCCCATTGCTGGTGGGGCAACGGCGTGCAGGTCGACTACGACGGGGGCAACTGGAGTGAAGCCTTAACGACCTATGTGGCGGATTACCTTTATAAAGAAATGAAATCCGAAGAAGATGCCCGCGGGTATCGTCTGCAGATTTTACGAAACTATTCTACCCTGGTCAAACCGGGTCAGGATTTTGCGCTCAAGCAGTTCCAGAGCCGGTATGATCCCATTACCAAAACGATCGGCTACGACAAAGGGGCGATGGTATTCCATATGCTTCGCAGGCAATTGGGAGACGAAGCCTTCTGGGGCACCCTCAGGGATCTTTACCGGGATCGATTGTTTAAAGCCACATCCTGGACGGACATTCAAAAAGCGTTTGAGGCCCGGGGGCAGCGGCCGCTCCAGGATTTTTTTAATCAATGGGTATTTCATAAAGGCACCCCCCGGTTTTACCTGGATGCGGTCCAATCGAAACGCACGGGCGGTCTCTGGAAAATTGAAGGCCGCATTGTTCAGGAAAGCCCGCAATTCACCTTTGATCTGAATCTCCTGCTGGAAAGTCACGGTCAAACCGTTTCCAAAACAATGCGGATATCTGACAAAGAGACCGCTTTTCAGATCGTCAGTAAATCCATGCCGCTGAGGCTCGTCGCCGATCCCGACAGTCATATTATGCGGCGCCTTTTTGCAATTGAAATACCGCCGGCAATCAACGCAATTAAAAGTTCTTCTTCGGTATTGGCTGTGTTATCTGCAGATCTGGAGCCGCAGGTCAAAAGTGCCGCCCGTACGTTGATCCTTTCCCTGGGATTGAAAAATTACACGTTCGCCGAAGAAAACAAAATCAGCCGTGAACAGCTGTTCGGCAAGGATATATTGATGATTGGTTATCCGCAAAATAAAGCGCTTTTTCGCAATTTGCCCGATCAGATTGCTATCGACCCAAAATCGTTTATTTTAAATAAGAAGACCTATAAGCAATCAACAGATGTGTTTTTTGGCGTATTTGCCCATCCCTTTTCTGAAAACCGGATCGCGGCCCTGTTTTTCCCGCTGTCATCGCATCAGGCGGAAAGCGTGGCCCGTAAGATCACCCATTACGGCAAATACAGTTACCTGGCATTTGAAAACGGGCAAAATCGAGCCAAAGGATTTTGGCCCATAGAACAGTCGCCCCTTGAATACCGCTGGGACCATGGAGTGATAGAATGATGAATTACTGCAACAACTGCGGAGATACGGTAAAATTGGGAATCCCGCCCGGTGATGACCGCCCGCGCTACTTATGCGAATCCTGCGGAACCATCCACTACGAAAACCCCAAGGTGGTGGTCGGATGCATACCGCAAATGGATGGAAAAATTTTGCTCTGTCGTCGGGCCATTGAACCTCGCTCCGGCAAATGGACCTTACCGGCAGGCTATCTGGAAAACGGCGAAACCGTTGCGCAGGGTGCTCGACGCGAAACACTCGAAGAAGCCGGGGCCCGTGTTGAAATTTTAGCCCCTTATGCGCTATTTAATATCTGCTATGTAAACCAGGTCTATCTAATGTTCCGGGCGCGTATGGTTGACGCCCATATCAAAGCCGGCAGTGAAAGCAGCGAGGTTCGGTTTTTTTCGGAAAGCGACATTCCCTGGGATCAAATCGCTTTCACCGTGATAGAAGAAACGCTGCGGCAATACTTCAAGGACAGGCCAACCGGATTGTTTCCCTTTCACGTTGGAAACATTCTATAATCCATCTCAAAAATGGAAGTCAATGCAGAGGAGCTTGACGGTTGACGGGTATTTCTTTATTATTCGTATTTGATAAACCCCTCAGGAGGATTTTTTAATGATATTGCGACCCATTAGAATAACCCGCATTCCAAAACTAACCCTATGCGCTCTGGTGATGGGTTTGACGCTTTTAGTGTTTCCCTCCTGCGGCGAGAAAAAGGAACCTGCCAAGGACCCTGGCGTCCAGGCGCAATCCGATAGTTTTACGTTTTTTGATCTGGGCAAAAACTCGAGGCTGTCCAAAAGCATACGCAACGATCTGCGTCAACGGCTGGGCCGTGATGCCATTGAAGGCCGTGGTATAATTGATCTGGAAATCAATTATTACGGTTTCCTTGACCAATATTTTTCTTCTTTGAATGAATTAAACCGGCAATTGAATTCCCCACCGGGAGAAAGAGTCGAGCATAATATCGTGAGACTCATGTATCGCTATGCTCGCAAAGAAAATCTGCCGTTTGATTATGTCGAATTACTCTTTTCAAATTATTCCCAGCACCCCCTGCTGTTTAGAATTAACTTCAAAAAAGACGAAGCCAATATTGTTCAGGCACTGAAATCCAAATACGGCGACCCCCGGCTGATCGACTGGAAAAATAAAGGCGGTCAATCCATGTACTGGGATAAAAATAACGACATTCTTGTCGTATCCCTTGTTCCCGATCAATTTGGCAATCCTGAATATCAAATCAGCATCTTTTTTGTCGAAAATATCAAAGCGCTGCTGAAAACCGAAAGCGCCGAGAAAGAAAGACAGGGGAGCCAGAGGGCTAAGTCGGGCAAAACCGCCTTTTGATTGCGGATTTTGGATTTTGGATTGCGGAATTAAATAAATTGAATCCTCTGACTAATTGACTAAATCTGTGGAAATCTGCGTAATCTGCGGATAAGCAGCCAGTAACAAGTGACCAGTAGCCGGAAAAGCATCGAACATCCATTGAATTATGTTTGAACATTTTGAATCTATTTGTCGCGCGCTGCTGCAGCCTCGATCAGAGGCTGGCATCCTTCCCATTTTTAATCCCAGCGAACCATTCAATACCGAATCTGATGATACGGCCGCGGTCGCCGCAAAATTGAATGCGGCCTTTCTCATACTGCTGGCCGGTAAAGCGCATCCTGAATTTGATCGCGCTCATAAACATCTTTCAAAAGCAGCGAACGCTTCCGAATGGTCGCAGGTCGCCAGATTTTATCTGGCAGCCAAAAACATCATAAAAGAAGAAATAGAACGGCTCGGTACAGCAGACCAACAGTTTGCGAATCGCCTTGCAGATCTCTCTAAATGGTTATGGATGACCCCCAATAGGACCGATGAGATCAAGGTGGCCGACAAAGTCTGGGGCCTATTTTTCCCGGAGGCCGCCGGATTAAGACGAAATCCGCAAAAATCTATTAAGGCCCTGCGGCATAAGCGCCGGGTTAAAATCAATCGTCTGAATCCGCAGCCGATTCAAGATGTCAGTCGTGAAATTATTTTTACTTCCAATGTATTATTGACACTGCCGGCCGGACCGGATTGCGCCAACGCGCTGCGGTATAGTCAAGCCCTGCGACAAAAACTTAGAAAGGTATTCAATGAGGCCCAGTGTTACTGGTATGACCATCCGATTCCGATCGGAGTCAAGCCTGAGCACAATGAACTTTTATATGGTCTTCAGGGCCTCGATGCCGCTATTGAATTTGAGCGCAAACGCGCAAATGTCCCCCCAGAGGCTCGCCTGACCTGCCTGCTGTCTGTCTCAGTTACCCATCAGGGTCTGCATGATATTGTCAGGGCGTATATTGAAGAAGAATTGTCGCGAAGGCAATTGATTAACCATATTGATGTCTATGTATTTACCGAATCCGAAACCCGACAGATCATGGACACTGTTTTGACGCCGGCTGCCGAACATTATCTGGGGCAGAAGAATGCCGCCGGTTTACTGGAAGTCATGGGCGTAGACGGTGAATATGGGAGGCATTACAGTTTTTTGAAAGCCATAGCGGCCTTCTGGAGTATTTTCATTCAGCCCGAAGTTAAAGCCACCTTTAAAATTGATCTGGACCAGGTATTTCCTGAGCACGATCTTGTTGAGCAAACCGGCGCTTCCGCTTTTGAGCATTTTATGACGCCGCTATGGGGTGCCAGTGGTGAAGATTCCCGCCGGAATCCAATCGAACTGGGTATGATTGCCGGTGCGCTGGTCAATGAAAAAGATATCGCCCAATCCATTTTTACCCCGGATGTTGGCATACCGGATCGAAGGCTTTTGCCGGATGAGTATATTTTTTTCAGTATGCTACCCCAGGCGATTTCCACTGAAGCCGAAATGATGACCCGCTACAAAACCGATCAATTCGATGGGATTCGAACCTGCATCGAGCGGGTTCACGTTACCGGCGGCACCAACGGCATCCGGGTTGACAGTCTACGACGACAACGACCCTTTACACCGTCTTTTATCGGGCGTGCCGAGGACCAGGCCTATCTTCTTTCTGCCCTGGTCAACCCTTCAAATCGGCTGGCATACGCTCATAAAGATGGCCTTATTATGCGCCATGATAAAGAGGCCTTTGCACAGGATGCCATCAAAGCCGCTGAAATCGGAAGAATTCTCGGCGACTACATCCGGATACTTTACTTTTCTACTTATGCTCAAACACTCTCTGCAAACCTGGCAGCGATAAAGAGAATCCTTGACCCCTTTACCGGAAGCTTTATTTCCAGAATCCCGGCCACAGTTGTTCATCTGCGTTTTGGGCTCAAAGCCGCCTCCTTATTCAAAGATAACCGCAATGACGAAGGCCTTGAGTTCATCACCAGCGGATCAAACCGCCTGACCAAAGCCCTTGAATTTGTTAAGGGTAAGAATAGTTCTCTCAGGCGGATATATGAAAAAGAAAGACGCGGATGGAATCTGTATTACGATACACTCGACGCTGTTGAAACGGCCCTGGGCAAAAATGATACGTACGCCAATGACTTGAAGCGTAAAGCACAGACGATCATCGACAGATGTGCTGTCAGTCTGAATAAAAGATGACTTTGAATGCCCCCCATAATGTGCTAAATTTTTGAAATGGATTCCGATCAAAATAAATCACAGTTGCCGGTAAAATCGGATTCTTTACCGGCTCAAATACAGGATGGATCAGAGATTCAGAGTGCTCCGGGATTTTTGCCCCGGAGCGATTCGATCCAGATTGATGAGAAAATAGCCATCGCCCGGAATGAAGGATTTAATCCCCTGGCCATCGAGCTGGCCATCGGATCTTACGAAACTTCTGCCGCTTATAAACTTCTTTTGTTCGGCCTTGTCATTATGGCCGCCGCCCTGGTGGCTTTTCTGTTTCCGGTCAATCGGTTTTTCAAGCCCCAAACCCGGGATCTCGGGACCATGACCATCGGCGATCCGATAAGTGAAGATCACCAGACGTTTTTTTTAGAATTCGACAAACCATGGCTCAAAGTGCTGCTGGAAATGGATCGCTTGTACTTTCGCGATGGCAAATTGACTGAAGCCATTCAGGTGGCGGAAACCAATCTCGAGCGGGTGCCCGAAACAAACTGGGAAAGCTGGAAAAAGGTTCACTATCGATACTGGGAATTGCTATCTGATGCCGGTAGAACACTTTCACTCAAAGCCGCCACCAAATCCTATCTGCAAACCATCCCGGAAGATCCTTTCGCCAATTATTATTCGGCCCAGGCCTTTCTTGCGGCTGTGGATCCCATCCGGTCGTTTAATCGCGAGACGCGCCAGGCTTACCGCATAGAAGCCGAAACGCTCATCCAGCAAATTGATCGCACCTGCAAGGCGCTCAACGCCCGGCAAAAGGCGGGAGGTACCACAGAAAAGAAGGCCTTTTTACAGAATCTTTATCAAAAACTGCGCCTCCAGCAGGCAAAGTTATTTGTGCTGATCTGGCGATTGGGGGGCTATAAGGAAGACAACCACCCCGACGTGGTTTACAGGGATAAGGCCCTGGATATTTTAAATCGTGACGAACTTGCCCATCTCAAGGAAGCCAAAGCACTCAAAATAACCATCTATAACCATATCCTGGACCGCTGGCACTGGTTTGAGGGCAAACAGGTCATACAGGGCATCAAACAAAATCGCAGATCGATGGTCAAAGAACTCAGGGTGCTGCAAAAGGAGCTTAAAGACGCAGAGGCGTTATGACGGAATCCGCAATAAATTCAGATAAGCCCAGGCTTGCGCCGGCTGCAGAGAGCACCGCAAAATCCGGGGTCGCCGGCCTTTATGACCCCAAGTGGATTTTTGTGGCCCTGTGCTATGTTGCCGCCATCGCTTTGATGGGACAGGATCCCTGGTATGGTGATAAACAATTTACATACAACCAGGGAATTTTTGTCGGGATTCTGGCATTTCTTATCGTGGTCGGATTTTGCTGGGAAAGCTATCTTCTGGGACGCCCCGCCGGCATCAATCTTATTTTGCAGTTTCTCTTGATCATCCCCCTGGCATTGCTGATCGGACGAATTGCCGGGCTTCCGCCGGCAGCGGAGGCTTCATACGGATTTTTGGGTCAGCTTAAGGATTACGTGTCTCATCTAAATGACGAGATTGGATTTGGCAGCATCGTTCCGCTCTGGATACAGGATGTTTTTCGAAACCCGGGAATTTTGCTGCTCATTTTCTTCACGGCCATCGCTTTTACCCAGCAAAAGAGCAGCCGTCGATTCGCGCTGATGGTGGTGGCGTTTCTAATTCCGTCTATGCAGACCCTGTCTCATGATCCGCGGCCCTCGATTTCATTCGGCATCGGCTGCCTTGCAATGATCATCGGAATTGCGCTTCAATACAGCCGATACGGACATATCGTTGGTCAGCAAAATATCCTCAATCGCCTGCATGCAGTTGATGACCGTTCAGAGCTGATATGCAGTTTGCGAATATCAAAACGCGCCGCCGAAGACGGCTTTATCACCGAGGACGGTGTCCTTGCCGTTGTTCATCGCGAATATGGCAAAGCGATTGATCCGGACCCGCTGACCGTCCGGGGAATCGCCCAGGCGATATCCCACCGTCTGGTCAGGGAACACCACGTCTTGGAACTGCATGGCGATGAACGCGGATTTTTTCTGATCCCCTATGCCAACATTTTCAAAATTGATTCGATCTTCGATGAAATTGCGGTGTGGATCCGTAAAATTATTTTAACGGGGCTGGTGGTTATCTGGCTGATTTCACCGATTGATTTATTTCCTGACAGTATTCCAATTATAGGCGCCCTTGACGACGCCTTGATCACCCTTGTAGGGGCGGGGCAGTGGCTTGATACGTTCAGGCGGAGGCGGCTTCCGGTGCCGCAGGCTCCGTAACGCAAAAATAAAACCGAAAACAGCTTGGTTCAAGTATCCCGCAGAGGACTCGAGGGGATTTTTTAGAGTCTTAGTTGTGAATTCTTTGCATTTTATGAAAAAACTTTTTTATCACGAAAGCACGAAAGGAAAAAAACACGAAAGAAAAGAAAAATTTCGTGGGGGAATCAAAATGGGGAAAAGCGGAGATCAAGCAGTTCTTACAGAATTGCTGGCGCAGGCAGGCGTTACAATCAATGGCGATTGCGCCTGGGATATGCGGGTACATAACAATGATTTATTTTCACGACTTTTGAGCGGCGGTGCACTTGCGCTGGCTGAATCGTACATGGATGGCTGGTGGGATTGTGAATCCCTGGATCAGTTTATTGATAAAATTCTGCGCGCCAACCTTGATATTCAAGTCCAAAATATGTTCCGGCTGGCGCAGCATGTCCTGAAATCCAAACTGTTCAACCTCCAAAAAACCAGCCGCGCCTATCAGGTAGGCGAAAAACATTACGATATCGGCAACGATCTTTACGGTGCCATGCTGGATAAAAGAATGCTGTATACCTGCGGCTACTGGGCAACAGCCGACAATCTGGATGCAGCCCAGGAGGCCAAACTGGAATTGGTGTGTCGTAAGATCAATTTGGAACCGGGGATGAGTGTCCTCGATTTAGGATGCGGATACGGGTCTTTTGCGAAATACGCGGCCGAAAAATTCGGTGCCAGGGTGACCGGCGTGACCATTTCCAAGAAGCAGGCAGAACTGGGTACCGAGTTGTGCCGCGGGCTGCCGGTGGAACTCAGGCTGGAGGATTATCGCGCAGTTGACGGGTTATATGATCGCGTGATTTCCATTGGCATCATGGAACATGTCGGCTACAAAAATTACCGCACTTACATGCAAAAGGTCAACCAATGCCTGAAAGACGACGGCATCGCCTTTATCCACACCATCGGTAACAATCTCAGCGCAACCACAAGCAACCCGTGGATAACAAAATATATTTTCCCCAACAGCATGTTGCCCTCCATTGCTCAAATCGCAGGCGCCATGGAAGGATTGTTTGTGATGGAGGACTGGCACAATTTCGGTCCGCATTACGATAAGACATTAATGGCCTGGCACGCTAACTTTGAAGCCGCCTGGCCTGAACTCAAAGATAAATACGGTGAACGTTTTTACCGGATGTTTCGCTTTTACCTGCTGAGTTCTGCGGGAGCGTTTCGGGCCCGAAGCAATCAACTATGGCAAATTGTGATGACCAAACCCGGCAGAGATTGCCCGGATTGCCGGATCAGCTGACGGTAGAACATAAATGCTTGAAGCCGACGTCATTATTGTAGGTGCGGGGCCGGCCGGTTCTGCGTGTGCCTGGAAATTGAACCAAAACGGCATTCAACCGGTTCTGCTCGACAAAAAGGCCTTTCCACGCCGAAAACAGTGTGCGGGATGGATAACACCCGCTGTGCTCAAAAATCTACAGGTTAAAAGGCGGGAATACCCGCACGGTATCCTGACCTTTAAGCAGATTTTTTTTCATGTTCGCGGCCGGAAGTTGCGCGTCCCGACCTGTCAGTATTCCATTCGCAGAACCGAATTTGATCACTGGTTGCTAAAAAAAGCCTCGGTACCCCTGCAGCTGCACGCCGTGCAACAGATCAGAAAAGAAAACGGTTATTACATCATTGACAATTCGTATCGCAGCAAACACCTGGTTGGCGCCGGCGGAACCCATTGCCCGGTTTACCGGTCTTTTTTCAAGGAAGTCAATTCCCGATCGCAACACCGGTTGATTGTCACCATCGAAGAAGAATTCAAATATGATTATCATGACGCCAATTGCCACCTCTGGTTTTTTGAAAATAATTTACCCGGATATGCCTGGTATGTTCCCAAGGCGGACGGATATCTAAACGTGGGCATCGGCGGGAAATTTATGGCACTCAAAAACAGGGGGCAGACGATTCGCCGGCACTGGGATTATTTTATTGCCAAATTGGAGGAACTTTCCCTGGTAGAAGGTCATACTTATCGGCCGCGCGGGCACAATTACTACCTCAGACAACCGGTGCCGGCCGGGCAGTTGAACAATGCATACATTATTGGCGATGCGGCCGGTCTGGCGACCCTGGATCTTGGTGAAGGGATCGGTCCGGCTGTCGAAAGTGGAATTTTGGCGGCCAATTCAATCCTCACCGGACGCCGGTTTTCAGAACGATCCGTAACCCGGTTCAGTCTGATCCATCTCCTATGGGCCGGAATAAAGACGAAGATAACCGGTAGAACGTTTTCTAATTTCCATTAAAATGGACAATTGATCATCCCCTGCCTTTCCACCTGAAGGGCATATGCGAAAACTTGAGAGACTAGTTCAATTGATACCGCTTTCCATAATAATGTTCCGAATAAAGGAATTGGGGTATAAGCGCTTGTACGGTTGTAGAAAAAAACGTTTGGATAAAGGAACGTCTTTTAACAACCACTATAAAGGCGAATTGAATATCGAATATCGAACAAGGAATTTCGAATTATGAGGTTTTTTATCATTTTATTTAGCCATACGAATAAGTTGGACGGCCAAATCTATTAAGCGTTGCTCAAGATCACATGTTCGAGTGTCCTTCGACATTCATTATTCCTTGTTCGATATTCTGCGGTTCAAGGTACCATTTGCCAAGGTATGCGCAAAATCTTATATGGTGTTGATAAAGGATTTGGGTCTGGGAGCTAAACCATGCCAGAGATAAAAATTCACGGTTATTACCCGGGGGTGGTCGGCAAGATTACTGAAATCCATGCAATCTATTACCATGAACACTGGGGATTTGATGTTTCATTTGAAACCCAGGTGGGCAGAGAGCTTTCGATTTTTATCAGTGAATTTGATGAAGATCGGGACGGTTTCTGGGTGACCACCGCCAACGGAAAATTTGCAGGTTCAGTTGTCATTGATGGGCATAGCGCCGACACCGAAGGGGCCCGGCTGCGCTGGTTTATTGTCGATCCTGAATTTCAAAATGCCGGACTCGGTCAGGAATTGATTTCACACGCTGTTGAATTTTGCAAAAAGAAGGAATACCCCAAAGTGATTTTATGGACCTTCGAAGGCCTGGATGCCGCGCGCCGGCTTTATGAACGCCAAAATTTCCGATTATGCCAAACCCATGATGCCGATCAGTGGGGTCAACACATAAAAGTGCAGAAATACGAACTGATATTGGCAGATTTTGCTGAATAAAAAAACGAATAGAGGATCAATTAGGGTTTTCTTAGATTTCCGGGAGGAACCTGGTGATGCAAAAAATCGACGTAAAAATTGTCAAATGGATAGAGGAAGGATTCACCCTGTATAAAAATAATTTCGCAACCCTGGTCCTGGCATCTGTTATTGCGCTGGTGTTGAGCACGGTAACCATCGGTATCCTGGCCGGCCCGATGATCGCCGGCCTGATAATCGTTACCCTGCAGCTTTTACGAAAAGAAGTGCCCAAACCGGAGGCTGCCGGGGTTTTCAAGGGCTTTAATTATTTTCTGAGCTCCTTTCTCTTTATGGTTATCTGGGGAATCGCCATCCTGACCGGTTCCTTCATACTGGCGCTCTTTCCGATTATCGGTCAATTGCTTTCCCTGTGCTTTGTGTATTCCGCTCAGGCCTTCCTGATGTTCGGTCTTTATTTGATTGTCGACAAAAACATGAATTTCTGGCCGGCCTCTCAGGAAAGTATCCATACGGTAAAAACGAACTTCTGGCCTTTTCTGGGTTTGGCTGTGATTGCAAGTATCATGGGCAGCATCGGCGCCATTGCTTTTGGTATTGGCATTGTATTAACCCTCCCCATTCAGGCCTGCATTTTAGCAGCCGCCTATCAGGAAATATTTGGCGGGAACGGGCAACCATCCACCCCTGATTCGGCGTCAGCTGAAGAATCGTTTTAGCTGCTGAAACCATCTTGAATTTTACTAAAAAGTGTATAGCTTAGCGTAACACAAAAGCTATTTTTTCGGTTTTAGCAGAAGGAGGTCAAGATTATGAAAGAAAAGCGGAATCTACACCTGAAAGTCCAGGAATTGTGTGATTGTTATGCCACAAACGACCCGCTGAAGGAAATGTCTGAAATTAAAGGAGACGGCGACAAGGATGAAGCAGCGCTAAAATGGCTCGCCCTGGCCGCACTGCATGGGGTAAACGATAATGCCAAGGAGATTTCCATTACGCGCGCACCGGACGGAAATATCAAGGTAACCGCCAAATACCGGGAATCCGAACTTCCATCCCCCGGCTCGGAAATTGGTGAAAAAATCATTAACGCAGTGCGCGAAATTACCCATATTGAGGGCAATAAAGGCAAATCCCCTTTGGCACTGGGCATCCGTGAAAACAGCATCGAGCTCAGGATTAAAATGAAAACCAAAGATGAGGGGGCAAGGGTTACCCTAAAATTCCCTGAATAACGGATGAATCGCACCACCTTACTGAAAGCGGATGCGGCCATCAATCTAATCCTGGGTATCTTGCTGATGGCGTTTCCCGCAAGACTGGTAAAGGCATTGGGAATACCGATGGCAAATCCCTCCTTTTATGCGACGATTCTGGGAGGGGTGATTTTTGGGATTGGCCTGGCCTTGCTACTTGAATGCTACCGGAAATCCAACCGGTTCACCGGGTTAGGCCTTGGTGGTGCCATCGCGATTAATCTTTGTGGCGGATTCGTATTGGCAGCCTGGCTTCTTTCCGATAAATTAACCCTGCCTTTGAGAGGACAAATCCTGCTCTGGTCTCTGGTTCTGCTACTGGTGGGAATCAGCCTGCTTGAGGGTTTTACACATTTGAAAGCCGGGAAATTGCCGTCATCAGATGAAAAGTAAAATCATAACAATTGGCATGCTTGGGGTATTTTTATTATCGGGTTGTGCCGCAATCCACAGGGAAAAAATACCCGCAGAAATCATTAGCCCGGACCTGAAATGGAATCTGGAAAGTTATGCTGAATTTGTGAAAGAAAATATAACAGAAATTAATGCGAATTATTCAACAGTGTATGCCCCTTCAGAGTTTGTGGTCGACACGGATTACGGCAGCACCGTGATACAAAATCTGCTTGATCCTGAATCGGCAACAGCGATCAACAACGGGCTTCCGGGTGATGCGAACCCGGAAGATTCGGACAAATTGATTCTTATCTATCAGCACATCATCGACCATTACGATTACATTTTAGACCCCTTCAGATGGCAATCAGTTGCAGAAACCATCAAGTCAAAAAAAGGCGATTGTAAAAATCTATCCCTGCTGTTGATGTCCCTTTTAATATCCGCCGGCTACGATACGTATGCCGGTATCTCCAACGGACACATGTGGGTTAAAGTAAGAGAGAATACCCACTGGTATGTCCTGGAATTGGATCAGGACCCTGAAAGAAACACCATTTACCGCATGCCGGGCTTTTACGATCATCCGCTTTACAAGATCTATCCGCATCGATCCGAAAAACGAAAAAGAATTAAATAGCCACAGACCCACACAGACATACACAGACAAGTTATTTATAAGCTACTCCTTCACCATCTGATCGATTGAACGCAAACCAACAGGGAAAACATGCAACCCGTCGAAATCATAAAAGACCTGTTTTTTATCGAACGCGGTTTTCTCAACGCAAACCACTTTGTTTACCAATCTGAAAACCCGACCCTAATTGACACGGCCTATATCTCCGACTTTGATGAAACCGCCGGTTTGATTGCGCAACTGGGTGTCAATCTATCAGATGTGCAACTCATTATCAGCACCCACTGTCACTGCGACCACATCGGGGGCAATAAGCGCATTCAAGATCAATCCGGCTGCGATATTGCGCTGCATAAGATCGGCAAACATTTTATAGATACCCGCGATGATTGGGCCACCTGGTGGAAATACTATAGCCAGGAAGCCGCCTTTTTCGACTGCACGCTCGAGTTAAACGATGGCGACGTTCTCTCCATCGGTCCGCATGAATTCAAGGTCATTCATACACCGGGCCATGCCGCAGAGGGGATTGTGCTGTATAACCGAAAAGATAGGCTCCTGATATCTTCCGACACCCTCTGGGAAAATGACATGGCCGTAATGACCTTGCGGATTGAAGGCAGTGCCGCCCTTTTTCATATGCTGGAATCGCTTGAAAAACTGGAATCCCTCGATGTTGAGATAGTTTATCCCGGGCACGGCCCGCCTTTTAAGGATATGCCCAAAGCCCTATCCAGAACCCGGAAGCGGCTGAAAAACTTTTTAAATCATCGTGATCAAATCGGCACCGATTTACTGAAAAAAATTATGGTTTATACCTTAATGATGCGCAGAACTGTGGACCAGGATGCATTTTTCGATCAACTCATGCAAACTCATTGGTATAAAGAAACCGTCGATTTGTATTTTAACGCTGAATACCAGGCAAAATATGAAGCCATCATGAAGGATTTGCGAAAACGCGGAATTGTAAAAACGCAAAACGGCATAATGTCTACAACCGTCAGACCTTAGGAGGTAAAAATGAGTGAGATTAAGGTGATCCGAAAGCCCAGTAAAGAGCAGCTGAAAGAACTCGGTGTATTCAGCTGGCCGGTCTGGACCAAAGAATCCTCGGAATTTCCGTGGTCATATGACGATCCGGAAACCTGCTATTTTTTGGAAGGTGATGTTGTCGTAACACCCGAAGGGCAAGAACCGGTGGAAGTCGGCAAAGGGGATCTGGTAACGTTTCCGACCGGCATGTCGTGCACCTGGAAAATACGCATAGATGTTAAAAAACACTACCGGTTCGGGTAAAATCATAACGATATCCACAACGTTTTCAATAGTGACGGGATCAATTAATCGATAAAGCAGTGCATCACTCATCTGGAGAGATGTTCATTTTAGATTTTGGAATTTAGATTGCGGATTGAAAATATTGCAAGCCAATAGTTTAGCTGGCCAGTCTATTCTTAAATAATCCAAAATCCAAATTCTAAAATCCAAATTGTGAATAGTGCCAATACGCCAAGTAACCGACATCTGATTTTAAGGACTGATTACCTTGACATTGTCAAAACATAGACTAATTGACGTGCATGCCCATATTTGCGACCCCGGCTTTGATAAAGACAGAGCTGAGGTGCTGGAAAGGGCTCGCGGGGCCGGCGTGGATGCGATTATTGCTGTTGGAGAAGATCTTTCGGATGCCCGCAAAAACCTTGAGCTGGCCAAAAGATATCCGATGCTAAAGCCGGCCGCCGGGCTTTATCCGACGCATCTTAATTTAAACCAGGCTGCTGAGATGGTAGACTTTATTCGCCGAGAACGCTCCCGCCTGGCTGCAATCGGCGAAGTGGGACTCGATTACTGGGTGGTCAAGGAAGAGCCAGGCAAGGAGCTGCAGAGAGAAATACTTAAACTATTTATTGAATTATCAAAGGAATTGAATCTGCCGTTGAATATCCATTCCCGATCCGCCGGTCGCCACGCGATTGCTCTGTTGCTTGAAAACAACGCCGTGCGGGTTCAAATGCATGCCTTTGACGGCAAATCCGGTGCCGCGCTGCCGGCGGTTGAAGCCGGATACTTTTTTTCAATCTCACCCTCTGTGGCCCGTTCCCGCCAGAAGCAAAAACTTGTTAAGCGGCTGCCGCTTTCCTGTCTGCTGATCGAAACCGACAGCCCGGTTTTGGGCCCCTCTCCAGACGAGCGCAATGAACCGGCAAATATCTGGCATTCCATCAAAGCCATTGCAGCGCTCAAAGATATCTCTGAAGAAGACGTCATTGCCGCTGTTTCGGAGAATACGGAGCGGCTATATGGCAAGCTATAGGAAGTGCCTAAAGTTAAAAAAAGAAATTGATTCATTTTTAATTATTACTCACGCAAAAACGCCAAGACGCAAAGGTAAAAAAAATTAAAAGTATTGCGGGCCACTGCTTGGCGCGCCGTAGCTATTGCGAAGGCGGGTGCCCGCTGGTTTCAGGTCGGCACAGTGGCCGACTCTACTATGTTCGCGGCTGAAAGCCGCTCCCACCTATTTGTAATGCTCCTGTGGGAGCGGCTTCCAGCCGCGAGAACATTTAAAATTTAGATTTTTTATGCAAACACAACCCGGCACATACGCTTTAGTTCTGGTTTCTTGTTCCCATCAATTGATTCAAATCGGAAAACTCGGCCGGCTTGCTGTCCAATCCGGTTACTATGTTTATGTCGGCAGTGCCTTCGGCCCTGGTGGCCTCAAAGCTCGAATCGCACATCATGTGAAAATTTCGCGCCGTCCGCACTGGCACATCGATTATTTGCGTTCGGTCTTGCATCTCAATGAAGTATGGTATACCTATGATTCCAAACGACAAGAACATCGGTGGGCAGATTTACTGCGATGTTTAAGGGGTGCAACTATACCGATTGAAGGCTTCGGCGCTTCAGATTGCAGCTGCAAATCTCATCTCTTCGCATTTACCGCTCAACCGTCTATCCGCTCTTTCCGCCGCCGGTTGTGCACCCATTCCAAAGTCCACGAAAAAGTTTTTCTCAAAAAATAGTTGATTGACCCGATAACAGCCGATTCGGAAAAATGACAAGCCAGGATGCCTGATCTTGTTTAACCGGCAAGGGGTCAATCGGTTAACCATTAACCTCGTAGAGAAGGGGGGAATATGGAAGAAAAACGATGGCACAAATCCTATGCTCCCGGGGTCAAGAAAACCCTGGATTACGAAAAGTTGACCATGTCGGAAGCACTCACCCGAACTGCTCAAAGATTTCCGGGCCATACCGCCCTAAACTACATGGGCAAAAAAATCCCGTTCAAAGAACTGGAGGGACGCGTCAATCAGTTTGCCCGAGCCCTTATGGATTTGGATGTCAGGCCGGGTGATAAAGTCGCTGTTTGCCTGCCCAATATCCCCCAGGTTATCATAGCCAATATGGCCATCTTCCGCATCGGGGCCGTTACCGTCCAGAACAACCCTCTTTACACGGAAAGGGAGCTGGAATATCAGCTCAATGACTCAGATTCAAAACTCGTGATCACACTCACGCTTTTGATCCCGCGAATACAAAAAATAAAGTCCAACACAAACGTAGAAAAAATCATCGGCTGTCACATCAATTCTTATCTGCCGTTCCCCAAAAAACAACTTTTTCCGCTGGTTAAAAAAGACATGTACCGCAAGGTTGAACCAAACGATGACGTTCTGGTCTTTCATGATCTGATCGCCCGATATTCAGCGGATGCGGTACAAGACCAAAGTAAATGGGATGAGCTGGCAGCACTCATATACACCGGAGGGACCACCGGCGTCAGCAAAGGCGTCATGCTCAGCCATGCCAACTTAAGCTGCAATGTCCAGCAGTTCGCTGCCTGGTTTCCGGAATTAAACCACGGTGAAGAGCGTTTGGTCGGGAATTACCCGGTATTTCATACGGCCGGATTTGCAACCATGCAGAATCTTGTCACCTGGCAGGGCTGGGAACACATCATGGTACCGCGACCGGAGCCGAAAATAAACATTGAATTGATCAAAAAATTCAAACCAACGTTTTTACCGGGAGTCCCGACCCTATTTGTCGGATTGCTGGCTGATCCCAATTTCAGAAAATTGGATCTATCATCAATCAAGGGCTTCTTTTCGGGCGCTGCACCCCTGGCATCCGATGTCATCAGAGAATTAAAAGATTTAACCGGCGCTACCATGTGTGAAGTTTATGGCACGACTGAAACAGCGCCTTACGCCACAGTCACACCCTGGTGCGGAACTGCTAAGCCGGGAACCGTGGGTCTCCCCATACCGGATACGGACGTCAAAATTGTCAGCATCGACGATCCGGAAAAAGAACTTCCCCCCGGCGAACCCGGAGAAATGGTGATCAAAGGCCCTCAGATCATGATGGGGTATTACAAACGGCCGGAAGAAACCGCACAGGTTCTTAAAGAAGGCTGGTTTTACTCCGGTGACATCGGTGTGTTTGACGATGACGGCTACCTGTCGATTGTCGATCGTAAAAAGGATATCATCATCGCCGGCGGATACAATATTTACCCGCTCGAACTGGATGATGTCCTGATGGCGCATCCCAAGATTCTGGAAGCCTGCACCATAGGGGTGCCGGATGAATACAGAGGGGAAACGGTTAAAGCATTTATCGTGGCAAAAGAAGGCGAAACCCTGATGGAAGAAGAAGTCACCCAATACTGCAAAGAGAAGCTGGCGGCCTATAAAGTCCCCAAAATTTTTGAATTCATCGACGAGCTCCCCAAAAGTGCGGTCGGAAAAGTGCTTAGAAGAAAACTCAAGGAAATGGAGCTCGCGAAAATAAAATAGGTGCTTCACTGGATCCAGCAGATATCAAAATGAAATTTGTGCCGGTAACAAAAGACAGATGGTCTGATTTCGAAACCCTCTTTGGCGAACGCGGCGCCTGCGGGGGCTGCTGGTGCATGCTCTGGCGGCTGACACGCAAGGAATTCGAAAGCCGCAAGGGCGAAGGCAACCGCCAGGCCATGCAGGCCATCGTTGATTCGGGTGAAATCCCGGGGATCCTGGGTATTTCCCGGGGACAGCCGGTGGCCTGGTGCTCGGTGGCGCCCCGTGATCACTTCCCGGCCCTCGGACGTTCACGGATCCTCAAGCCGCTCGACGAGCTGCCGGTATGGTCGATCTCCTGCCTCTTTGTGGAAAAGAATTATCGCCGCAAGGGTTTAAGCACTCAGATGATAAAGGCCGCTGTTGATTACGTTAAAAACAAGGGGGGATCGGTTGTGGAAGCCTATCCGGTGGAACCCAAAAAAGATAAACTGCCGGATGTCTTTGCCTGGACAGGTCTGGCCTCGGCCTATACGAAGGCAGGGTTTGCAGAATGCGCCCGCCGCTCGGAAACCCGCCCCATCATGCGATTTAATATCGAGGGATAGGTTATTAATCCTGAATTTTATGTTTCTTTAGCGAATCAAATCTATTATTGAGAAATTTCAACTAGAGTTTAATAGCCGTTATGTTGTGATAAAAAATAGCGTTTAGAAGTTTTTTTTATTGATGACGTAACTCGATCGATAAGTTTCATCAAATACTGCTTCTACTGTTTTTTTCGTTCTTTCATTATTATCAATATCATAACAATAATAACCAAAAGCAGTGAAATAAGAAAAATGTTTTCTGCCAAATCGATTTCCCTCTCAGAATGCGAAATTTAGAACGAGATATTAAACATTAAAGATCCTTAAAGACCTGATATAGGGATGCAGTTTAAAAGGTTTGTGGCCTCTTTAAGTTAGTTATCCATTGGATACGCTGAAGGAAGGTTCTTGGTTTTTAATTTTTTCAGTAGATCTTTGATCGCTTCTTCAATAAGATCATTTTGCCGTTTTCCCAACTTGGCTGAGAGGATTCTGATCCCCTTGGTCAATTCGAAATCCAAGGTGGTGTTATATATCTTTCTTTTTCCCATTGGCTTTAGCTTCGATCAAAAATGTCAATTGGATCAATATTAGGCTACAAAATATAACAGAAAGATCAGAGCAGTGATTAGAATTTTAATCATTTCTTTAAATCAACCGACTCACGGGATTTATGCAAACAAAAAGGGCCACCGGCTATCGAAAACAGAGAGATTAATAGCGATCTCTATCTGTGGGGTAAAGAGAGGAGCTCAATAGCCGATGGCCCAACTGACATACTGAAATTGCAACAAGGATTTGACAGGCTCTTATTTTTTGCCAGATCTCCTTTCAGGAATGTGG
>Ga0255055_10000811_pt1 | contig 23722 bp, 18 predicted proteins | sample JV7_2_27_MG_FD_188633 | JGI IMG/M metagenome (GOLD analysis project Ga0255055, IMG submission 188633) | Seawater microbial communities from Jervis Inlet, British Columbia, Canada - JV7_2_27 | ecosystem: Environmental > Aquatic > Marine > Inlet | place: Canada: British Columbia | collected...
GGCCTGGTCAGCTTCGGCACTGACGAAGCCACCGAAGACCAGGGCTTCATCATTCAGCACCTGAACCTGACAGACGAGCTGGACGAGGTCTACGCCGAGTTGATGGGGTTGACGATCGGCGGCGGCACGGAGCTGGTCGGCCGCGCTCTGAACGAGGCTCTGGACGGCATGAGCTGGTCGCCGGAGTACAACGCCCTGCGCGTGGTGTTCGTGGCCGGCAACGAGTCGGCGGACCAGGGCGTCGAGGACGACGATTTTCGCATCGCGGCCCGCGCGGCGCGTGATCGGGACATCATCGTCAACGCACTGTACGCCGGAAACCGCGATCAGGGCGTTGTCGAGAAGTGGCACGAGGTGGCTCAGGCCGGCGCGGGCAACTTCTCCGCCATCGATCCCTCGACGGGATCGATCCAGATCGCAGCCCCTCAAGACGATTTGTTGCTCGAGCTGAACGGCAGGCTCAATACGACGTACGTTCCCTACGGTGAGAAGGGCCACGACGGATTGGCCAACCAGATAGCGCAGGACAGCAACGCATCGCGCCTGGGCGTCCAATCCTGCAGCAGCCGCATCGTGGCCAAGGGCGGCGCCTTGTACAACAATGCCTCGTGGGACCTCGTGGACAAGACGCTCGAAGAAGGCTTTGACTGGGATGCCATCTCCCTGGCCGACCTGCCCGAGGAGATGCGATCGATGACGGTGGACGAGAGCGTCGAGTTCATCGAGGCCAAGCGCGCGCAGCGTGAGAGCATCCAGCGCGAAATTCAGACGGCGAGCGCTGCACGCGAAGTGTTCGTCAAACAGGCGATCGCCAACCGGATCGGCGAGGCCGGGCTCGGCGAGGCGATGCGCAAGGCGATCAGAGAGCAGGCGATGGCCAAGGGCTTCACCTGCGACGGGTGCTAGCGCACGAAAGGTTGGTTTGGCGCAAACGAGAATCCTGGTTGTCGAAGACGACGCGCCCATCCGGCGCGGGCTGTGCGATGCCTTGCGCTACGCCGGCTACGCGGTCGAGGAGTGTCCGACGGGAGACGAGGCGCTGGCCACGGCCTGCGCCGCGTCTCCGGACTTGCTGCTGTTGGACGTGGTGCTTCCCGGCAAGAACGGCTTCGAGATCCTGCGTGAGTTACGCGGCTCGCATCCGCAGTTGCCGGTGATCATGCTCACCGCGCGCGGAGCCGAGGGAGACCGCGTGCGCGGGCTCAAGCTCGGCGCCGACGACTACGTGGTCAAGCCCTTCAGCGCCACCGAGCTTCTGGCGCGCGTGGAGGCGGTGTTGCGGCGCTCGGCAGAGCGACCCAGCGACCTGCGCGAGCTGCAGCTCGCTGACCGCACCGTGCAACTCGAACTGGGCCGGGTATTGCTGCCGAACGGCGACGGCCACCGACTCTCCGACCTCGAAACCCGTCTATTGCGTTATCTCGCGGTCAACCGCGGACGCCCGGTCGATCGCAAGGAGCTGCTGCAAAGGGTCTGGGGCGGCAACGCCCGCGAGATGGAGACACGCGCGGTGGACATGCACGTCCGCCGCCTGCGCGAGAAGATCGAGCAAGACGCCGCCAACCCCACGCTGATCGTCACCGTGCGCGGCAAGGGCTACATGCTGGCCCCGGAGCCGTCGTGAGCCGCGCTGCGAGATGGTGGGTCGTCTTCGGCGCGTGCAATGTTGTCGTCGCGCTGGCGCTGATCTGGACCACGCGGGTCGTCGTCGATCTCGAGCGCCGGGAATTTCGCGCGCTCGCGGAGACGGACTATCAGCAGTCGTTGCGCCTGGCGATGTGGCGCATGGACTCGTGGCTGGCCGTACTGTTCGCACGCGAGGCGGCGCGGCCCAGTACTGACTACCTGTCGCCCGACCTGGAGTCGGACTACATCGAGCTCCGCTTCGAGATCGACGCCGACGGCCGGGTCGCATCGGCGCAGGAGACCCTGGACGCCTATCGCGGTCATCTGGATCCGGCGGCGGTGCACGCCGCGATTTCGGGAGCCGACAGCCTCGTCGATACCAAACTGGCCGAACCCGAACAAGATCCATCCCAACTGGTCAAGACGCGGAACGAGTTCGACGCGCGGGTCGCCTGCTCGGTGCCGCGCCCGCCGGGAGAAGATCTGGCGGGTCGCCAGGTTGTCGTCTGGCTCGATCCGCCGGCGCCCGCGAGTGAGCCCGCGCTCGCGTTCCTGCGACGTACGGAGTCAGACGGCGGCAAGATGGTTCAGGGTTTCGTTCTCGACTGGCCGCGGCTGCACGACCGGCTCCTGCTCGAGATTCGCGACCTATTCCCCGACGCGCGGCTCGAGCGCGTGGCCGCGAACGGGCCGGTCGACCCTCTGGGTCGCGGACTGGCCAACATTCCGGTGACGATCGTCGCAGCAGCGCAGCCCGCGGTGCAGGCGACAAGGTTCACCGCCGGACTCACCGCGCTGACCGTGGCCTGGCTGGCCGCGATCGTGGCGGCCGTCGCCGTGGGCGCGACTCTGCGCAAGAGCATCGATCTCGGTGAACGGCGTCGCCGCTTCGTCTCAGCGGTGACTCACGAACTGCGCACGCCCTTGACCACGTTCCAGATGTACTCGGAAATGCTGGCCGACGGCCTGGTGACAACCGAAGATCAGCGCAGGCAATACCTGCTGACGCTCAAGGACGAGTCGCAACGGCTATCGGCCATGGTGGCCAACGTGCTGATGCACGCCCGCCTGGAGAAACGGGGCGGTTCGCGTCGATTCGAGTCGATGAACTTGAACGTGTTGCTCGCGCGTCTGAAGCCGCCGCTCGAGCGTCGCGTCGAGTCGACGCCGATGGCGCTCGAGGTCGAGATCGACGGCCCGGGCGACACCCCGCTGTCCGTGGATGCGGAGACCATCGGTCAGATCCTCGGTAACCTCGTGGATAACGCGGCGAAGTACGCCAACGGCACGGCGTCGCCGACGATCCATCTGGGTGCCGCGGCCGGCAACGGTTCGCTGGTGTTGACCGTTCGCGATCACGGGCCGGGCATCCCGCGCGAGCAGGCCCGCGCGGTCTTCGATCCCTTCGAGCGCGGCGGCAGAGACCCCGCGGACCCGGTGCCCGGGGTGGGCCTGGGTCTGGCCCTCGCGCGCGGGCTGGCCCGCGACATGGGAGGAGAGTTGACCCTCGAAAGCCCGAGCGACGGTGGGGCGCGGTTCCGTCTTGAACTGCCGGCGACCGCGAAGACGTAGGCCGGGAGTCCGACTGAAACAGCAACGGTTCTTCAACCCTCGGTCGCAGATCGCTGGTGTGGTGCCGGAGCCGGGAATCGAACCCGGATGTCCCGAGGGACAGGGGATTTTAAGCCGAAACGAAAGGGGCGGCGGATCAACGCTTATTTGATTCGTCGCCCTTTTCCCTTTACGAGAGTTACGAGGAGTGCTCTGCAGTCCGAGGAGTATGGACACCCCCGTGGACACCTGTTGTTGAAGCCCTGAGCAAGCGGGCACGGTAGCGACTCACTGCTCGGCCGGCACCACACCTACCTCCTCGGCGTAGCGGTCCCACTGGGCCTTAAGGGTCTCCAGTTTGTCCGGCATCGATTTCGACAGGTCCTTTGCCTCACCCGGGTCCTCGGCCACATTGAAGAGCTGCCATTCCCCCGTCCCATAGGGCGCCGGGACCATCACGGCCTTGAATTCGCCCTGTCTCATCCACTTGCCCTCGCCCATCTCTCCTCCGACGAAGTCGGAATCGTCGTAGATGCCATCCTTGCTGCCTTCCAGCAAGCCAAGCATTGAACGACCCCGCATCGGCTCGATCTGGCGACCCTGGAACTCGGCGGGATAATCCACTTTCGCAAGTTCCAGAATGGTCGGCATGATGTCTGTTACGTAGGCAAAGGAGTCACTCCGGCGGCCGCCCTTGATACCGGGACCGGAAATCAACAGAGGGCTCCGGATGCCGCCCTCGCCCACCGTCATCTTGAATTTATCCAGCGGACCGCCCGACCCGCTGGCGAAGCCCATGCCATAGGCATAGTTCGACCGGGGATTCCCGACGTTGTCCAGGCTATTGTCGAACCTATCCATGAACCTCTTCTCACGAACTCCCGGATAGTCGTCCGAGTACCAGGCATTCGCCCCGTTGTCGGAGAGGAAGATGACGAGTGTGTTGTCGTATTCGTCGATGTCCTTGAGAAAACTCTCGACACGACCGTAGTGATAATCCATGGCTTCGAGCATTCCGGCATAGACTTCCATGCCGCGCGCTTCGAGCGCCCGTTCGTCTCTACTGAGCGTGTTCCATGGTTTGATCATGGGATGTTGGGGAGCCAGTTCCGCGTTCTCCGGCACAACCCCGATCCTCTTCGCGGCCTCCCATCGAGTGGCCTTGAGGGCTTCGTATCCGTCATCGTATTTTCCGCGATACTTCGACAACCACGGCTCAGGAACTTGGACGGGATCGTGCACCGCTTGAAAGGCAAGGTAGGCGAGAAACGGCTTGTCATCGCGCCGGTTCGCGCGGATCGCATCGATCAGAAAATCGGCAAAGCTTCTGCTTGAATAGTGATCGGCCGGCAGACGATCCAGGGGCCTGCCGTCCAAGCTGTACTTCGCCGGATGATCGCTCGGCAGGATGCCGCTCATGTCGGCCCAGTGGCTGGCCCCGCCGACCAGCATGGAAAAGCTGCGCTCGAACCCGCGATCGAACGGCAAGCTCCCCGGTTCGTGGCCAAGGTGCCACTTGCCAGCCATGTAGGTGTGATAGCCGCCGTCGCGCAGAACTTCGGCGAGCGAGACCACCCGGTCGTTCAGATGCCCTTCATAGCCCGGCTTCCCGACCTGGTTTTTCGTCAGCAATTCTCCCATGTTGCCCAGACCCGCGACATGGTTGTCATTTCCCGACAGCAGCATCGAACGGGTCGGAGAGCAGCTCACTGAAACATGAAAGTCAGTGAACATCACACCGCGCTGGGCAAGGCGATCGAGATTCGGTGTCTCGATTTCGCTGCCGAAGCTGCCCAGGTCGGTCCAACCCATGTCGTCGGCGACGACGAGCAGGATGTTTGGTCTCTGGTCGACAGCAGAGGCAGCGCCCGCTTCGTTCGCGGTGTCGGCACAGCCGGACGTTGTGACTATCAACCCGAGTACACACAGTGCCGTAGCAAATCGGTGTAACGTCACGTCATCCTCCTCATGGCAGAAGCGCTATTCTGACACAACTCGACCGGTTCGAGCTGACGTGGTTCTCGTCGCCGTCGTCAGAAGTCACCGGTTCCACACAGTCAAGCATTGGGAATCCGTTCGCCCTCGATGGAGAACCGAGAGGGGGCTTGCTCATAGATTCACCCAGGTGGACACCTGGATCACTACTTCGGGAACAGCAGCTTGATTTGCACGCGCAGGGTTCAAGTTTCGCCCTGGTTGTCGAGATTCACTCCCTGCCCCACCAGAGGGTTCGGTTGCTCCACGTTGTAGAACGCCGCCAGAGACAGATCGACGGGCTGCTTACCCCACTTCGTGATCTTGCCGAAGCCGCCGCCGACCGGGACGGTCCATCGATTGTCGCTGTCGGCCTCCCAGTTGGCGATGATCACGGGAACCGACGTGAAGTACCACCCCTTGCTGAAGTTGTAGTTGATGATCGGCCGGAGCAGCATCTGGTTGACGTCGGCAGCATCGTCGTCGCCGGCAAACGACCAGACGTTCTGCACCAGTACGCCAAGCACCCAACTTCCCGGCATGCTGAGCATCACGGCCCCCGCCCCGGCCGACCATTTATCGCTGGCGAACCGTTCTTCCTGCGCCGTGGGAAAAAGGAAAGCGGGGCCGACGCCCCAGATCAGCTTCCCGGGCTTGGCCGGCGAAATGAACCCGGTGTAGCTGATGTCGCCGAGCCCCGAGGCGCTACCGGTCCCGGGGAAGACCTCCTCCCGGTAGATCACCGGTACGATACCCCGGTTGACCAGGTTCCAATTGGGCGACAGCGAGACCGGGTAGACGGGCTGGATGTTCAGCACGTTCGACACGACATCGTCCGGCCCGATGCCGAAGCTGGTGTTGTTCTGAAACGGCAAGCTGACGATGTTGCCGATCGGATTCTGCGATGCCTTGGCCAGGTCGCCGGCGTCGTCGGACTCCGCCTGCACCGCGCCCAGCGTCATCACTCCGCAGAGCAACAGAACTGCGATGTACTTCATCTGGGCAGCAAGTCGCTTCCACACTCCGGTTTCTCCCCTGCACGTCTCGTGCTTCACCTGTGGACCTGGTCCACTTCGGCCTTGGCTACATGACCAGCAACTAAAAGAGCCGACGCGCCTGTACGCGTCGGCTCATCGAACTTCAAGAATTCCCATTCAAGCGATTGGCTGACAGCGCTCGTCTATTCCTTTGTCGGATTCTCGAATTCCCTGTCAGCTAGTCGTTTGTCGGATACTCGAACTTCCTACCGACTGCCTCACTCGCCTCTTGATAGATGGGCTTGAGCACATCACTCATGTCGAGCCTGCCGCCTTCGATCAAGTCCGAGTAGCCCACTCGTTCGGCCGCAGAAACCGGCTTGGCCGCGTAGGCCAGCGGAGGATTCCACGTATGCTCATCGACTACCGCCATGCGCTCCCGGATTCCGTCCTTGGTCACATTCCAGACCATGAAATCCTCCGCAAGGCTGAGCGGCCCGTCATACGTGGTGCGTATCCTCTCCAACACAGGGCCGGTCGTATCCGTGTCCTTGAAGAAATGGTAAGCGACAGCATGGCGCGGCTTGACCATGCTCATGACCTTCCCGAAAGCCTCCGGGGCGGTATGGATCTGCGTTCCCACCTGGAGAGCAGCCTCAGGGGTGAGCCGATACTTGGCTACCAGATCTGGAACCGTGATGAAGCACTCGTGAATCACGAGATCCGCGTCCTTTGCGTACTTCACGAACCATTTGTTGGGAAACGTGTCGCTCCCGAAGACGATCTTCAAGCCGTTCCACTCGAGTGAAAAACTGACAGCGCCGTCGACCGCGTGAATGGCAGGCCACGAGCGAATCGTCACGCCGTTTTCCTGGTAGATGATCTGGTTTTCCTTGCGGTAGTCGAACTCATGGACCTCCGTCGTGAATCCTCGGACGTCCGTCTGGCCCAAACGGCCAGCGAGGTCCCAGGCATACATCTTCTCCATCGCCTCGATCGCCGCCTTCGTGCCGAGTTCCGGCGTCGCACCGCTTGGTCCCCAGATTCTCAGCGGACTGAAGCGTCCGGCGAGCCCCATTGATACGAACATGGACCCGATGTCTCCGAAATGGTCTGCATGCAGATGCCCGATGAAGACCTTGTCCAGAAAGGCGGTTGGAATCTGTAGGGCGAGAAGCCGCTCCGCGGCCCCGTCTCCAATATCAAAGATGAACTTTTCACCGTTACCAAGCTCCATGAGAAAGCATGCAGCCGCCTGTGCCGGGCGAGGTGTGGGCATTCCCGTGCCACAGGCGATGACCCGTATCTCATCAGGAGCGAGGTCCTCGCTGTTGGGCGCGTAGAAGTCCCTCTCCCGGGCGTCGGTCGGAGAGACCATCGGCTCGCCGGCGCCGGCCTTCGAATCACTCGACAGGAAGCCCAGGCTCCAAATGAGTGCTGCGCAGGCAAGAAAGCCGGCCCCAAACAAGAAAATTCTTTCGCTCTTCATGACCTTCCCTCCTGACCAAGAATATCGACGAACGCGAGGGCACGACTGAACCGCTTCGCGACCTTGAGCTACCCCGGTCTTGTCCGGTAGCGCCGTTTGGAGCGCCAATTGTCCAGCCCCGCCCCCGACCTGTCAATCGCCCTCCGGGCCGACAGGCCTTTGAGCAGCTGGAAGAAGCGAAACCGGGGTATGACCCAGTTCTGCCCCAGTTTGACCCGCGGATATGCGATCTTCGGCAGGGCTTCGTAACTCGTTGATTCCAAATGGTGCCGGAGCCGGGATTCGAACCCGGATGTCCCGAGGGACAGGGGATTTTAAGCCGAAACGAAAGGGGCGGCGAATCAACGTTTATTTGATTCGTCGCCCTTTTCCCTTTCCGAGGATTACGAGGAGTGCTCTACAGTCCGAGGGTTATGGACACCCAGACGGACACCTGTTGGCCCGGGCACGGGGCCACTGCGTCTACCGATTGTCTGCCGCGAGCCGGTCTGCTTGGCGATGAGCGTCAGCCGATAGACTTGTTCGTCGGCCCTTGCGCTTCGTCTCCAAAGCGCCAGGCGGGAATCGCCGCGCTCGCCGGTGTTGCACGCGTCCGGGTACAATCTGGGCTTCAACCTCAAACGAAAAGGGCACACATGTCACGAATTCTCGCCGCTGGGTTCATTCTTCTTTCAATTTCCGCTTCGGCATTCGCACAACCGGCCGACGGCACCGTCATCTCACGCGAGGCGCTGTCCGTGCCCGACGATGCGCCCGATCGTGTCAAGGCGGCTGCGACGAAGGTCACGCTGGAACGCATCATCTATGTGAGCGACGGGCTCGAGGTGGAGGGGTACGTCGCGCGTCCGAAGGAAACGGACGGCGAGAAGCTCCCGTGTGTGATCTTCAACCGCGGTGGCAACCGCAGCTTCGGTGAGTTATCGCCGATGCGGGCGGCGCTCCTGATGGGCCGCCTGGCGATGCGGGGATACCTGGTGGCGGCGAGCAACTACCGTGGCAACGGAGAATTCGGTCGCGAAGAGTATCCGGGCGAGCGAATATGCAGCGAGTGTGAGCAGCACATCGGTGGCGTCGGTCGCGAGGAGTTCGGCGGCGCAGAAGTGAACGACATCCTCAACCTGATCCCGGTGCTCGAGCAGATGCCGGAGGCGGACACGGCGCGTATGGGCCTGTTCGGGTGGAGCCGCGGCGGCATGATGACGTACCTCGCACTCAAGAAAACCGACCGATTCAAGGCCGCAATCGTGGGCGCCGGTGTTGCCGACGCCGCGGCCGGAATCAAGCAACGCCCCGATATGGCCGAACACGTTTACTCCGAACTGGTTCCGGGCTGGGACGATCCGGAGAAACGCGCCGCGGCCGTCGCGGCACGCTCCGCGGTGCTGTGGGCCGACGCTCTTCCGGAGAACACGCCGATCCTCATCCTCCACGGCACGGCGGATTGGCGCGTGGACCCGACGCAGGCCCTCGACATGGCTCGCGCGCTCCTGGAGGCGCGGCGTCCGTTCCGCCTCGTCATGCTGGAGGGCGGCGACCACGGGCTCTCGGAGTACTGGGACGAATCGGACCGACTCGTGGATCACTGGCTCGACACCTACGTCCGCGACGGCAAATCGTGGCCGAGTCTCGATCCCCACGGGCGGTGACCGTCCAGTTTGTCTGGCGGTACACCTAGTCGAGGAGCACATCGCGGCTGAACTGGAAGACACCCTCGTCGAGGGTGCGGTGGTAATCGAACCATCACCCAGATGGACACCTCGGCCGGCTGAACCCGACTGCACTATGCTCGGCATTGGAGGAGTGGCCAGAATGAAGGGAAACGCCGCCAAGACCTGGTCTCTGAACGGTATCACCATAACTCTCGCGTGCCTGACGGCGAGCTGCGGGGGCGGGCCGCCGGATCCCGAGTCCTTTTCCCGCCCGGCTGCCCTCTACCTGGGCCAGCAGCCCCCCGGCGAAACACCGGAACCCTTTGCGCCGGGCATCGTCAACACCGACGCGATCGAGCTCAACGGGGTCGTCTCGCCCGATGGGCGTGAATTCTTCTTCACCCGGGTGATCGACGGCGTCTTCGTCATGCATCGGTCTCTCAAAGGCGAAGCCGGCAGCTGGAGCGCGCCCGAGCCGGTCTACACCTACCCCGACCGGGCGCCGGGGCTGGCCGTCGACATGGCCTACTCTCCCGACGGATCACGTCTCTACTTTCTCGGGCGCTACAGCGAAGAGCTCGGGGCGGAAGAGACGAACTCCGACCTGTTCGTCATCGAGCGACAGGGTGATGACAGTTGGTCACCGGCCTCCCCGCTTGCCGCGCCGGTCAACCGACCCGACTCTCAGGAGTGGTATCCGTCCGTCGCAGCCGACGGCAGCCTCTACTTCGCCTCGGACCGGCCCGGCGGGCTGGGCGAGGGCGATATCTGGCGCGCGCAACGGCTCGCGGACGGCAGCTTCGGCGAGCCGGTTAACCTCGGACCGCCGGTCAACAGCGAGTACCACGAGGGCGACACCTACGTCTCACCCGACGAGAGCTGGCTGGTCGTGACCTCCCGCAGGCCGGGCGGTATCGGCGGCGGCGACCTCTACGTTTCGTTCCGTCGAGATGACGGAGCGTGGAGCGAACCCCGCTTGCTCCCGCCGACGATCAACACCGAGTTGCTCGATTTCTGTCCGATGGGCACTCCCGACGGCCGCTACTTGTTCTTCTCTCGCCGCACGGGCGACAGCTGGGCCGAGGCGGACGCGGGGGATGTCTTCTGGGTGAACACTTCCGTGATCGAGAAGGTGCGTTCGTGAATCGCGATCCACGCGACGAACGGGCTAGAGAACTACCTGAAGACCATTGGTGCCGGAGACAGGACTCGAACCTGTACTCCCTTGCGGGAAGGGGATTTTAAGCCGGAATGAAAGGGGCGGCGGATCAACGTTTATTTGATTCGTCGCCCTGTTCCCTTTACGAGGAGTACGAGGAGTGCTCTACAGTCCGAGGAGTATGGACACCCAGGTGGACACCTGGTTTTGGTTCCGACGAAGCCGATGATTGTTCATGGCGCCAGTAGCGGCTCGCGCCGCGGGTCGCACCATTGTTAGGCCGCACGCAGGGTGGTCACTGCGAGAACCGTCCAGCCGCATCAACCAACAACTGGTCGAATTGCTCAGTCTTCTCCCAGATCATACCCAAGTGTCCCACTCCCGGTATCGTCGGCAACTAGGCCACAAAGGACGTTTTCGTTCTCGCCGATCCAGGCAAGTATCGCACCAACAAAATCTTCCATGCCCGTGTTGTATAGCAGCAGGGTGCTTTCTGCAATCCGATCCACGAGACAAGCACTCTGAAAACTGGCCAATGGCCACAACCATTGAGGTATTCTTTGTAGGTGCAGTGGATTGTCTGCTGCGTTCTTTCTGTTTTCAAACGCGGTCCCATTTCGGAACTCGTCTGAAGTGTCGGCGTGTGGCCGGGGAAGAGCGGCTAGGTAGAATTGCCAACTCCCACCTTCCTTATCAAAACTAGGCTTGCTACTACCAATATCCAAAAGATCAATGTTGTCAAATAGAGGAGGCCCTCTATTGAACCTTCAAGATCGTGATAGCCGTTGAGCCTGGACCATTCATAAGCGACAAAGAATATGAACAGCAGTGTTGTGGAAATTCCCGTCAGAAACAGAATCCCCTTTGTCATTCCAGGCGCCTCTGATTTGACAGTCAAATTTAGCAATACAATGGCCCCTATGAGTAGAAGGACAAAGAAAATATAATTGAGAAAATTGAACGGTGTCGCCTGCAAAAATCCGCTCACAAAAGTCATTACGTAAATCACCGCTAGTCCAATAACTACCTTTTGAATCAACATGTATGGCACCTGGTTGTGCAGCACCTACGTGTCGGCCGCTACTCGTGACCGGGCAGCTCGGACTTGGCGTCCGTGCCCAAGGCGATGAGCTTCACGTTCATCCATGTGCCCGTGCTAGGGGCCTCTCCGCCTTGCTGTGTCTCGAACATGGTCTTGGCCGAGACGACGCCGAAGGGCGCCTTTTCATGCAGTCTGAGCTCGTAGATCAGATGGAAGTCAATCTGGTCGTGTTGCGTCCGGAAATGGCCGACCAGCCCGTCGCACTCCAGCTTGCCCAGCGCGCTGTCAACGACGCGCTTGTCGAGCTTTTCGACGTTCTCCAGCGGGCCGAACAACAGCCCCATGAATCTCTCGTGCATTTGGAATCTTTCGGCGCGCTCAGCCTCGGGCACCTTCATTGGCGCGGCATCGCCCGTTTTCATCCACGCGCGCAACACCCCCTTCATCGGATCGCCGCCCAGCTTAAGCTGTTTTTCAGGTAAGAGTCCTTTCGTAATTGTCACGGATTTCTTTGAGCCGTCCTCTTGGAAGGACTCGAATCGCATTTCGATCCAACGATACACCTCGTCGGCGACTGTGGCCTGACCCACAGAGCTGATGGTGATCAGCACGGGGGAAGAAGCTATCTCGCCTTCGAACCGCACCCAGGCGCGGTCTTCGTGTAGTTCGTGAATCACTCCGGCGGCGTACAGTGGGACGGCGCCAACAACAAACGAAATGAAGGTCAGGGCTCGAACCAGCATCGGAACCTCCATGCGCGGCGCAAGTCGCGCCGTCTGATGCTGGTCCCTGTCGCGAGCCGCGTGCCAGCCCCGTTACGGTTGTTTTCCGGGCAATTTCGACATCCGTTCGCCACGAAGCGCGCACCGCCGTTTGCACCTGCGGCCTGGCCCGCGAAGCCCCTTACGCGGTGCACCCAGCCACGCGAAGATGGAGGGTGTCAAGTTTTCTGTGTAACAGGCCCTTCCATTACAACGGCATCCTGTCTTCGAACACAATCGAGAAATGGTTGAGCGCGGAGACCCAGTCATTGATTGGCCGGCTCCAGCGCTCCGAAATCTTGTCGATCGCAAGGCATAAGGACCTTCATCGCCGACTCCGGCGTCGGGAATGCGCCGCGCTGGCGCGTCACCCGACGCAGCTGGGACTGGATCGATTCGATCGCGTTCGTCGTGTAGCTCGAGGTATTCGTGGTCGCCGTCGAGGGAGAGGGGCGGTGGAAGATCGGTGAAGGAAGCAGGCCACTCTGGTCGTTCGACGGCAGTGAGTTGTTGTTCCGACGTCCCGGTGAGCTGCTACGGGTTCCCATCGAGATGATCGGCGGCACGATACGCCCGGGCAGGATCGCAACGCTCCTCTCCGGCCCGTTCCCCTTGGAAAGAGAAAGAAGTTGGGCGGTCCATCCCGACGGCAAACGATTTCTGATGCCTTGTCTGCAAGCCGACGACACCGACTCGGGTCAGCAACTACTGACGGTGATTCTGAACTGGGATCCGGTGGGTCATGGGCAATGACTGAGCGGCGGGGCAACAGAGAACGACAAGTGTCCACCTGAAGTGTCACCCGCCTCACACCTTCCGCGACTTCCTCGTGCGCTTGATGCCGCGCTTCTTCGGCTTCTTATCCCGCTTTGCACGAACTCTCCCTGCGTGCAAAGCAGGCGCCGGGCGTTCAAGAGGACGTTGGTGCCGGAGCCGGGAGTCGAACCCGGATGAGCTAAAGCTCAGGGGATTTTAAGCCGAAACGAAAGGGGCGGCGAATCAACGTTTATTTGATTCGTCGCCCTTTTCCCTTTACGAGGGTTACGAGGAGTGCTCTACAGTCCGAGGATTATGGACACCCAGATGGACACCTGTTTTGGGGCTGATCAACCGTCACGGGCCAGGCCAATCATCATTACCCGCCTGCGACTGCCCTGAAAGTCGACAGACGAATGTCTCGAACCGGTTCGGCTCGGCCTGACGCAGGAACAACCTGAACCCCTGCTTCTCCAGTGCCTCGATCAGCGGCACGGGCCGAAACGTGCTGGTCACCAGAATGACCTGGTCCCCGCTGAGCTGTCGTGCGGCCTGCACGATACGGCTTATTGGGACTTCACCAGCCTCGAGCAAGGCATCGGCGTCTATGCTGACGTTCACCTTCGATGCGTCAATCCAGGGTGGTGGTTGGGACCACCGATGTATCTCATCCTCGACGGACGCGGAGTCCGATTCGGTGGTGTCGTCGACACTCTGCCCGGCCGCGCGCCGCAACCGCACCACGAGTTCGCGCACATCGATCCCCGCAATCGAGGCGGCCTTCTCCACTGTGGCGACCTTCGCCACGGTCCGTCTCAGAATCGGATTCCGCAGCTTCTTGAAGGCAGGCACGTATCCGATCAAAATGTTTTCGAGCTCGGGGTAAGTTTCGAGCAGTTCGCCGATTCGGGTCAGCGGGGTGATATCGAGTTGTTTGGTCATTACGCACCCAGCAAGTTTCAGTCGACCGAATGCAGGTCGTCAGGCGTACTCTAGAAGCCGTCGCTCGCCCTCGAGCTTGCGCAGCGGCGTCAGGTCCTGGGTCACCTCCAGGGTGCCCTTGTATCTTCTCTGCTCGTCTCGTACCGCGAAATAGCGGATGTGCACGAAACGCCCGCGTAAGTCAATCCAGAATTCTGCGACGTCCTGGCGTCCCGCCTTGAAATCGCTGAGGATCTGATCAACCACGCGGACGCTGGACGGCGGGTGGCAATGATGGACCTTCCTGCCGATGACCGCCTTGGGCCGCATGAAGATGCGTTCCGGCCCCTCGCTGAAGAAACGGACGCGATCCTCGTCGTCGACGAAGGTCAGGTCGACGGGGAGCGTGCAGAAGATCGCTCGAAGCTGGTCCAATTCGAGCGAGCCCGTGGGAAAGACGACCGCGCCCGAGGGCGGCCGCTGGGTTTGCGCGCCGGGCTGGATCACCTTAAGGGCCACACCGGAGCGCTCGGCCTCGTCCGCGACTTCCTTCGGAATGTCGTCGCGCTTCGGGGCCGGCGGCCGGTAGTCGCCTTCGGGGTCCACGAGGCACCAGCCGAATTCCGGGGACTGGCTCCAGATCTCGCCCCACTCGGTCTCGGTCAGCGTCTGGAGCGACATCGGCAGCAGGATCTTCTCCTCCTTCTGGATCATCTCCTCGAGGGCGTCGAGCGCCGGACGGCCGACCGTCTCGGCGACGACCTTCCACTCGCCGGCGGTGGCGCCGTCAGCACCCAGCGCCTCGCCCAGAGCATCAAGTAGCTCCCGCACCTCGTCGTCCTTGCCCCACATGACTTTCGAGGGGCCGACAATGCCATGGCGCTCGAGGATCGGGAACAGCAGGTTCTCCTTGCGCTGGTAGTGCTGGTCAACCCCCATGATCTCGTTGAACAGGCCGCGTGCGCGATCGCAGACCTCCGAAAAGACCGTCTCGTCGGCTGGACCTGCGGCTAGATCGGACAGCGTCGTTCGCATCGCGGCGGACCGCTCGGCCAAGGCCGCGTTTTCCCTACGGAACACGTCGACGGGATGGCCGGTTTCGATCGGCTCGTGGGGACGCTCAACGACCAGTTCGCGAACGACCTGTGAATGCAGGTCGCACATGCCCATGATCTCCTCCACGGGCACGCCGTCCGCCATCAACTCCTGTTCCATGGCCGCGATCTCGCCGGCGTCACACTGTCGCACGAGTTGCTTCAATCGGTTCTTGACTCTGTTCGGGTCTTCACCGCGGTGGAGTTCCCGGATGATTTGCTTCAGGGTACGGATCCGTTCGGCTCGGTTATCGATAAGCTCGCTCATCGTTCGTCCTCCTGCTTTTCCTCCCTTGGTGTCATCCGAGTTCGCGGTACGGGGGTCGCCATCGCGATCGCCTCCAGTTCTTCGTCCGTGAGCTTCGATTCGGCCACCGGAAACAGGACACGCTCCTCGAATCTGACGTGTTCGGTCAAACGGGCGCCGAATTCGGCCGATCGCTTCCGGAGATCGACGGTTGCGCGTTGGACGAGGTCTCGTATCACCAGGTGGTCATCGAGGACTCGCTCGACGAGCGGCCCCTCGCCGACCGCGCTCATCGCCGGAAGAAGGAAACGTTCCTCGATCTCGAAGTGCGGAACGAGCTCGTCGTCGAACCTCTGCACGACCTCGTCCCACGTGTCCTCGAGCGTGCCCGGATTCTGATCCGTCGCGGCAAGCGTGGCGCGCCGCGCCAGCGCCAGCGCGTGGTGATGGTCCCAGGACAACGGGCGGAGGCGCGGGTCACGTTTCATGGTTCGTTTCCTCCGGCCGCGCCGCTCTCAGCTCGCGAGCGCACGCGGGAAGAGGATGTTGTTCTCGAGGTGGATGTGCTGGTGGAGCGACTCCTCGAGGGCGGCTAGCCCGTGCCACAGCGCCCGCCACGTGTTACACGCCTCCACGGGCACCTCGTAGCCGTGCGTCAACTCCCTTAGCCGCCGCAGGGAGCCGCCCGCGGAATCGTGTTCGTGCTCCATCACCGAGATGGGGCCTGCGGCCATGGCGCCCTGCCCGCTCTGGATCATCGGGAACAGGACCTGCTCCTCCTTGGCCATGTGCTGCTCGAGCTCCGCCTTCAGTCCGAGGTAAACCGAGAGCAACTCGGGGAGCATCTCCGGCCGCTTGTCCCGATGGACATCGACCACCTCTCGCGCCATCGCCTCCAGGCGCGGAAGTTCCTCTTTCAACGGCTTGTGGTACGCGGCGAGGATGTGCTCGACCAGATCGCCCAACGGTGCTTGGTCCCAACGGACTTCGGTCGCGCTCGGGGCGGCGAGCTCGCTTTCGATCTCGGCCAAGACGGTGGCCGCGTCCAGGCCACGCTGGGTGCAGACTTCGCCAAGCGGTTTGCCGCCGCCGCAGCAGAAATCGATGCCGTGCCGCGCGAACACCCTGGTCGCGAGCGGATGCTCGGCAGCGATTTGTCCGACCTTGCTATCCGGAGTCAAGTTCATCTTGCAGTCTCCTCTAATGAATGCTCGGCCTACCTTGGCGAACCCGTATGTGGCTGTAGGAGGCGAGCGAGAGCGGAGAGCACGCGTTCCGGATCGGGTCGCTTACCCCGGGAAGGCCGGCGGTGGGGGTCCCCGCTGCCGATCACGGCATGGATCGTCCCCAGGACAGGTATCAGCAGAAGCTCGGCCTCGATGTCGCCGCGGATACTGCCGTCATCGGCGCCCTTGCGCAGCGCCTGGAGCAGGAACCGGCGGCTGCGGCGCGTGACGTCACGAAGTCGGCCGGCGGCGTCCTTCGGCAGCGTGAGGTACGCCTGCTCGGAACGCAACAGCCAGGCGAGTCCCGCGTCGCCGCCGAGCAACCGTACCCGGTTCCTGGCCAGGACCAAGAGCCGTTCGAGCGGCGGAAGGGTCCGGTCGGGGAACGTCGCCTCGATCCTCTCGACCCCGTGGCGCACGGTCTCTGTCAGGATCTCGTCGAGCGAGGCGAAATGACGGTACAGCGCTCCCGTCGTGACGCCGACCTCGGCGGCGATCGTGGCCGTCGTCAGCGACGTGAGGCCGCGTGTCCCGATGATCCGCAAGACCGCCAGAGCGATTTCTTCGCGCCTCTCGACCGTCGGTTTCCTTGTGGTAGAGCGCATCGCCGCTATAGTAAGTAACTCTTTACTTACTGTCAAGTCGGTGCTACCCTGCCACATCTGAAACCGCGAGAAAGAGGTGAATCATGCGTACTCACCAGAGGATTCCCAAGCTGCTGCTCCTTGTCGTGACGTTTGTCGGGGCGTCGGTCATGGCGGCCGTGCCCGCGGGAGCGCACTGCGATACCCAGGACGGACCGGTCGTGAGCGACGCGAAGGCGGCCCTCGCGGCCGGAGACGTGGCTCCGGTGCTCAAGTGGGTTCGACCCGCAGACGAAGCCGAGATTCGGGCGGCGTTCGCCAAGGCTGTCGCGGTTCGCAGCGACGGGGACGTCGCCCGCGAACTGGCCGACACGTGGTTCTTCGAAACCCTGGTTCGAGTCCACCGAGCCGGCGAAGGCGCCCCTTACACCGGGCTGAAGCCCGCCGGCACGACGTTGGATCCAGCCGTCCGACTCTCGGACCGCGCGCTGGAAACCGGCAGCGTGGATCCGCTCGTCAGTGCTCTGACCTCACATCTGGCCGATGGACTTCGCGAGCGGTTCCGGAAGGCCTCCGAGCTGCAAGAGCACGTCGGAGATAGCGTGGAGGCGGGCCGCGCTTACGTGGCGGCCTACGTGGAGTTCGTGCACTACGCCGAGCGGCTCCACCAGGCCGTCGTCACCCCGGCTCATGCCCACGGCGACGAACAGGTGCCCGCGGGGCCTCCAAAGGAGCATGCGCACTGATTCCGATTCGGCGCGGCTCGAAGGCCGCGCTCCTTTTTGCACCTGCTCTGAATTGCTATGCACATAGGAGCCGACCAAGAACAAAAGAATGGTGCCGGAGCCGGGATTCGAACCCGGACCCTCTGGCGAGGAGAGGATTTTAAGCCGAAACGAAAGGGGCGGCGAATCAACGTTTATTTGATTCGTCGCCCTTTTCCCTTTACGAGAGTTACGAGGAGTGCTCTACAGTCCGAGGGTTATGGACACCCAGATGGACACCTGTTCTCCTGCCGGAAGATAAGGGAGCCCAATCAAGAGTTGAGGGCCGGTGCCTGGCGGCCAGTGTCGACGGGTGTCGGCAGTGTCTCGTTCTCAAGCGCTCGCAATGCGAACGAACCAACGACAAAGATGGACGACAGGGTGCCAGTCACGGTGCCGGCTATAACGACCCATGCGAAATCTGCCAACGGAGTCAGTCCGACGGCCAAGATCGTCAGCGCGGGTAGCACGGTCGATGCGGTCGTTAGTAGAGCTCGACTGGAAATACGGTCGATCGCGGTGGTGACCAGGCGCAGGGGCGCCATGACCCTTTTTTCCTTCTGCAGTTCGGCCTCCAGATTCTGGATGTGACACCACAGCACCACCGAGTCGTTGACCGAATAGCCGATGACCGCCAGGATTCCGGCAATGACCGCGAGGCTGATCGGAAGGTGCAGGAACGAAAGGGTCGCCAGCATGACCGAGACGTCGAGGACAATCGCCAGCATGATCCCGGCGAAGATCAGGGCTCGAGTTCGCTGCGAGCTGGATGGACTCCGGGTCGACGATAGAAGGCGATTCAACGGTTCCTGTAAGAGGATCAGGTAGACGGCGAGGAAGAAGAACGACAGAAACAGCACAGAGAGGCTGATCATGAGTCGCCGACCGGACACCTTGTCGTCGATCGAGTTGAGGCTCTCCACGTCAACCGATTCGGAGGCGAAAATCGAGAAGAGCTCTCCGGTCGTCGGAGCGCCGTCACTCAGGGCGTATTCCCCGACCCTTTCCGCCACTGCCGTTCCGACGGTGACGAGATAGCGGCCGTGTTCGGGTGGCCCCAGGGTCTGGTGCCGGATGCCGACATCGGGAAGCCGCTCTCCCAGCAACTCGAGCGCGTTTTGAATGGCCTTGTCCGCTTCAGGCACCACGACCAATTGCGTGCCAGCGCGAAAGTCAGGTCCCAGATCCAGAGACGGCCCCCCCGCCGCGCCGTGTAGCAGCAAAACGCCCGAAAAGACCAACCCGGCCAGCAGCATCGCGAAGTAGAGCTTCCTCGCACGAAACAGCCGGACCTGCGAGCGACGCAGCCAGCCCAGGGCATCCCAACCCAGGTCAGGAATCCACCCGTAGGTTCGAGGCAGGACTTCACGAGTGATCAGGATGGTCAACACCGACGCACCGATGCCGACGAGCATAAAAAGCGAGAATGATTTCAGTCGTTCGGTGGCCAGCAGCAGCCCAACGACAAGAAGCGTGGTCGCGTTCGCGTGAAACAGCGTCCGACCTTCGCTTGCGAACGAGTAAGCGGCACGAGCAATGCGATCATGGTGGACGGTAATCGCTCCCGCGCCTAATCGGCCGAGCTTCTCATCCAAGGATTCCAGGACGATTATGCAGGCATCCATCCCCATGCCAACGGACAGAATGATGCCCGCGATCCCTACGACGTCGAGTGTGAGGTCGAGTGCCGCCGCCAGACCGGTGATCAAGAACAGCAAGCACGCCAGCGAACAGAGGCTAGCCATCAGAAACCAGCTGCGATGCAAGTAACTGAGCGTCAGCAACAGGACCAGCATCGCCAGCGACAGCGACATCGCCAGCAACCCCATCTCTTGAATCGCCTGTCCGAGGCTCGGTCCGACGGACGAGAGGCTCTCTACGTCGAGCGACACCGGTGGCGTTCCGGACTTCAGCATCTGGGTGATCTCGGCAGCCTCTTCAAGGGTGTAGGCGCCGGCGAGCACGGCGTTGCCGCGTATGGCGCCCTCGATCACACCGGCCCATTCGACGCTGTCGTCGAGCAGGATCGCGAGCTGCTGGCCAGTATGTTCTCGCGTGAATTTCTCGAAGGCCATGTCGTGCGGAGCAGCAAACCGAAACCCTACCCGTGGCGCGAGATCGGCCAAGTCGAGAGAGTTGGATGGGCCGGTTTCGACACGAATGGAACGGGGGTCGAGCATGTCTCCGGAAAACTCGGGCGGCGCCAGTTCCAGATAGCGCTCCTGGTAAGGAAGGACCGCCCCGGTCCCATCCGCGACCTTCACGCCGTCGTGTTCGGCTATCACCAGACGCAACGTCAGTTGATTGGTCTTGCCCACCAAGTCGAGCGTCTCTTCATGGTCCTCTCCAGCCGGCAGGGTGACGACAATTGTCTCGTTGTCTCGAACGATCACGTCGGGGATCAGCTTCAAGGTCCGCTGCAACCGGGCCGACAGGTTCTCTTTGGCCGCCGACAGGATCTCCCCGCGCGTCATATTCCGGTGAGAATCGAGAACACTGGAGAAATCGGGGCGATAAGTAACGAGGACGCCTCCCGATAGATCAGAGCCGAGCTTGATCGGCGACTCACCTCGGGTCAGCGGAAGGATTAACGCGGTCGAAAGATACAGGACGACGAACGCCAGGGCGCAGAGATACCATTTCCGTTGATTCATGAATCACGCTCCTCGTGAATGGGAAGACCGAATCCGCGCGCGACGAGATCGACGCGCACGCGTGAGTCCCTACAAGGAGTGGATCAACAGAGGAAAGCGCAGTGACTGATGTACAAGGGAGAGGAAGTCGCGACCGTACTTCGAGTTGGAACCCGCTCGTTCGGCTGAATTCCGTCGCCGGGAGATGTCACTCTCGCAGCGGCGGCAACAGGTACGACGGGATTGCGCTCGGTCTTGGCCGTGTTGGCGGCTAGCTCGGGAGCGAGTGCTCGGGCCTCGTCAGGTAGTAGGTCGGTGCCCGAAGTGATGTCACCTGTTGTGCACACGCAACCCCAGATCCCGGGCATGGGCGAGCACGGCTGTTCGGGAGTGCCCCCGACGAAGGCCAGGGTTAGCACCAGGACCCCCTGAAGGGCCATCCGGACAATGAGATGCCACGAGACGATCATCGCTCAAAGAACTAAGATTCGTTCTTCCCCTTGTCAAGGTTGGCGGTCTGGCCATGTTCACCGGCCTACTATTCCTGGCCAGATCTAGCTGAAAACATTGGTGCCGGAGACAGGACTCGAACCTGTACTCCCTTGCGGGAAGAGGATTTTAAGTACTTCGACAAAGGGCGGCGGATCAACGTTTATTTGATTCGTCGCCCTTTCCCGTTTACGAGGAGTACGAGGAGTGCTCTACAGTCCGAGGGTTACGGACACCCAGATGGACACCTGCTTACTCACCCCAAGAACCGCGTCAAGAAGTCCTTCGGCGTCACGACCGATTCGTCGCTGGGGCGGTTCACGTATGATGATTGGTCGTCTGCGTGGGTCAGGCTGGGTGCCACAGGTGTGGCGTTCCAACGAGGACGAGGTGAAGATGGTAGCCAAGCAGCGGGCCTACACCTTGCCAATCTGGCACACTCCGTGAGCCTCGGGAGGAGTACCGCATGGGCGACGAACGAGAGCTGCCATGGGCACCGACGCGTCGTGATTTCTTGAGAGCGGCCGGTCTCTCGGCCCTTTACCTCGAGTTCATGTGGTCGGCGGCGGCAGCGGCTGCCCCGGTGGCGCCGGCGAGGTCGAGGGGCAAGCGTGGCCACAACATCCTGCTGATCGTCACCGATCAGGAACGCCATCTGGATAGGCCGCCTCCAGGAAATTCGCTACCGGGACGCGAGCGGCTCGAAGAGTTGGGCACCTCGTTCACCAACCATCAGATCGCGTCGTGCGTCTGTACCTCCTCGCGGTCGAACATCTACACGGGCCTACACATTGCGCAGACGCGGATGTTCGACAACATCGCGTGGCCCTGGATCAAGAGCCTCTCCACCGACATTCCCACACTCGGCCACATGATGAACAAGCTGGGGTATTACTCCGCCTACCAGGGCAAGTTCCACATGAACCACGAGTTGGAGGAGAGTCAACCGCCGGGTGCGCCACCGAAGCTGATCGGCCGCGAGACGATGGAGTCGTACGGCTTCTTCGACTACACCGGGGTCGGCGACATCATCGGCAACACCCTCGGCGGCTATCTGAACGACCCTTGGATCGCGGCCTTCAGCATCCGTTGGCTAAAAGAACGCGGTCAAGCGCTGAACGCCGCCGGTACCCCGTGGTTCTTCGCGGTGAACTTCGTCAATCCGCACGACGTGATGTACTTCAACACCGACGACCCGGGGAAGCCCGTCCAGGAGGAGCCCTGGCTCTTGACGCCGATCGCCCGGGCGCCGAACTACGGGCTGTACAAGCAGGAGTGGGACCTTCCGCTTCCTGAAACCCGCAAGCAGGCGTGGGACGCGGCCAACCGCCCGAAGGCCCACTTCAACTACCAGGAGGCCCGGGGCGGGCTCGTCGGCCGCATCCCCAACGAGGACGAGCGTTGGCGGCGGTTGCAAAACTACTACTTCAACTGCATCCAGGACATGGACCGACACGTCAGCAGCGTCATCGACGAACTCGAGGCGCTCGGGATGCTGGAGAACACCATCGTCGTGCACACCTCCGATCATGGCGAGCTGGCCGGCGCCCACGGCATGTCCGGCAAGGGCGCCACCGCCTACAAGGAGCAGAACCAGGTGCCGATGCACGTCGTCCACCCCGACGTCGAGGGCGGCCGGAAGTGCCAGGCCTTGACCAGCCACCTCGACCTCACCCCCACCCTTCTTTCGATGGCACACGGAGATGACAGCAACAGATCCGAGATGCTCGACAAGCTGAAAGGCCGGGACTACTCGGGTGTCCTCAACGAACCGGCCCGGGCAGGTGTGAATGATGTCCGCGAGGCGGCACTCTATTGTTACAACATGTTCGCCTATCAGGATCCGAACTTCATCCTCGACGTGGCCAAGACTATCCAAGCGAAGGGCAAGAAAGACGGCCTCGCTGACCTCCGCCGCCGCGGCGTGAAGCCGGATCTGAAGTCACACCGCGGTGCGATCCGCTCCGTGTTTGACGGCCGCTACAAGTTCTCCAGGTACTTCTCCCCACTCGAATTCAACAAGCCCGAGACCATCGAACGGCTCACCGAGGTCAACGACCTAGAGCTGTTTGACCGCGAGACCGATCCGAATGAAGCCGTCAATCTCGCGGCCGATCTCGCGAAGAACCGGGATCTGATTCTCGCTATGAACGCGAAGCTCAACGCCATCATTGCCGAGGAGATCGGCGCCGAAGACGGCAGCTTCCTCGGTCTCGGCGCGGATACCGACTACGCCTTCGACAAGGTCGATGTCTAGGAAGCTGCCGGCTTTGAGACGCTACGTCGCTTCGGCTGGTGGACCGAAACCGAACGATGACAACGTCCGGGAAACAAAGAGCGTCTTCTGAGCGGCCGAGTCTCCAATGGTGCCGGAGCCGGGATTCGAACCCGGACCCGCTTACGCGGAGAGGATTTTAAGCCGGAACGAAAGGGGCGGCGAATCAACGTTTATTTGATTCGTCGCCCTTTTCCCTTTACGAGGAGTACGAGGAGTGCTCTACAGTCCGAGGGTTGAACGAAACCGCTTCGCGGTGAAGATCTCGAGTCCATTGGTCTAGCTTCTGGCTTCCGCCCCGGTTCTTCTTGGGGTTTCCGCATCTTTCCTACAGTCCTCTCGGCCCCAGTGTCGGGGTCCGCCTTCGACCCAACGGCCGAAGAGGAGGATGTGCGATGGGAGAGTTCCAAGAACGGATGGAGCGAGACCTTCAGATTCGGGGATTTAGCTCGTCGACCCAGCAGTGCTACCTGGCTCGCATGAAAGCGATGGTCCGCTTCTTCAT
>Ga0255055_10000812_pt1 | contig 23718 bp, 22 predicted proteins | sample JV7_2_27_MG_FD_188633 | JGI IMG/M metagenome (GOLD analysis project Ga0255055, IMG submission 188633) | Seawater microbial communities from Jervis Inlet, British Columbia, Canada - JV7_2_27 | ecosystem: Environmental > Aquatic > Marine > Inlet | place: Canada: British Columbia | collected...
ATTGAGTGATCTAATCTCTTCTTCTGTGTATTTTCCATTGTCTCCTAAAATCGCAATAGTTTTTGTTCCAGCATTTTTACCAGCTTTTACATCTTGAGGAAAATCTCCAATCATTGCACTGTTACTTGGATCTTTTCCTAGATAATTACATGCAAATAGAAGAGAATCAGGATAGGGTTTGATTCGTTTTACTGTGTTTCTTGTAACCAGTACATCAAAAGATTCTAGAATTTTCAGTTTTTCTATTGCTTTATTTACAGTTTTGTCTCCAGCACTAGTAACTAAAGCCAATTTATACCCTCTAGATTGAAGGATTTCCAGAGTAGATTGAACACCATCAAGTGGAACAATTTCCCGGAAAGACAATGGGTCAGAAAAAACTAATTTCATTACTCTGAATGTGTCTAACCATGATCCCCCCATCTCTTTGCGTGATTTCAAGAAAAGTTTTACTTTTAGTAGTCTTGAACTCCCCTCTGAAGTGGTTAAAACATCTGTTAATACGGATTCGAAAACTTCCTGTACTTTCTCTCTATCATAATCAGGCTTAATTTTATCAAGTGCTTTTAAGAAAGGATCTCGATATCTCTTCCAAAGATTAGTAAGCGTGCCATCCATGTCAAATAGTAATGTATCAACGTCTTTCAGAGAGTTCATTGGTAACATGATTCTAAAGAGCTTTTTTAAAAAACTATCCAAAACAAAGATTCTTCAACTAGGGGCTATTAATGAAATTATCTTATACAATTACTTTATGATTAAACCTCCTAATTCTTCATACTTGTAAAAGATTTATATACACTTAATTTTCTTATGCATATGGATTTGGAAGACAGAAAATGTTCATTTTGTGGGAAAAATAAAGTTAGTGAATATTGGATCTTCAAAGAAAGCGCATATTGCTCGTACAGGTGTTATGCGATTGGCAATGCAAAGCTTCTTTTATTTCTCTCTCTCTTCTTTGGAACCTTATTCATAGGTTCAATGATAGGATTAATTATAGCACAAATACCTGCTGCAATACATATACCTTTTATTATTGTTTTGGTCTTCGGTCCCATCCCAGGTATTGTGACATCTATTTTAGGATTCATCTACAAAAAACAAGATGAAAAAGCAACCGAAGAAACATTTAGTGAAGAAAGCTAAAATTGTTTTTGCGTAGAATTTTTTCGATGTTTTTATATATGGATTTTATCAATAATACTTGATACGAATGTCCGAAACTCGTTTTTCTGAACCTATTATTATGAGAGATGGTGTGAAACTTTCTACCATAATAATAAAACCAAAAGACGATATCACTCTTCCAGTATTCTTGATTCGAACACCTTATTCAGCAAAGAAAAAATACAATATAGGAAAAACACTTGCAGAAAAATTAAACTCCATCTTTGTTCTACAAGATACTAGAGGTCGGTATGACTCTGAAGGAGATTTCAACGTTCTAGATGAAAAAAATGACACGCTAGATACCATAAATTGGATAAAAAAACAATCTTGGTTTAATGGTGGGTTGCATATATTTGGTGCTTCTTACCTTGGGTATGTTGGATTACAAGTTTTAGATGATGATTCTGCAAACATACATACAATGTTTGCGCCTATGATATTCAACCCATCAGATTCCATTTATAGGGGGGGTGTTCTTCAATTACATTGGGCTCTACCATGGTCGATAATGACATCAACAAAGGTTCAAGCTTCCCTTACATATATCAATGATGTTTGGCCAGCTGCATATGATATAACCTATCAGAAAGATTTGAAAAATGCTGTAAAAAATTTGGGTTGGCCCGATCAGATTTGGAAATTTTTCACCATCCCTACAACTGATTCAACTTGGGATAAATTCAGAATTAAGAGCAATAAAGAGCTTTCAACAAAGGTTTGTTTAGTTGGAGGGTGGTTTGATTTTCTTTTGAATGGAACTTTTACAACTTATGATGAACTAATGAACCGGGGTGGTGTAAAGCCAGACTTAATAATAGGACCTTGGTCCCACAATGGTTATTTAGCAAGTCAAGCTGGTGTTAGAGACTGGGATTTTGGTAAAGATGGTGCAGGTAATTTTATTCAAGATTTGATGAGTTTCATTGACAGATACAAAAATAACGGAAATCAAATGATTAAGGTATTTATACAACAAGCTAATAAATGGATGGATTTAGATTCATGGCCACCTGGGAACGTAATCGAACAGAGATATTATCTTCAAGAAAATCAGGTATTATCAGATACTCGTTTAACAGATGAATTAGTAGAATTATCATTTAAAGCTGAAATGAATAATCCAGTTCCAACTCTTGGTGGATTAGTCTGGGAATCCTATGAACCTGTTGAACCTGGGCCAGTTGACCAAAGTCCCTTAAAACAACGTGATGATATTCTGAAATTTTATACTAAGGAATTTGATCAAAATACTACTTTCCTAGGGCTAGCTTTAGTTGAACTATGGGTAAAAACTATTGTTCCTGAAACCCATTTTACTGCAAAGTTAGTGGTTGTAGATTCAGAGGGTAAAGAAAGAATCTTTCAAGATGGGATATTGAAAGTATTAGGACCATTATCAAATTATAAGCTAATTACAATAGATTTGATTGCTACAGGAATAGAAATCAAAAAAGGCGAACAAATTGGTTTGGAAGTTAGCTGGTCAAATTTCCCAAAGTTTGCGCTCCCACCATTAACTACTAATTCTCTGCAAAAATTAGCATTAGCAAAAAATATGTCATCTGTTCTGAAATTGTCAAAATTAAATAAGTTTTAAAAAAAAGAAATTTGGAGTTGTTCATTTTACTCTAGTTCAAGTAGATAATCAACAACTCTGAAGATCATCGCTAATGGAGTTATTCCTGCACTTATTGCACAAATTATCCCAACGATTAATGAAAGCATTGCAATTCCAGCATATGTCACACCGAAGTAAATACCTCCGAAAATTGCGATAACTATCGCGAACTGGAATAAAATCTTCCATGTTGCAATGTAAGCTTTAAAGATTTTTAGAGGTTGAGCAATTCGATCATTCCTTGATCCTGTGTAAAGAAATGCTGCAGCAAATCCAAGTAACACAAGAACCCCAGCTATACCCATTATATACAGTCAATAATGAAGGGTTGTACCTGCAAGAGCCATAGGATTATTTAAGAGGTCAGATAGAAGTTGAGTAAAATCAACATTTCCTTTCTTATCTGCTAAATAGAACCCAAGATATCCAAGACCACCTGGTATTATAGAATAAATTATTGTCATCACAAGCATCACAATTGCTTGTTTAAACGCATCAAACAGATTAGCAAAAAATGAATCTCTTTTGACAGGTTTTGGTTGTCCTTCTTTTTCAATTCTTTTGGGTGTCAAAATATCACCGAGTATCTTAAAAGATATGTCTGGTATATAAACGCTCTGCATCCTTTATTTTCACAAAACACATAATAGATTTCCATACACATTTAAAAAGCATAAAAATAATCTAGTTTTATGGCTAATTGGGATTATAAAACTGATGTATTAATAGTAGGATCTGGAGGGGGGGCAATGACAGCAGCTCTTGTTGCAAAGAAAGCTGGTTTAGAAGTTATTGTTATTGAAAAAACACAATATTATGGTGGCTCCACTGCTCTCTCTGGAGGAGGTGTTTGGATACCAAATAACTACCTTCTAGAAAAAAATGGTATTCATGATTCACTTGAAAAAGCTAGAACATATATGGATAATACTGTTGGAGATCGAGTTCCTTCTGAATTTAAAGAAGCTTATTTAGTTAATGCTCCAGAAATGATCGACTGGTTGAGAGAAAATACTAAGCTCAAATTTCTCTTTGTTCCAAATTATTCGGATTATCATCCAGAAAGATCTGGTGGAATTCCCAAAGGTCGATCTCTTGAGGCTAAACCATTCAATGGTAGAAAATTAAAGCAAGATTTGAACCATCTTAACGCTTTACCATATGATGTTCCTCTTGGGATTAGTTTTACTATCACAGAGTATCATAATTTAGGAATGATAATGTCAACTTGGGTTGGAAAATGGACAGCTCTTAAAGCTGGAATTCGAGCAATAATTGGATTGATGATTCGTTACAAACTTCTTACATTAGGAAATGCGCTTATCGGTCGGTTAAGAAAATCAATGCAAGATTATGATATTCCTCTTTGGCTTAACACACCTTTTGAAGATCTGATTATCGAAAAAGAAAAAGTAGTTGGTGTGATTGCAAAGAAAGAAGGTTCTGTAATTCGAATAAAGGCTGAACATGGCGTAATTCTTGCAGCTGGAGGTTTTCCACATAATCTGGAAATGAGAGAAAAATATCATCCAAAACCTATAACAACTGAATGGACAGCAGCACATTTTGGAAATACAGGAGATGCCATTTTATCAGGAATGAAACATGGTGCAGCTGTTGATCTTATGGATGATGCTTGGTGGGGACCTTCATCTACTCCCCCTGATGAACCACCTTTCTTCCATGTTGGAGAACGTGGCTATCCTGGAGGAATAATGGTAAATAAAGCGGGTAAACGCTTTACTAATGAGTCTGCAAGTTATGTGGTTGTTGTACATGATATGTATGAAAAACATTCAGAAGAAATACCCCATATCCCCTGTCACTTTATCTTCGATCAACGTTTTAAATCCAAATACATGTTTGGATTGATTTTTCCGGGGATGAAGTTTCCAGAGAAATATTTCGAGAGTGGGTATATTAAAACTGCAGATACATTAGAAGAATTAGCCAAGAAAATAGATGTAAATACGAATAACCTTGGAGACACTGTTGAACAATTTAACGAGTTTGCTAAAACAGGAAAAGATCAAGATTTTGGTAAAGGTGATAGTGCTTATGATCATTACTATGGAGATCCAAAAGTTAAACCCAACCCAAATTTAGTACCTTTAGAGAAACCACCATTTTATGCTGTGGAATTTGTACCAGGTGATTTAGGAACCAAGGGTGGTCTTGTTACTAACGAACATGCTCAGGTTCTGCGAGAAGATGGATCGATAATTGACGGACTATATGCCGTTGGTAACAGCTCTTCTTCCGTTATGGGTAACAGCTATCCTGGACCAGGTGCTACTGTAGGACCTTCAATGACTTTTGGGTATGTTGCGGCAAAACACCTGTCTGAAACCAAATAATGCACACCGAATTCAGAAGCTTACGCTCTCACACTCTATTCCTTTTTCTTTTAACCATTTCAGATAATCAGAAGCATTATCGAATCTATCCTTTATAAGATTTAGAAGAACATCATGAACTAATTCAACATTCACAGTATGCCAATATTCATAATCAAAATCTTCATGCCATTCTTTTACAGAATCACCAGCATCATAGCCTTCCATAACTAAATCTCCCTGATCATTAATATACGCCTCTAGAGCGTGATGTTCATTTTTCCCCCATTTCTCATCTTTCAGAGATATTTTCTTCATATTTTAGATATTTACATTTAGATTGATATCTCTTTCTCTTATTATTTTTTCAATCTAAAATAAGAAACTGAATTAGATTCCATCTAATCCAAAACCACTCTGAACTAAATCTACTAATCGTTGTAAGAATTTTGTAAAAGGTCCCCCGTCTACAATATAATGATCAATCATAACTGTCGTGCTTAATACTTCTCGGATAACAATCTTGTCATCTACAACAATGGGCTTTTTGATTATCCCACCTATCATAAAATGTGATGTTTCAGATGTAAAAGATATCCCCCATCCTCCATGATTTGCATACTTTCCAATAGAAGATACAGTGATAGCTCCTAAATGTCTTTTTCTCATGATAGGATTTCTATTTATTTGCCACCATACGATTTTTCTCATGAATTTTGGTAACGAAATAAAGAAATTCATAGTTCTATTCTCTTTTTTCATATGTCCAGTTTTCTTTAAATCCTTACCTTGTGCTTTTCTAATTTCATCGTTAATTTCTCTGAAACTCTTTTCATTTACTTTTTTCATGAAATATTTTGTTGGGACAAGTTTTCCACCAAATTCCCTTTCAACTATAATTCCTATGTCTATATCCTCAAAAACATAGTATTTACGCTTCCCTTTTCTTATTGAATTCATTTCTTTGTATTCATTTATTGCTTCACTGATACATTTCATCAACCAACCTGTAAAGGATAACTTCTCACCTGTCTTTTCTTCATGTTTTCTGATAAACTCTCTACCTAGAGTCACATCTAATTCAAATAATGCTTTAATATGATGTTTTTTAATTGCTTGATCTACTACATCGAAAACCATTTTACGATTTTTAGAAAATTTTCTTACTTCATATGCTCCAACGAGATCCAAATATATCAAACCACTTTTTTTCGTTTTACTTCTAAAAAAGATAGCTTATATTAATAATTTTTCATGAAACAAACCTGATTATTGTTCATTTATAGTAGTTATAGTTATGTTTTCAATTATTTTCTATCACAAAAGTTTAGAAATATAAGCTTACAGTGTTTTATAATGGCTGTAATTTATGATTGGGGAAATCCACAAATTATAGGTGAGAATAAAGAAAAAGGTCATGTTTTAGCTATTCCTTATCTTAATGAGAAATCAGCACTAAAAGAAGGGAAGTCTCCTTATTTTCGAAATCTAAATGGTGAATGGAAGTTCTTCTGGGTCCCAAAACCAGCTGATAGACATATTGATTTCTATGAAACAGATTTTGATGTTCAAGAATGGAATACTATTCAAGTTCCTGGGACATTTGAGCTGCAAGGTTACGGAATGCCTTATTATCTAGCTACCAGCTATCCTCCCAGTTTGAGAACAAGAAATGCCCCTAATATTGATGAAAATGATAATCCAGTGGGGTCTTACAAAAGAGAGTTCTCTATACCTAAGACATGGAATAATCGAGAAATTTTCATTTACTTTGGTGGTGTTAAATCTGCATTCTACTTGTGGATAAATGGTCAGAAAGTAGGCTATAGTCAAGGATCTATGACCCCTGCTGAATTTAATATTACTAAATATCTAAAAAGAGGGAAGAATCAAGTTGCTGTTGAAGTTTACAAATGGTCTGATGGTTCATATTTAGAAGACCAAGATTTTTGGTTCCTTGGAGGTATATTTCGAGATGTTTTTCTCTATTCCAAACCCAAGATACACATCTGGGATTATTTTGCGAGATGTGATTTTGATGAGAACTACAAAGATGCAGAGATAAAGCTCCGTGTAAATTTAAGGAATTTTCTTGAAAAGAATATTAGTAAATATAAGATAGAAGTTAGTTTGCTAAATGAAAAGAAGGAAGCTGAAGGTTCTAGTCCTCTTCTTGTTAGTCATGTTAAGATGAGTTCTGATTCTGAACATACATTAGATCTGGAAACTATTGTTAAAGAACCTAAAAAATGGTCAGCAGAAACACCCAATCTATATCATCTGTTAATCAAGTTAATCGATCCCAAGGGAGAAATTGTTGAACTGCTACACAGTCATTTTGGTTTTTGTAAGGTTGAGATAAAAGAAAGTCAGATTTTTATTAATGGTAAATCAATTCTTTTCAAGGGTGTTAATCATCATGATTTTGATCCTAAACTAGGTTACTCAATCCCTTATGAGAGAATGGAGCAAGACGTTCAGATAATGAAACAGAATAACATAAATGCAGTTAGAATGAGTCACTATCCTTCTGATCGCAGGTTTTATGATTTGTGTGACAAATATGGTCTTTATGTTCTAGATGAAGCAAATGTTGAAACTCACGGTTTTATGGGTAATATTTATCTTCGTACTAAACTTGATAATAAATGGTCTAAAGCTTGTGTTGACCGTATGGAAAGGATGGTGGAGAGAGATAAAAACCATCCATCTGTATTTATGTGGTCTTTAGGGAATGAAGCTTGTTTTGGACCACCTCATTTTAAGATGAAGGATGCTGCACTAAAGATTGATTCAACGCGTCCTATTCATTACGAGAATGACTTGGATTTGAAAGTATCTGATGTGTTTAGTGCAATGTATTTTTCCCCTAAGAAAGTGGAACAAATCGGGAATTTTGAGAAAATAAAATATCGATTTCCAAATGGATCTTTATCTCCAAAAGCATATAAGAATAAACCATTCATACTTTGTGAATATGCTCATGCAATGGGAAACAGTTTAGGAAATTTCCAAGAATATATGGCTCTATTCGAAAAATATCCTAATTGTGTTGGCGGATTTATCTGGGACTTTGTTGATCAAGGATTATTAAAGAAAACAGAAGATGGAGAGGAATTCTGGGCATATGGTGGAGATTATGGAGATGAACCTAACTCCTTGAATTTCTGCATAAACGGTATAGTTCGACCAGACCGCACTCCTAATCCTTCACTTTACGAAGTGAAGAAAGTCTATCAAAATGTTTCAGTTAAACCAATTGATCCACCAGAAGGTAAGTTCGAAATTCAAAATAAATACAAATTTGTTAATCTTAGTTTTCTGGATATTGGGTGGGAATTAACAGAAAACGGAAGAATCATTCAAAATGGCAAAATTCGCTCACAAAGAATTGAACCTTTAGAAAGTAAGGAAATTAAAGTTCCTTTTGTGAAACCACAGTTAATGCCAGGAGCAGAATATCATTTAATGTTGCGATTTTTGCTTAAGAAGAAGACAAAATGGGCTAATAAGGGACACATAATTGCATGGGATCAATTTAAATTGCCTTTTAAATTAGTTAAAAGTAAGGAGTTGTTTTTGGATTTGCCTTCAGTTGAAGTAAAATATACAGGTGATAAAATTAATGTTTTGGGAAGAAACTTTTCAGTAATATTCTGTAAGATTTCAGGTGCTTTGGAATCATATGAATTTGATGGATATTCTTATTTCAATTCAGCTTTAAATCCTAATTTCTGGAGAGCTCCCATTGACAATGATAACCTCAAAAGGGTTGTCACCTATTACTATCCTTTTCTTGGCTGGACTATCCCAACAAATCCTTGGAAGGATGCAGCTATTAAGAAAAAAATACACAAAATTAGAGTTGATAAAGTTGCTCCCCACATTAAAGTTGTTGATATTTATATCAAGTATCCCAAAGGAAATACGCTTTATAGATCGAAATATACTATTTATGGAAATGGAGAAATTTTAGTAGAAGTTGAATTCACACCATCAAAGGAATTAGTTAGACTAGGTATGCAAACTACAATTGATTCTGAACTTGAGAATTTTACATGGTTTGGAAGAGGACCACACGAAACTTATGAAGATAGAAAATTAAGTGCAGCAGTGGGTCTATATTCTGGTACTGTTGATGATTTAATACATCAATATGTTTATCCTCAAGAAAATGGAAATAGAACAGAGATTAGATGGGTCGCTATAACAAATAATGCCAGTAAAGGTCTGAAGTTTTCAGGTGTTGAAGATACTCTTCTAAACTTCAGTGTATGGCCTTATTCCCAAGATGATTTGGAAAAAGCAGAGCACATCTATGAACTTCCAAAAAGAGAAAATTTAACTTTTAATATCGATTATAAACAGAGAGGGGTTGGGGGAGATTCCCCTGGTTTCCCAACTGTTCATGATGATTACAAATTAAAAGCTAAGACAAAATATTCTTACAAATTCAAGATATCTCCTCTTTTCAAAGATGAACTTGAAATGGAAAGTAAATGAATCATTAAGATTGCATTTTATTCTTTTTTTGATAGAACTGTATTAGCAAATACTAGAAGTTTTTCATTTACATAAACATCTGCTAACATGATGATTTTCTTCTTTGAGACAAAGTAGTAATGAACAGTATTTTCTCGATGATCTCTTTTTCCATTAGTAAAAACATCATCATAACTTTCATGAATATAGATGTGGTTATCAGCTAAGTAGCCCTCGAATTTGTGATTTTCAATTTTAGTTTTAGTATTTGGATCAACATCCATATCAAGCAAATTAATTAGTTCATTTCCTTCAACCTTAACCTTTAAAGACCCTACACAATCGTTTTGAGAACCATCTGGTCTAAAAAAGGAGTTACTATGAGTTATAATGCCTTCTTCATCAATCTCTACTTTGATTGCAATTTTTCCTTGTTGTTTTTCTCCTCCTCTTCTATTTATAAAATTAGAGAAAGAACCTTCCCATATACCTCCTGATTCTAGAAATAAATTTATTTTTGGTTCATTTTTGAACATTAGCTCACCTTGCCATCGTATAGTTTGTGTTAATTCTATTTAAAATTGATTGATTTGTTTTATCAAAAAGAACTTGAACTTCTATACCCTGACCATGTTTCGTCAAAGGCTTTTGGACCAAAAACCTTCAACCCTTTTCCAGATTGCCAGATCTTAGGGGCATCACGAGTAAAGACTGTAACTTCTTTACCCTCACTAAAATCCTCTTCCCATGGTGTCAATCCGTATCCTGTTTGGGTATCAATAATATAAAATCCATCAGGGCAAGTGATGTATCGCTCATCATTTAGCCAAGATAGCAAATATTCGTTCTGATACCAGATTCTTAATTGTTGAGTATTTTTTTCAGTTGCTTCCAGTATTATTTCACCTGATGTAAAGCCACCTTCCTCTTTACGAGAAAAATCTTTTACCTTACCTGAGAAAATACATTTTGCATCTGGGATCGTATTTCTAAATACCTCAAGAGGATTATCTCCTTTTTCATTTGCTTCTCTTACTTTTTGACCCAAATCTATTGCTAGCGAAACTGTTCCTTGAATGACAGCTGTTTTTGCTTGTTCAATCGTCATTGGGCACCTAGCAACACTAACTGATCCTCCAGATATTCGAGATGCTTCTCTAGCAATAATCTCTCCTCTAGCATCATTCACTGTTTTCTTTACGATTTGAATATCACCATATTGATTTACAATGGAAAAAGGAGAGATGGGAATTCCAGCAACTCTTGTTGTACTAATAGAGATTTTAGGTTTACTTCTACCGCAACAATCTCCATCTATTCCAACTTTTTCCATTTGTGCTGCAACCATTAAGGGAATAATACTATTATTTGGTCCTAATTCTGTGGCAACAAAGCCTTGAAACTCCAGATCCATAAAATCTTCTAATTCTTTAACCGCTGCGACCATAGGATTATCTTGAGAGATTGTGAGTTTTTCAACCAGTTTTTTATCCTCTTCTGTGATTCCTCCTCCTACCATTCCTACTATGCAAATATGGTCATCTGGTTTCAATTGATCTAATTCTGATAAAGTAAAACTGTTAGCTGAATTATACGTTTTCAATATGTTCTCTACAGCTTTTGTCTCACTTCCTCCACCACCACAAGCTAAAATCTTAGCTCCTATAACCAAATCAAGTGCTTCTCTCCTTGAAAACTTTCTAGCAGTCATAACCTCTCATTTTCTTTGATAGAACTCAAGCTTTTTATTCTTTTTCTGTTGAAAGAGACTAAATCATACTACAAAATACGATGTGATATTTATGGTTACTAATACTATTGAGGCACAAAAAGTAGAAGGAACACCTTTTGAAGATGTGCAAAAAATCGAAGGTGAAGATGTCATCAAATTAAATCATCCTGATTATATAATTGATGAATCTAAGCTCGCAGGTGGTTCTGCGGAGTGGTTATTTTTCCCCAAAAAGGAAGCAGATGTAATTACCATTGTTAACAAGATGAATGATCTCGGTAAACCTATTACTATCTCGGGAGGACGAACAGGTATTGTTGGTAGTGCAGTTCCATTTGGTGGTGCGGTTCTTTCGACAGATGAAATGAATCAAATTCTTGGTTTAGGATATGATGAAGATGCTCAAAAATATTTTGTAAGAGTGCATCCTGGAATTACCTTAGATAAACTGGAAGAAGTGTTAAAACACAAAGAATTCGATGCGGAACATAATATCTCTGCAGATAAGGATTGGGTAAGCAAGTTTAAGCAAGAATCAGAACTCTTTATTTTTCCAGTAGATCCTACAGAAATGACTGCAGCCGTTGGAGGTTCTATTGCTGCAAATGCATCTGGTGCCCGGTCATTCAAGTATGGTGCTATGCGTCCTTGGACAAGACGTCTTCGTGTAGTTCTTGACTCTGGAGAGGTTCTTGATATTACTCGAGGTCAATACAAAGAAGAAAATGGTATATTCATTGTAAAGAAGGCAGGTCAAGAAATAGAAGTGAAAATCCCAACTTATCAAATGCCTAAAGCAAAAAATGCTGCGGGATTATATGCTGAATCAGGAATGGATTTAATAGATCTTTTTATCGGTTCAGAAGGGTTACTTGGAGTGATAACTGAAGTAGATCTTTGGATAATAAAACGACCTATTGGTCTCCCTAATGTCATGTTCTTTCCATCAGAAGACGATTCTATAAGTTTCGTAGAAAAATTACGCGCAGATAAAGAACTAATTGCTGAATACATGGAATTCTTTGATGAGCATTCATTTAATCTTTTAAGAAGTAAACAGAAAACAAATCCTGCATTAGCTAATTTAGATACTATACCAGAAGATGCTAAAACTGCTATTTTCTTTGAAATTCAGTATTCAGAAGAAACTCTTGAAGATATTATCGTGAAACTTGATGAAATGGCAATGGATTGCAATACCTCAATAGATTCTTGTTGGTCTGCATTTGATGAAGTTGAAAGAGAAAACTTCATTGCTATGAGACATGCTGTTCCAGAAACAGTGAATAGTATCATCGCAAGTAGAAAGAACGAACATCCTGGTATTCATAAACTTGGAACAGATATGTCTGTAGAACATAAACATTTCAGAGAGATAATGAAAATCTATCGAGAAACGTTAATTGAAAATGACTTAGAATATGTTCAATGGGGTCACATCGGTGATTCACATATTCATGTTAATATCCTTCCCCTAAATATGGAAGAACTAGATTTAGGTAAACAGCTCTACAAGAAGTTTGCTCAAAAAGCTGTGGAATTTGGTGGTTCAGTTTCAGCAGAGCATGGTATAGGTAAAATAAAAGCTGAATACCTTCTAGTCATGTATGGCGAAGAAGGTGTTAATCAAATGCGAGCAGTAAAAATAGCATTAGATCCTCAATCCTTATTCAACAGAGGAAATATGTTCGAACTGGAGATTTAAATTATATCTTAAAATTTCTACTGTTTCGCAATTGCGAAAAATAGTAGAAAGGAAAGAACAAGGATTATCTCTAGAATCGATAACTCCATTCGCTTCCCAAGATAATAGTTTCTTATTTTTTCCTCAAACTTCGCTGCAACTGTCATTTTCATCACTTAAGATTTTTAAGATATTCCATAATGTCTTTTGGTCCTTTCTTTATTCCATAAACCCTAAAACTTTCCACTGTTTTTGAAACAAGGTTTATCTCGATATCTTTACTTAAGTAACACATTCCTACAACAAAGATTTTTGCTTTCTTACCTAATGAAAGATATTTTTCTAAAATTTCTCTGCTAAGATTATATACCCCTATTGCGAAGATGAATTTATCATCTTCTGAGATTTCTCTTGAGATTTTATCAAAAACAAAAGAATTCTTATCAATTTCATTCTTTATTGCTGTTCTTATAAATTCAGTACGAGTATTGTAAAATCCTTGCTCAACAAGATAATCAATCTTTCCTAGATCTACAGCAGGTAGATTAACAGTAATTTTTTCATATTGCTTGATTGTTTCACCATCTGTCATACTTATCACCGGATGTTCTTGACCATCCATGTGGATGGTTATATATAAACATTTTCTTTGAAGCTTTTGTTTTATTACCCCATATAAATAAGAGAGACGTAGAATTATTTTGAATATTCTCCTTGAACGGGAATTCTATATATATCTGTCGCGAAGACATTCTCACTGGATGAGAAACACTTATAAGGGCATGAGAAAGAGGTACGTTTATGTCAGATTATGTTCTAAAGACATATGACAAAGGATATGAGGATATTCAAGAAAAAGTTGGAATTAAAGTCGCAAATAATTGGATAAATGCTCATCAGACATCAGCTGATAGATTAAAGGAAGTCTATTCTCAACCTGAATTTGATCCTGAGACTCGACATTATTGTTTCAAAGGAGACAAAATGGTTGGATTTCTAACTTCTAAAGTATTAGAAGAAAAAGAAGGTGAACCAAAGAAAGCAAGTTTGGTTTTCCCATCCGTTCTCCATGGACATGAAGAAGCTACTGACATGCTCATTGAGAAAGCTCTCAACACACTAAAAAGCAAAGGAGTTGAAGAGATTGAAACCTATGCTTCTGCATTGTGTGGTAATCAAGTTGAGCTAGCTAACAAATATGGTTTTACTTATGTCAAAGATACAGATAATATTGTCTTCACTCTAAAGGTGGAAAATATAGATGAAAACGTAAGTAAAGGAAGTATCAGAAAATTTGACAATGAAAAGGATTTAGATGCATGGCTCGAACTTGTGAAAAAGTACGATGATTATAATGAAGAGCAATTAGAAAGAATTACCAAAGAGATTGTTGAAGATCTTGATTCAGAATTAACCTTAGGACACTTCGTCATTGAAGAAGATGGAGAAATTGTTGGAACTTCACTTGTTTATCGAAATCCAATCAAACCAAATGCAGCTAACTTAGCTCACACATATTTCAAGGATCCAAAGTACCTTGAACAGCTAATAGCAAAAGCTGCAAAAGTAGCGAAAAAAGAAAATATAGATTACTTCTTAATATGGTTATTTGGCAATCGACTTCCATTCAAAAAGGATTTTGCACAACTTAATACTAATTATGCTCAACCTTATGCAACTCTATTCAAGAAAAAATTATGATGAGAAACGCTGTTTATTCTTTCTAAAAGATCACCCGCGAAGATCACCCGCGAAACCGAACGAAAGAAGGGGAGGGAGTTTCTTCATTTTTTATTGCGCCTTTATTTTTTTCCCTTTGAGTCTCCTCTCTCTCTATAACAAACAAGTAGTTAAGTTCAAACTATAAGGACATTCTGCACAGAATGGTTCGTTTCCCCAACAATCTGAAGTATCTTCAATAGCGTAAAAGCAGTTGTTACTTGAAAGGCTACAGTTCCCACAAAAAGGAATATTCTCGTTCACTTGATTAAGTTTATCTCGGAATTTTGAAAACATAACATCATTCCAGATAGTAGTAAGAGACTGGGATTTGATGTTCCCAAAAGAGAAAGATGATGATTCTCTTTCGTGTTGATTAAGTGATGAATTATGATCATATAAGTATTTAAAACAGGGTGCAACTTCACCATCTGATCGGATAACCACTGCTTCAGTTGATACATAAGGGCATCTTCGTTTTTTGAAATTTGAGGAAGTCGAAGGGAGTAATAATTCAATACCATAATCAGTTGCATTATCCTTACTTAAGGAAAAAATGGAATGAAGTTCTTGAAATTCTTTAATCTTATCCTTCTCATTCATGTAAAGTGGAATATTAAGTGTGACATTATTTTCCTTTGCTTTCTTCATCAATTCATTATATTTTTTAGTGTATGGTCTATCTTTTGGTATAACGTTCTGTTTGTGCTTGTATTTCTCCTTGAAAGTATGTTGCATTTTTTCTCCAAATTGCTCTTTTGTTATCCCCAGAATAAAATCCCACCCATCTTCTCCCAGCTCATCCAAGATAGATAGTGCTTCATCTGATATCATTGAATAGAAGACTTCATCTGTTAAAGATGAATTATAGGGATAAAGATGGCTTACTGAAAGGTAATTAACACCAAGTTCTCCAAGTGACTTTACTAAATCTGGTAATCGTTTATAATTTGATTTCATTAGTACAGTTTCTACGCCTACCTTGACATCTGAACGAGCTTTGTGCTTCAGTAAGTAACTGAGATTTGATTGAACTACTTTCTCATTGTGAGAATGTCCAATTATTGAATCCCTGTCAGTATTGAGTGTTTCACAGGAAAAAGCTATTTCATCAGCTAATTTGTTTTTTAATATTTCATCAGTAAGTTTGGGAGAGAGTAGGGATCCATTAGTTAAGAAGAAAAGAGATGCATCTGATTGAAGGTATTTCTTTGCTATTTTGAGCATTTCAATGAACGAAGGATGCATTAGGGGTTCTCCCATTCCATACAATATTAATCGTTCAATTGAATGAAAATTCTCTTCAGCTAATATTGAAAATGTTTCTAATGGAAAGAAGTTTGCGGTTTTTTGTTGCCAAGATGAACTTAAACACATTAAGCAAGAAAAATTACATGCATTTGTAGGTTCAAGTTGAATAACCTTTGGTAAGTCTAACAACCAAATCAAGAAAAATCAATATTAACGTTATTTATTGCTTTAGTTTTGTCTTAATTTGTTCTTTTCTGGAAAAATACTTTTATTTGTGGTTACTATACTTACAGTACTCTAGTATAATTATGGTGTAATTCCAATGGAATATGGATATATGAATAAATGGTTGCAAATCAACCTTACAACTAAAGAAATGAAAGATTTCACTGTCTCTGAAGAAATTCTTCGAAAATTCATAGGTGGTAAAGGTGTAGCAGTGAATTTACTGTGGGAGTATGCAAAAGGACTGGAAGATAAAGGAGTTAGTATAAAGGAAATCAACCCACTCTCTCCTGAAAACATGTTGATTTTTGCAACTGGTCCAGTTACTGGTACAAAGTCACCTAATAGTGGTCGTCATCATGTAATGTCTTTAATATCTCCTCTAACTGGTTCTATAGGTTCGGGAAATTCTGGAGGAAGATGGGGGGCAAAGCTGAAGTTCGCTGGTTATGATGGAATAATGATAGTTGGAAAAGCAGATAAGCCAGTTTATCTTTCAATTATTGATGGAATTGCCGAATTGAAGGATGCCTCAGAGATATGGGGAAAGAATTCCTTAGAAACATCCACTTGGCTAAGAAACAAGGAAGATAAAAAACGAGCTGGTGTTTCATGTATTGGTCAAGCTGGTGAAAATCTTGTTCCTATGGCAGTCATAATAAATGAGGAACATAGAGCTGCAGGAAGAACAGGTTTAGGAGCTGTTATGGGATCGAAAAATCTCAAAGCAATAATTGTTGATGGAGATAAGAAACCTAGAATTGCTAAACAGGATAAATTTGAGGGAAAAGTTAGAGAGCATGTAGAAAAACTCAAAGAAAACGGAGTTACAGGACAAGGTCTGCCTGAGTATGGAACAGCTGTTCTAGTCAACATAATCAATCAAAATGGGCTCTTCCCTACAAACAACTGGCAAGTAGGAGTTAATGAAAAAGCTGAACTAATTTCTGGTGAGACATTAACAGAACAATATTTGATTAGTAAACATCCCTGTTGGGGATGTGTAGTTGCATGCGGTAGAAAAACAAGAGTTGACAGTGGTAATTACAAACTTACTTATACTGAAGGTCCTGAATATGAAGCTATTTGGGCTTTGGGTGGATCAACAGGGATTAATGATATGGGTGCTGTAATTCGAGCAAATCATTACTGCGATATTTTTGGAATGGATCCTATTAGTATAGGATCAACCATAGCTGCTGCAATGGAACTTAATGAAAAGGGGCATATACCAGAAGATGATCTCCAAGGAATAGACCTAACCTTTGGAAATGTTGACGCTGTTGTAGAGTTAACATGGATGGCTGCTTTTCGTCAAGGTTTAGGTTATTGGATAGGTGAAGGTTCAAGGAAAATGTGTCAACATTATGGAGCTCCAGATTTATCCATGGAGGTAAAAGGTCTGGAAATGCCTGCATATGATCCTCGAGGTGCTAAAGGAATTGGACTAAATTATGCCACTGCAAATAGAGGTGGATGTCATGTTACAGGTTATACTATTGCTGCTGAAATTCTTGGGGATATTGATCGTTTTACTGTTGAAGGAAAAGCAGAATTAACAAAGATATTCCAAGATTTTACAAGCATTGTTAATTCATCAGTGAATTGTTTGTTCCTGACATTTGCTTTAGGATTAGATGAATATGCAGAAATGATAGGCCCAATAACAGGATGGGAAGTTAATGCTGATGAATTACTTGAAACAGGTGAAAGAATCACAAATCTTGAACGTATGCTAATCAATAAATTAGGGATTACTGGTAAAGATGACACCTTACCCAAACGACTTCTAGATGAAAAAATGCCTGCAGGACCTTCAGAAGGACAAACTGTAGATCTTGCAACTATGAAGCAGGAGTACTACGAGCTTCGTGGATGGAGAGATGGTATACCAACTGCAGAGAAGATACAAGAATTGGGTTTAGATTAAGTTCTTTTCCCGTTCTTTCTTAATTTATGAAATCACAATTAAGAATGATCTAGAATGAAACTATTTGTTAAAGTATTTGCAACCCTCAGAAAGAAATACCCTGAGGTTAATGATCTTAATCCCTTAGTACTTGAAGTTAAGAAAGGAATTACTATTTCAGAAATTTTAGAGCAACTAGGCTTTGCAATATCTGAAATTCATTTATTTTTATTAAATGGAAAAAAAGTTGATGCAAAAACCATAATTAATGATAATGAGAGTATACTTTCCTTGTTCCCTCCTGTAGGTGGAGGATAGCTTAAAATTAGAACATGAAAATTACGAAAATAATACGAAAAGAATCACTCTGGGGATTCGTTTTCTTCTAGTGTTTCTTTGCTTTCTTCATCAGAGTCTTTTTCTTTATTCTCATCTTTATCAAATAATTCTTGATATTCCTTTATTTTTCCTTCTTCGCTTGTTTGTTCTAATACTAGAACATATTCTAGACATCCTCTAGCTCTTTCCCTTCTTTGTACCATATCGTCTACATTGGTTGTTATATCTAGATGAATTACAACATCAGCAGCTTCAAGATTTAATCCTCTTCCGCCAAGAGGTGTAAAAACTAGAACATTTACATTGCCTTCCTCAAATTCCTTTAGGGTTATACGTCTAGTATCCTCAGTTGATTTTCCAGAAATATATTTGACATCTGGAAACCTAAGTGTATTTAGAAGTCTGTAAATTTGATCTCCAAGAGCTAAATATCTTGTGAAAAGAAGAATTTGAGCTCCTCTTATCATATGATCATGAATTAGATCAATAGCTGCACTTACTTTTGGTTGAACTAATCCACGAGTAGTCTTTTCTTCAGGAATATCATATCTTGGAAGATCCACTCGATAAGAAATTATCTCCTTGCTAGCTTCAATAATAGATTTGAATAGTTCCTTATTTTCATCATTTTCAATATATTTTAAAAACTCACTAGGAGTTGATTCCAGAAGTAATAGTCTTGAGTGTGAAAATTTGAAAAGTCTAAGGAAAGCTTTAATCAGTTCTTCCCGAACCTCATTATTTTCTATTTGAAATCTACTTACACGGTATGGGTAACTCTTTGGTTCTGATTGCAATCGATCCAATATTCCTCCATAAGACAACTTAATTATTTCCAATCGAGTTAATTTTGAATCTAAATTCTTTTGTATAGTTTCAATGGGTTTAGTTATGTGTGCTGAGATAAGCTGATCAATTTTGATATAATCTTCACGTTTGATTTTTTGAATCTTTGTAACAGTTTCATAAGGAGATAAATCTAGTCTTTGCATTAGTTTAGCATCTTTTCCAAGTAGTTTGAGAATTGCCTTAGCTCTTTGCTGATCTCGTGTCCCTGTTAATCCAAGAATTGGGAAAGTATGAGCTTTCTCTCTTCTTCTAAACAGTACTTCGAAATATTTGCTTAGTCGAAAACCAGTCATATCTCTTGCTAATATATCAGTAACTTCATCAATAACGCATAGACTGATATTTTCGAGTATATCAATTTTCAATTTATGCCTGATTTCGAAATGATCGTTCATTAAAGCTGTTATAGGAGAAAAAACCACTGATGCTGCTTCATACATTTTGCTCTTCTGTCGTAAACTTAACCCTTTACCTGTTGGATCATACAAATATCCTATTTTGTCAATAAAACCAAACTTCTTTGCCATTTCAAGGGCTTGACGGCATCTTAAGCCTGCTGCTTCTCTTGCTGAAGTGAAGATGAATTTAGCATTTGGATTCTCGTTCTTAATTACAAGAAAAGCCAATAGAGCAATAATGGTTTTTCCTGTTCCATAAGGATAATTCAGCAATACTGAAGCATCTGGAAGGCTTTCGATTATCTCTCCAACTGCTGCTAATTGATAATCTCTTTTCTCAATTTCTAATCCTTCTAGCTGTATTTCAAAATCAGAAGATAAATTCATAGCGTTCAAATCAAATGCCTTTGAGACCTATTACTTATTTTTTTGTTTTTAAATTTTATTAAAAAATGAAAAAAAACAAAAAGAAAAAAAATTACTTTTCTTTCTCCTTTTCTTTTTTGATTTCTTCCATGATTTTATTGCCTATTTCTTTAAATGGAGCTGGTATCCAGTCAAAGTCATCACCAGCTTTGAATTCAAATTTCTCTCCATCTTTAGTTGTAAATTCAAATTTTTTCTCTTCCTTTTTCTTCTTTCTTGGATCGATTGCTCCTAGTGCCATAGCAATCACAAAGAGTATAAAGAATGCAACAAAGGTTAGAAGACTAAGCAAAATTACAGTTGTTTTTTCACTCACAAATGGGTCTGCTGTTCCCCATGTCTTCAGTCCCCAGATAGCAAAAGTAAACCACGCACCAAAAGCAGCAAAGGTCATTAGTCGAGAAATGCTTTTTCCTATTTTACTCATATTTATATCACCATAGTTCAGAAATCACTTATTTAGATATTTAAGATTTCCTAGTAGAAGTTAGATTATTCCTGATTCATTCTTAAACCATTCAATAGTTTTATCAAAAGCTTCCTCTTTTGAAACAATCGGTTTATAATCAAAATCTCTTTCAGCTTTATCACTTACAAAAGTGTGATCAACACAGGTTTGAATAACGGCAAATCTATTGAAATTAGATTTGGGTGCAAATATTTCAGAAAACCATGCAAGAAAATAGGCCAGTTTATATGGTATGGATTTTGTTGGAACAGGCAATCCTAGTGTATCTAGAAAAGGTTCCATAAATGTGAATAAATTGTCTGCTGGTTGGTGATCTACTATAAAATAACACTGACCTGGAACTGGCGATTCAGAATGCAGATGCTTTGCTGCTAAAATATGAGCGTGGGCTGCATTCTCTGAATATATGTGACTGAAGCATGCAGAACCATCTCCTAATTTAATATTGTTTTTGCTTTGAGAAACTTTAATGATGTTTGCAATATGATATTTATCACGAGGACCATACATTCCAACTGGACGTAAAGAGCAGGTCAGTAATCCATTTTTTCCATTAGCTTCTATTGATGCTTTTTCAGCTATTATTTTTGTCCTGGAATAGTGATCTTTGGGCATTTTCTTGGGATATGGGAGAGATTCATCTCCATATGTAATAGGTTTTTTTCCATCAACAACTACATCTAAAGTGCTTGTATAAACGAATCTTGGGATACCAAATTTTACACAAGTATCAATTACGTTTTGATTACCTTCTACATTTACTTCATCGTACAATTTGCGGGGAGTTTCTGGATTCCACACTGTAGCAGCTGTCTGAAAAACAGTTTCAATATCTTTACAAGCTTTTTCAACAGTCATTAAGTCTCGAATATCTCCAACAATGGATTCTACACCATCAATGGTTACTGGATCTAAATCTAGAACTCTTACAAAATACCCTTCTTGAAGCAGCTGTTCAACAATTGAATATCCTAACATCCCAGCTCCTCCGATCACTAAACAATTACCAAGATGTATCTGTTGGGATTCCTTCATCTTCTTTCTCCTACTTTGTAATCGTAATAACTTGCTCGGGACATTGGTCAACACAATTTAGACAATACGTACATAGAGATGGATAAACCGCTGTCACCCTCCAGATTTTTGGATCATAAGGATCATCTTCTTCTTCAAACTTCAGAGATTGATGTAATAAGAAGAGAGCAGGTTCACAGACTTTTAGACAAATTGCACATTCTCGAGGGTCAATTTTATTCCCGTCCCCACAAATTGAATAGTCAATTTTGATTTTTATTTTTTCCATTAAATTCCTCCTCCTAATAATCATGAACTAAAGCTGGGATTTCTTTTCTTGGTATTAGACTTAGAGCATCGAAACGACATACATGCAAACACACACCGCATCCATAGCATTTTGATTGATCTATTTCAGAACGTTTGGTTTTTTCATTGAAAGAAATAGCTCCAAACTGACACATTGTTATACATTTTTTACAACCTTGACAATTGTTTGGATTGTTTTCAACTACGTATTCAGCTTTGAAAATTGATTTAACACCAAATTCAGTTCGAGGTCTAAAACCTGCGCACATCGGAGTCTGACATGCACATAGGTTGTTTATATATGGATATGCTCCATACCAGATAGAGCCAATATAGCCTTTTTTATTAAATTCAGTAAATTTCTCTATTGCTTCTTCTTTCGTTATTCTATATTTGCTATCTTCTGGTTCAGGTATAAAACGTGGAAGTTTGTCAATTATTTCAGACATTATTCCGAAGTTTATACAACATGCTTCTTTTTCACCTTTATGCATAAAGCGGCACATACAATATTTCATGATTATACTATTTTCTGGAACACAGGTTTCAAGAATAGTAATTGCATCATCTAAGGGAATAACCTGTCCTATATGCCCTTCTGCTTTGAATGGATTCCTTGAAGGATTTTCTGTGTGCAGCATCTTTTCAGCTGTTTTCTTAACAATGCGTCCGATAAGAGGCATTTGCATCTTATATCCCATTCCAACTGCACTAAAACCACCAAATTTTCTTACTTGCATTGCTTCAAAAGATTTATACTGTTCTAACAAGAATTCTTTGAGATCTAATTCTTCAGCTAACTCATTTGAGTAGTTTCGAGCATTGAAATACCATTTACCAGCAGCACCATGTTTGAGACAATAGTCACACATTTATTTCACCATCAACTTGTTGAAGCAATCGATTTTGTTCGTTGGGTGCACTTATTTAAGATTTAAGTACCGAAATTCTATTCAAAAATAAAAATGTATTTTGTATTTTATGGAAATATAATCAGGTTTTTACAACTATTATCGCTTGGTTCTACTCAGTCCAAACTCATATAGGATTTCTCGTAAAATAATAATATCTATTTTATAGTTTAGTGAAATACTCTTGATTGATCCACCTTGCAATCGAAGTAAAATGATGTCGGGAAGACTCTCTATTTCTTTTGTGCGATGTCTAACAGCGGTTACATTTACTCCAGAATTTCTAACTAATTTATTAAGTTGTTTTGTAGTCATCTCAAGGAAAATAGCAATTGATTCGTTATCATACTCCTTATTTTTCATCTGAATATATCTTGAGATCGATACAGTTTCTCTGTCTTTTTTATTGAGAATTAACCCATTATCCTCTAGAACTTTTCGAACAGTGTAATCTGTCAGTTCCAGTTCTAAGGCTATTTCCTTTTTTGACTTCCCTTTATGAAACATATCAATGATATCTTTGTGTTTCAATTTGTGGTAATCTGCTGTAATTCTCGTTGATATTTTATTATCTTTTAATACTTTGGAAACAGTATGCCTATTTAATTCTAAAGCTTCTGCAATTTGATAAGTTGAATGGCCACTGGTATACATATCTAGGATTACCATATCTCTTTGCGACAAAAAGCTTGATTCTGAGAAATCTTGATAATACTCACCTTGAAGTGATATCTCATTACTTTCATTTTGTCTCATAGACATGGTAATCACAATCCACAGATATTTTTTAATTCCCCTTATTATACCTAATTAAATTAGCACTAGTACTATTTTTTTTACGCTTCATATACCTTTCTAGCTTACTACAATTATT
>Ga0255055_10000814_pt1 | contig 23686 bp, 20 predicted proteins | sample JV7_2_27_MG_FD_188633 | JGI IMG/M metagenome (GOLD analysis project Ga0255055, IMG submission 188633) | Seawater microbial communities from Jervis Inlet, British Columbia, Canada - JV7_2_27 | ecosystem: Environmental > Aquatic > Marine > Inlet | place: Canada: British Columbia | collected...
ATGGTTCCGGAAATGTAGAATGAGATTGCTTTTATAAGGGTAAGGACAGCTACTAAAACAATGATTAAATAAAGCATAATTGAGTCCTCTACTATAACAAGAATAGTTAGAAAAATTAAGGAATCAGGGAATAGGTAAAAGTTCTAAATTCAGTTGGAACTATTTAAGGTATTCCTATTTCTGTATAAAGAAGATGTCTGGCTAATCCATCTTTTCAATACGCTTTCGCATTTCATCAACCGATCTTTTCAATTCACCCATCATCTGCTTGAAATTCTCATCATCACGAAGGTTTTCAAACATCGGTTCAATTTGACTGTATCGATAGGTGAGGTATCCCGCATCTATAGCCTTCTGCAACCATTTGTATGCTTCTTCTTTATTTCCAAGGACCGCATGGATGGCAGCCAAATCAATCCGATGTCCCCAAAATTCACTTCCATTTTCAATTCGTTCATGGTCTAAGCTTAAGCTAAAGTTGAACAGCTTCTGTGCTTCTTCGTTTTCTCCTGATATCCAGTAGATATAGCCAAGTCTTGTGGAATTACGGATCCCGGTCATAGCATTTACATGATCCCAATATAATTCGACAACTTTTTGATAATATTGTCTGGCCTTAGGAATATCACCTGCAAATAGGGCGGTTTCTCCTGCCCATATGATTGGGAAGATGTCTCGAGGGAGCATTGAGAGAAACTCCTGACTTTTCTCTACGGCCTTATGAATCTTCCCTTGCACAAGATCAGAAATGATTAGTAGGACATGTGAATCATTAAAATCAGGTTTTAGTCCAAGACTTTTCACCTCCCACTGCTCCACTTTGGCAAGGTCATCCAATACAATATAATAAAATGCAAAAATGTGATAAGACCAGGGATCTGCCGGCATAAGGGCCAGATTTTTTTTTGCAAACGGAATTCCTTTCTCTAACTCTCCAATATATAAATACTGAATGGCCAGGTTTATTAGGGCAGAACTAAGATTGGGATTGATCTCAATGGCTTTTCGTAATGCATTTATTGATTTGTGAGCCCATCCCATATAGAAATAAACAAGTCCCAATGACTTATAGGCTTCAGCGCAATCTGGATTAATGGAAATGGCTGTCTGGCTGGCATCAATGGCTAAGTCTAACCATGTGAAAGGGGATCCAAATCTATATGCTCCTTGAGCATAAGCATCTCCTAAGCCTGCATAGGCTAAGGCATAGTCCTTATCGATTTCGAGGGCTTTCTTGAAAAGCTGAACCGCTTGTTCATTGTCCTGTTTTTGGTAGCGGCTGTAATATTCACGGCCTTTCAGGTAATAATCATAGGCAGTAAGACTCTCTGTTGGTTTTCTCTCCAGCCGTTCTTTCTCTTGGGGAGAGAGCTCCATTTTGAGAGCTTCAGTGATCTTTTCCGCAATGTCAGTCTGTATATCAAACACGCCTTCAAGTTTTCGGTCGTAGGTATCGGACCAGAGTTGAAAGCCGTCCTCAACATTGGTCAACCTGGCTATGAGACGGATGTTATCCTCTTCTTTTTGGATACTTCCTTCAAGGATAGTTGAAACTCCCAATTCTTGACCGATATCTTTTATGTTTTTTTCTGTATCCTGATAGCGCATGACTGAAGTCCTGGGGATGACTTTTAGTTCTTTTATACTGGAGAGTTTTGTTATGATTGCATCAGCCATCCCACCACACAAATATGCTTGATCTCGTTGAGCGCTTAAATCTGAAAATGGAAGCACAGCGATTGAGTGATCAACAGACGATAATGGTACCGCTTCTTTTTTTGGAAGAAGCTGCCACATGACAATCGCTGCAACTATTAAAGCTAAAACAATCAACACAGGGATAAATATCTTCCTTAAACTGAATGTCACAGTCACCTCTTTTGAGGTGGTGGACTTTCTCTTCTGCACAACATGCTCTGATGTGGAGATGTCTTTCTCTAAATTTTCTAATTCAAAGCGCACTTCTTCTGCACTCTGATACCTTTTCTCCTTTTTCTTTTCTAAACATTTTAAAATCACATCACTGAGGTTGTCAGGAATTTGAATATTCAGCTCCTTAGGATTCTTGGGTATCTCGCTTTTATGTTTAACACCAATTGTGAATGGTGTGTCTCCCTCAAAAGGAACTCTTCCTGTTACCATTTCATAAAGGATGACACCCAGAGAATAAATATCCGCTCTTTGGTCTGTATCTTTTCCTTCTACCTGTTCCGGTGACATATATTCAGGTGTGCCGATCATAACTCCAGAATCTGTGATCCCTTTCGCCTTTAGAGACCTGGCAATACCAAATCCATAATCCTGGCATTTCCTTCCTTGTCTATCATTATGTTAGAGGGTTTTAAGTCTCGATGTATAACACCAAGTCTATGAGCTTCTACTAGCCCATCACAGACTTGTTTAGCTATATTAATAGCTGTTCCTACGCTCAGCTGACCAGTCATCCTGATCATACTCTTTAGATCTTCTCCAGGAACATATTCCATCGTTATGTACCGGATTCCCTTCTCATCCCCCAGGTAATGCATCTTACATACATTTCGATGTGCTATTTTGCGAGCCACTTTGAGTTCATTACTGAAGCGTTCAATGATCTTTTTGTCTGAAGCTATCTCTGGTTTTATCAATTTCAGGGCGATTTCTTCTTTTATTTCCTTATCAATGGCTCGATAGACTTTTCCCATGCCACCTTTGCCTAACTCGGTTACTATCTGGTACCTGTCAGCAAAGGTTGAGCCAGTAGTTAATTCTTCCTTTGTTGTTTCGATTGTTTCCGTGTGAAAGACCTTTTCATCTTTAAGGGAAGGTAATTTAATACCGCAGTCAGCACAAAAAGTAGATGTATCGGGATTACTTGTTTGACACTTCGGACACTTCCTTACCACTTTTTCCCCTTTTAATGAGCGATATAAGGATATTTATTCAAAGAGGAAGTGTCAAATTCAAATAGTTGTGATTTGATGACAACACATGTTAATTGGCGTGAAATGTTATATATAACGCTGCTTTTTGATCTCCCCTGAAAAATATAGATGTCAAGAGATAATTAATTTCACGCCATTCTGTGTTTGAAATTCAGGGGACACTATGAAGTTCTTTAGGATTAGCAAATAAAGTAATTATAGGCCTCCTGAACCTTATTATTTTCCAGCTTTGTAATGGCCCAGGAAGAGAAAAAACCATCCCAGGACCAAGTAGATCATGATGTTTATCGGAGTGGATGGAGGTATTGCTTCTGTAGCTTCATGGAAAGGCAATGAGAACCCACCACAGGTAAACCAAGCTGCGACAAGCATGAATGTGAAACCGATAAGTTTGAGATCAGCTGCACACGCAAAGGCATCCTTAAGCCCTTTCCTTTCTTTCCCCCAGAACCACAGGATTCCACAGAAGAACAGCAGGATCAAAGATCCTCCAAACCCGAACAACACGCGGATATGTCCCAGAAACACGACCGCCATTCCTCCAGCAATCCCCAGAATAACGACCAAACCGCTTAGCCAGGCTTTCAATCCTTTCGCGCCTGAATAGAGAAACATACCTATCATGGCAATAATAGCACCAAACGGAACCCCTAGGATCCCCCATACAAGCATCATAGGTCCGGTCAAAGCCCAAGTGGATTGGTTCAGCTCTTCCAAAGTTGCCGCGGAATGGATCGCATTGTTGCAAACAACAGAGACAGCGATTCCCCAGCCGATGGACCAGATAACAGCAATAACGAACAAGATCAGACCGAATTTTTGTTTTGTCATAATTCTTCCCTCCTATTTAAACATTGCACTTAAAACAAAAATCCTCCTTAAACAGAAGTGGATTTTTGTTTAATGTTTTATTTTCATAACTAATGGAAAATTATCAGCGGCAATTCTTTGCTTGTGCGAATTCATATCACCCCACAGATAATCTTGTCAAGCTATGCCAGGATGCCATTTCGCAAGTTGTAAAAGGAGATACCAGATTATATAGTTATTGATTATAGATGAATATCGGAGGGAGTGAGATATGCCAGTATCAGGGATCATTTGTATCAGCCTTGGAATAATCTTTCTTATTGCCAGTCTTTTCGTCCCCTCAAGGAGATTTAAGATCCGACTTCTGATAGGGGGCCCCATCTTGATCATCTGCGGGATCCTGATCTTAACTGGTGTTATTGAACCCAGTGCATCGATCTTCTAAATTTCAGAGAAGATTAAATAAAATCGATTCACACACCAACTTCATTTTATCTCATTATCAGTTTTGTTTATTACTGAAATATGATATATAAAACCACACGAAGGGGAGGAAGATTGCCAGTCATAAGCATCAGAGACATCATTGATATCGTCACTCACGTCAAAATGTGGGTGGTGAACCTTAAACGCGCAAAAAAAGAGCGAAAAGACCAGTCCATTGAAGCATTACAAGCTGTCATCCTAGCTGTAAGGGAGACAATATTTTATTTGAGTGAAATCAGAGACAAAGGTGAACGATCGAGAGAGACCGAGCATGAACTTACAAAGCTTTGGACTGAATTATCATTTAAAGTCGCCAAACTCAAGCTAGATAAATTACGTGATCAATGCAATTCCTTGGGAAGATACTGGTCTGATCCTGCTGTTTATAGTCTGGATAAATTTCAGAATGATCTTAAAGAGAAAAAAAAGGATTTTGAAACACTTAGAGGTCGTCTAGAAGATATTGAAGGAATTGCACAAGAAACTTTACAAGAACTAATCTAAAAAAAGAAAATTAAGAATTAATTCTATCTCTTGAGTGTTTCATAAAAAGCAGCCGCTGCTTCAAGCCCTGCTTGAAGCTCAGCTTTTGACAACCACTTTCCTTGTATCATCACCCCTGCAATTTTTCGTGTATGGGAGATCTCCTCGAGTGGATTTCCCTCGAGAAGGACAAGATCGGCTCGTTTTCCCTTTTCAACCGTGCCTGCTTGGCCTGACTCTCCAAGAAACTCATGAGGGTGAGTCGTTGCTGTTTTTAATGCCTCATAGGGAGTCAATCCTACTCCCACCAGTTCTTCAAGTTCCTGATGGATCGAAAAACCGGGATATGTGGTGGGGATCAAAGCATCGGTACCGGCCATGATATTACCTCCAGCATCGTGAAACGCTTTGATAAATGGCCGCTGGAACAGCTCGAATCCTTGGCTTATCATGGGGCGGCTCTCTTCAGGGATGGTCGAATACAGAGTATTATTAATAAACGACCAGATCCCAAGAGCCATAGGATGAAGATAAAGAGCTTCTGGCCGGTTTAATTCTTTCTCGAAATCCTCCAAAAGAGCGATCAAATTTCGCTGTAATATGAGTGTTGGAGTTATCCAAGTCCATTTCTCAGCAATGATCTTGGCAAAATACTCTATTTGCTCCTGATCATATTTCCCCTGGGCGTGTTTCATAACCTCTTCTGCATGCGCGATAAGGTCTTGACCTGCATCTAGAACATATTCCACGGATAGACCACCCATAGGGATATGCCCATTCACTTTCATGCCCTCAGCCTCGGCCGTAGCAAGGATCGCATCGTAGCATTCCTGGCTCAGGAAAGAATAGACTTTGATACTGTCGTATCCTTCTTTCTTGGAATCTAAGACGAACTGGTGAGCTTCTTCAGCTGTTTTGACCCAAGTGCTTATAGGAGGAGGCCAGGCTCTATCCGGCCCATCCACCATTCGCGACAGTAAGAGACGCGGTCCGAGTATCTCTCTCCGGGCAATTCGATCACGGAGAACGATGTGATTCGGTAAAGCAGACATCACTTGAACAATGGCCACGCCGTTGGCCACATAAGGAAAAAGAATATGGCCAAAATCCAGATCATCCGTAGTAAATTGTGCATCAGCAGGGAACATCATATTCCAGGCATCTCCCTCCAGATGAACATGCATGTCTGATAAGGCAGGGATTAAAAATTGGCCGCCCGCATCGATCTGAACAGCTTTTTTAGGGACTTTTGTCGACGCAGAGGAACCGATGACATCTATACGGCCATTTCGGACAACAACGGTTTGATCTGCAAGCACACGTTCCTGGTTCATAGGAATAACATTAACATGAACAAAGGCAAAGATATCCTCAGGAGCTTCCTGCCCGCAGTTGATCAGCATGGCCGCTATGAACAGCAAGGCCATCATCCCGCATACACTCATAACTTTTTTTGTTTTTTTCATTATTATCTTTTTCTAGTCATTGTATCGCTTTTTTGTGATCTATCCTGAAAAGTGGAAAACAGATATTCGCGTTTTTTCTATTTTCTTTTCTTTTTATGTCTCCTGATCAACCATACTATCAAAATGATGATGACGATTATGACTATAACAGCTCCTCCACCCATCAGGGCCATTCGCTTCACAAACTTTTTGGCCATTTCCTGGGGGCTTTGAGACGGCGTGAAATCCATGGATTCATACTGAAACTTGGAATCATCAACTATTCCTTCGATATAGAAAGTCTTCGCAAGATGGCGGAAAGCGTCTGGTTGGGTGTTCACAACATCGCTGCTGTGTCCAATCTCTGAAAGGATAACAAGATTGCCGTTCTTCAAATGAGGCAGCAATTCATCTCTTGCGAATTCGGCAGGGGTGGAGAAATCAATATTCCCATTTACCATCAGAGTCTCCACCTCTGAATCCTGTAATTTCCTGAATTCTTCGTGGATGGGTTTGATCGGCCATCCACCATATTTGAATCCTCCCAATATCTTTGACATGGGCGAGCCTATGATTGAACCAGGCGGCATCATTTCTGTCTCATAATCCCGGTTAGGATCATAATCCGCGCTAAGTGCTTTGGAAGCATTATCTCCCCAATTGAGCGCGGTAGGCATCATCCTGTCGTAGAAGAACGAAAGAAAGGCGAGGCCGCTATAATCTCCCTTTTCGGCAGCGACAAAGGCATCAAACACCTGTGCAGCCGAATCCCTATGGTATAGGAACATAAACATTCCAGATTTTATTTTGTCCGGGTCAGCAGTGAAAATAAGCCACTTTTTCGGAAGACTCGTCAGGACATCCTGTATTGTTTTCAGAAGATCTGGCGTGCGTGACACAGCATCCGGATCTTTTTTCCATAACTCGGCATAATATACTAACTGCTCATCCACCTTTTCGGGTTCCCAGATGAAATGGCCCGGAGGATTGACGCTGACCATAAGGGACCGGTGAATACTCGTAGGGTATTTCAGACCGTAGATATAGGCAACACGGGTTCCGTAGCTTACGCTGTAAAGATCGATCCTTTCATAATCCATGGCTATTCGCGCTTCTTCTATATCATCAATGACATCCACCATGGTGTATTTATCGATATCAATGCCTTCCTGTTTCAATCTTTGAAATGCAGTGAAATATGCCCTTCCAAATTTCTCAAGATTCTCTTGGGAAAGAGGATATTCTTTAACTTTCATTGCTTTCGCTACCTCAGGACAATCAAGAGAAACAGATCCATCAACACCGCGATACCCGACCATGACCACATCATGATTTTCCAGAAGCCAGACCAACGGTGATCTCCAAATATTGCTCTGTCCAGGCCCGCCTGTAAGCAAGAAAACAGGTTCGGAAACGTTCTCGCTTGTGGCATGTATCCTGACAATCGGCAACTGAATCAGCTGAGAACCGTCTCTCTCCCTATTTTCTGAAACATTTAAAATCCCAAAATCTGCATCGTACTCATTATCCTTCACTTCAAGGACGCCTTTTTTCCAGATTATTTCACCTATTGATGCATCAGCAGCTTCTTGCATAGACGGAAATTTATCTTCTTCAACCCTGGAACATGAAACAAGAACCATAAGAGAAAGACTTAATAAGAAAAAGAATCTGAATATTTTCATGAAATCTCCTTTTTCATCTGCTTTCCTGCTTATAAACGAATACAACAGGACATCAATTGACATACATTGGTTCCTTCTTTATTTGAGACGGAATTGATAAGAAAAAGTTCCTTCCTTTTTCTCTTAATATTCCAAAAATCCGATCGATTCTAAGAATGCATCCATCTTCGCCAGGACATCCGCTTCATTGGCACCCCAGCCTAGGTGAGTCTGTCCTTCATACATATGCAGGTCGCAGCGGTTTCCTGCTTCCTTCATCTTCTCGACAAATTGTTTGACGGATTTGGGAGATACTGTGTCGTCATTTGTCCCCTGGAAGAATATGGATGGAGGGAGTCCGGGGCGAATATGGGAATAGGGATCAACGTCTCTGATCTCTGCCTTTCCCTTCAGCACCTGTCTGAACCAGCTGTCCTCATGGATTATCCCCGGGGTTACCCACAACAGCATGGCCTGAGGCCGGGAGCTTACAGAATGGTCCTCATACGGCTCGTCCCACTTGTCTATCATGGCCGTGCAGAGGGATAGATGGCCTCCTGCAGAGTATCCCGAGGCGATGATCCTCTCCGGGTCGATATGGAGCTCTTCAGAGTGTTCTCTCATCCAACGGATCGCGGATTTCGCATCCTGGATGCATTCCAGGGGAGTGACACCATGCTGTGTCAACAGTCGGTATTCGAAAGAGACACCGACCAATCCCAATGACGAGAAATGTCCGCACTGAAGATGCCCCCATTGGGGCTTGCCGCATTCCCATCCGCCGCCGTGGAAAAAAGCCACAGCCGGCCGCTTTTCTCCGGGATTTAGGTCTGCCGGCAGATAAACATAGGCATCCAGGGACACATCTTCGACTGTTTTATAGACCCGAACGTCGCATTGTTCTTTCACCGAATCATCATAGGCTATAACCTCTTCCATTTCAGCAATATAAGCCGGATTGGTGCAATTCTCCCGGTAAGCCTCAATTATATCTTCTGTCCCTTTTTGGTAATACCAGGCAAAAAACAATTCCATGAACGAATGCAACATTTCACTCCGGACCTTGGGATCTGTGAACAGTTCCAGAGCAACCTTCATTTTAACGCGGTAAGGCTTGTAATTCTGGCCTTCGTATGCTGAAGACTCCTCGGGTTCCTTATCTGTCATCAATTCCAGATAGGCTTCCAGAATTTCCCTATACTCTTCCACCTCGATCAATTCCGGATCATTCAGGTCCAAATCCTCAATGAAATCATAATATTCCGGGGTAGGGGAGTAGTCGCGGTTTCCTGTGACATATCTTTTCCAGTTCGGATAACTCATCAGGACTCCGGCTTTGGAATATAGAAGGATCGCTTTGTGTGATTTTATGAAATTTTTGTCTTTGACCTTATTTTCACTCAGGAATTCATTGAACATGTCATGGAACGGCTGCAAGATCTCGTCTATTTTGGCCTTGAACTCCTGTTCATCTAAGCTGGCGATCTTAAAAAAGCTTTTTTCGAACTCAGCATTCACTTTCGTATATTCGACCGTTTCTTTAAGGAGGAACTCGTTTATAGCTTGGTTGTCACCACTGAAACTGATACCATCCCATCCTTTGCTGGCATCTATTTCAACATGAATGTTATCTCCAGGTTTTAAATACACTCCGATTTCTCTGCCATAGTTAATTTCCACATAATCCGGTTTTTCTAATGTCGGAACGAACTGAAATTTCCCTTTATCATCTATGGTAACTGCTGTTTCTCCAATCTTTATCTCTGTAGCTTCCAAATTTTGTATCAGCCCAGTAATGATCCCTTCTTTTTCTTTTGCGCAAGTGATTGATATTAATGTTATTAAAATGACTATCAAACTTATTTGATTAGTTTTCCTCATCCTTCCCTCTAATGCTATAGATCTATCTCAACATATTATAAGGAATCATTTCATCGTAACTGTGTTTGTTCACTTAGCCATTTAAAAGCAGCGAGGAGAATATTTATATCAAGATCCATTTTTCTTTGATAATTTAATTATTTTTTATAAATATGCAAATATTATTACTTAAATAAATATTTAATATTTCCACAATTGCCCATTTTCAGGTCAATTCGATATCCACAAGCTGTCAATAACTCTATCTTATTGTTATTAAAAGAGATAGGCGTATCTATAATATTGTGTCGCATAAGATATATTATGTTAACTTATTACTTTAAAAAAATATCAGCTTTTCAGTTTTTCTAAAATATTTTCTAATATTCTAATTATCTCACTCTTGCTTACACTTGGTTTCTTAAATTCAATTTTCAGCTTGTAATCCTTCGTATCCTTTGGAAAATAATTAAAAACAAATGTTTTTTCTTTTTCTATAGTTTTCCCCTTGATTTTCTTTGATAAATATCTTGTGTCTTCCCGTCTTAAGTCTCTATCTCTTATTTCATAAAACAACTTCATCATGTTTTCTTTATTATTCTGTTTTGCTATCTCTATCAATGTGCTTCTGCTTGTAATCTTAAATTTCTTACAAATATCTCTTATCTCATGAGGAATTTTGCTGATGTTTATAATCTCTGTTACTGTTGAACGAGCTTTCCCTAATTTCTGCGCTATTTTCTGATGATTATATTTATAAATCGATGCCAAGGCATTTAATCCGTCTGCTTCCTCAAATACATCCAGATCTTTTCTCTGCAGATTCTCAATAAGCGCGATTTCCATCGCCTCATCGTCTTCCACGTTCATCACTATACATGGAACATCTTCTAGTCCGATACTTTTTGATGCAACATACCGTCTCTCTCCGGCAATAATCTCATATCTACCGTTTTTCGGCCTGACAAGGATCGGTTCCAAGACTCCTTTTTCTTTTATAGAAGATTTCAGCTCATCTAAATTTCCAACCTCGCTTCTTGCTTGATGCGGATTTGGATCAATTTTAACTATTTCGATCATTCGTAAACGAGGACCAGTTGTTTTTTTTGATATAAGATCTACAAAATGATTGTCATGTCTCATTTCAATGTTTTCCGGAAGTCCTGATTTCCTAGTTTTTTGCACGCTTTATGATCTCCTTCGCAATCTTTTGATATTGCTCCGCTCCTACAGATTTTGGAGCAAACGTGAAGATTGACTCTTTATACGCTGGACTCTCCTCTAGTTTGACACTTTTAGAAATGACTGTTCCAAAAACTTTTTTTCCAAAAACTTTCTTTATCTTTTCAAACACATCTCTTGAAATATTCGTTCTTTTATCGAAAAGAGTTATGACGACTCCAATGATTTTCAGATCTGGATTTGCAACTTTTCTTATTTTATCGATAGTCTCCAATAGATCATCGGTTCCCTCTAGGCTTAAATAAGAAGACTGTATCGGAACTAGAATTCTATCCGCTGCTACGAGAGCATTTATCGTGATCAATCCAAGTGTCGGTGGTGTGTCAATAAAAATGAAATCATATTTTTTCTTCACAGGTTCTAATACATCTTTTAACCTGTAATGGCCGTCAATCTCCCCTACCAGGGTCGGTTCAAGCTTTGCCATAGATATATTAGCATTGATAATATCCAGGCCCGGGATAGTAGATGGTTGAATGATCTCTTCAATTTTAATCCTGCTGTTCGACATCGCATCATAAAGCGATCTCTCGAGTTCGGATAGATTGTTTAGGCAGGAAACTGAGCTGTGCGCCTGGGGATCCGTGTCCACAAGAAGCGCTTTTTTCCCCATTATGGCAACAGCTGCCGATACATTGAGGGCCGTGGTTGTTTTTCCTACCCCTCCTTTTTGATTGGCAACCGTTATGATCAAATAATAACTCCGATAAAACCAATGATGTCTTTCTGTAAAATAATCAAAAAAAACTAAAATATCAAGACAAATACAATTTATTTTAAAATTTATTTTTTCTAACGAACATTTCGTAGATGATGGAACCATTCTTCCAATGCTAAAAATGTCGGCATGCCGACATTTCCTGATTGACAGCCTCTGTTTACTCTGATAAAAAGGTTGCCGTGCTCCCAATCAAACAAAAAAAAGCACCTCAACTCAAACGTGATTTGACTCTTTTCGACACTTCCCTTCTGGTGATCGGATCCATACTCGGTTCCGGCATTTTTTTAACCACTGGGATCATCGCCGCCTACCTCTCGTCTCCCCTGCTCATCCTTTGTGTATGGCTGGTAGGAGGTGTGGCGACTTTATGTGGAGCATTGACTTTCGGAGAACTGGGCGCCATGTATCCCTCAGCAGGAGGCCAATATATCTACCTACGGGAAGCCTACGGCCCTCTATCAGGATTTCTCTTCGGTTGGGGATTTTTTTGGATCATTGAATGTGGAGGCATAGCTGCTCTTGCAGTCGGATTTGCAGAGTATTTAGGTTATTTCATTCCATCCCTTTCCACACATCAGTATCTTCTTCAAATTAAACTTTTTGGTTTTGACTACTCTCTCTCCTTTGGACAATTCACGGCCGTGGCAGCCATTCTTCTTTTATCGGGTGTTAACTACTTCGGGATCAAACAAGGAGCCATTACCCAGAACATCTTTACTGTCATAAAGGTGGCTGCGGTTTTTCTTCTGATTGTTCTAGGTCTGGGCTTGGGTAAAAAAACAGGTTATATCTTTTATAATCAACAATATACAGGTGGCTTTATCGAGATATTTCCTCTTTTCGGGTTGGCGCTTATCGCTGTTATGTGGACCTATGATGGCTGGTACTCAGCCAGCATCACCGCAGGAGAAATAAGAAATCCAGAAAGGAATATACCCCGCGGACTGATCATTGGAACAGCGAGCATCACTGTGATCTATTTCTTAATGAACTGCGTTTATCTTCTGGCGCTTCCGGTGGAAAATATCAAAGGGGTCGTCAGGATCGGTGAAAAAGCTTCCACGCAACTGTTTGGAGCAACTGCTTCTTCTTTTATCTCAGCCTTGATCATGATATCGATCTTCGGTTGTTTGAGCGCTACCATTATCTACGGTCCGAGGGTATATTACGCCATGTCCAAAGATGGTGCTTTTTTTAGAAGTATGGCCCACGTTCATCCACGATATAAGGTTCCATCGAAATCGATCTTCTGGCAGGCAGTATGGTCATCCCTTCTTTGTTTCTCCGGCACCTATGAGGCTCTCTTCGAATACGTCATTTTCGCTCTGGTTATCTTTTTCGCCGCAACCGGGCTTGCTGTGTTTATATTGCGCTATAAAAAGCCTGAGCTTCCGCGTCCGTATAAGACATGGGGATATCCTGTTATTCCTGTTATATTTATCCTTATCAACCTCGGCATTTTTTTCAACACCATCATCGCTCAACCCCTGAAATCCTTACTGGGTCTGGTGATCCTCCTGCTGGGTGTTCCAGCGTTTTTATACTGGAAAAGAAAAAACAAAAATTGATCTATCTTGCTTTTAATCCCGGCTGGCCAATCCTCCAGCAGTTTCGCCTCCATCTATGACATAACACTGACCTGTGATGAATTTTGCGTCATCTGAAGCAAGAAAAGCAAAAATAGCCGCCACTTCCTCTGGTTTCCCCATGCGCTTTAAAGGGATCTTTTCCCGGCAAGCCTCCATCATCTCTGGCGTGTACTCCGCTTCCTGCATAGGAGTTAGAATATAACCGGGGCAAACCGCATTCACCCGGACCTTCGGGGCTAATTCCAATGCCATAGATCGGGTCAGCTCGATGACGCCTGCTTTTGAAACATTATAATCGGCATAATGGGGATATCCTGTTATTCCATTTGTAGAACCCATGTTAAGGACCACACCTTCCCCTCTATCAAGCATCTTTGCAGCAGCCATCTGGGCCATGTTGAAAACGCCAGTGAGATTGACGTTCATGACCTTGTCCCATTCCTCAGGGGTAATATCCAAAAAGGAATGCCGAATACTGATGCCTGCATTATTTACGAGGATATCCAATCCTGACCACACATCATCTATGACCTGAAAGACCTGAACCACGTCCTTTTTATTTGAGACATCTCCCAGGATCGCTCTTGTCATCCCTTTGAATTGGGACGCGATTCTGTCGCAGCCTTCCCGGTCGCAATCCATTACGATTACATCAGCGCCTTCCTCGAGAAAACGCGAAACTACAGCAGCACCGATTCCCCTGGCTCCTCCTGTAATAAGTGTTCTTTTTCCTTTCAATCCTCTCATGGGATGCCTCCTCGCATCTCTTCATCAAAAACAGAACGAGTATACCAGAACAAAGTCGAGAATTCACCATGGAGCAGAATATGTTGAGGTACTCTTTGACATTAGTCGATTTTCTTTATTAAGATAATCTCAAATCTGGAGCAATAAATGACATCGCCTTTTCTTGATTATATGAAGGACAGGATCGTGATCCTTGATGGTGCAATGGGCACAGAACTAATGAAACACGGTCTGGTCCAAGGCGCCTGTCCTGAGGCCCTGAACAAGGAAAAACCTGAAATTGTTGAAACGGTCTATAAAGACTATTATAAGGCTGGCTCGGATGCAGTCTTAACCAATAGTTTTGGCGGAAGCAAGATAAAGCTTGATTCCTACGGACTATCAGATCAATGTTATGAGCTCAACAAGACATCTGCCGAAATCGCCAATGCAGTCCGTCCGTCCGGTAAGTTCATCGGAGGAAGCATGGGACCGACGGGAAAATTCCTGAAACCTCAAGGGGAATATTCAGAAGAAGAATTTGTGGATGCATATACAGAACAAGCGAGAGGCCTCTCAGACGGCAAGGTGGACTTTCTTCTGATAGAGACTCAATATGACCTGAGAGAGGCCCTGTGCGCTCTTAGAGGCTCTCTGAAAGCCTCTCCCTCCCTTCCTGTCTTCCTTACCCTGACATTCAATAAAACTCCAAAGGGTTTCTACACAGTCATGGGAGACAGCGTATCTGGTTTTGTGGATGAGATAAAAACTCAAGATGTGAAAGCTATCGGGTCCAATTGCACATTGGACAGTGAGGATATGATAGATCTGATCATGCAATTCCGACAGGGAACAGATCTCCCTCTGATCGCCCAAGCCAACGCCGGGCAACCTATCTTGGATAAAAACAACAGATTGGTTTACAGCCAGAACAAAGAGGAATACACACGTCACATTCCCAAGATCATAGAAAATGGAGCCACTATTATCGGAGGCTGCTGCGGGACAGATCCTTCTTATATTTCTGAAATAGCAGAAATCATCCATAAAATCTCCTGATTCCTTCAAAAATCTCTTGTCTACTACATGTCATTTTTGAAATCATAGATTCGTAATTTGTAATTTTATTACAATTGATAAGATGTAATTTGTAATCACATCAGTCTGACAATTGTAAGGTTTTTTCATGCCTCTGCCTATTGACCTTGAAAATGTTGTTCGATATCTTAAGAATATAAATCCATTAAATATCATTATGTTCACAAAACCTTCTCCCCTACCCTTCTCAAAACATCTTTTTTATCATGCTTCACATGATGTAAATGGAGTATCTCAATGACAAAAATTCAAAATCTCAACGAAAAACTTGACGAAAAGATATCTTCCCTCGGAAAAATGCAATCATTTAAAAATAAAGAATTTCTCTTTCATGCAGAGGATGATGCCGAATCAATGTTCTATATTCAGAAAGGAGAAGTCCGTGTCTTCAAAATAGATGAACATGGTCGAGAGATGGAGGTTGTACGTCTCTATTCTGGAGATTTTTTCGGAGAAGCCATCATATTCACAACCGCTGCCTATCCTGCATATGCTCAAGCAGTCAAGGATTCTCAAGTTCTCCGCTTTTCAAAAATAGATATTTCAGAGGCCATTGACAAAGAATCCTCTATAGCCAATTTCTTTATACATCTTATGGCGTCTAAATGCATGACCCTCACAAAGAGGATCGAATCACTTGGACTTATGACCATCCGTCAAAGGCTCATCCATTTTCTTTTATCCAAATGCTCTGGAGAACAAGCATGTTTGATCGAGCTGGATATCAAAAAAAGCGAATTGGCCAAGATCCTTGGAACGATCAGTGAGACCCTCTCCCGAAATCTCAGGGATATGCAGAAGGACGGACTAATCGAAGTAGAGGCGGGAAAGATCCATATCAAAGACTGCTGCCGGTTGCGTTCAGAGATATCTGGCTAATCCATCTTTTTTGACTTAAGTCAAAGAATCTCTTTGGCTTCATTGGTATCATTATTTCAGAAAACACAATGAATTATTCGCAACCCAAAGTCACTGTATCGGCAAGAATGAATCTTTTTACTCGCTAAAAAAATGACAGTAAGAATCAGTTATCTTTAAATATACAAGTTTCGACAAATATTATGAATGCGTCATAAAGGAGAAGAAAATGGCAAAACGCAAGATCATCGAGATCGACAGAGATAAATGCGACGGGTGTGGGCTCTGTACGGATGCCTGTGCAGAAGGGGCTCTCGGGCTTGACGAAGAGAACAAGGCTGTACTTTTAAAAGAGATCTATTGCGATGGATTGGGCGCCTGTCTGGACGTATGTCCCACAGATGCCTTGAAGATCATCGAAAGAGAATCTGATGATTATGACCCTCAAAAGACCTACTCTCATGTTCTAGAAACACAGGGCAGCAAAGCCGCTCTTCAAGTTCATGGAGCCTCTCCGGGATGCGAAACCACTATGTCTGAGCAAAAACACTTTCCTTCTGGCTGTCCGGGAAGCATGTCCAGGAGTATAAATAGAGACAATGATTTTTCTCAACAAGCGACAGGATCTGCAGCATCCGAGCTTTCCCAATGGCCCATTCAGCTTCACTTGGTCTCCCCTTTCGCACCTTATTTTAAAAATTCCGATCTACTGATCGCAGCCGACTGCACTGCCTTCTCCCTTGGTTCATTCCATCAAGACCTTCTTAAAGGAAAAAAGCTGATCATTGCCTGTCCGAAACTGGATGATACATCAAATTATGTGCAAAAACTCGCAGAGATCATCAAGCAAAACAATCTCCGCTCACTAACCATAGCTATCATGTCTGTTCCATGCTGTTCCGGACTTCGCCTCATGGTAGAAGAAGCCGTTTCCGTATCAGGAATAAATCTTACTATAAAAACCATCGTCGTCGGAATCGACGGCAATGTCCAAAGCGCAGCCTCGCTGTAAATCATACTCTGCCTATGAAAATCTTTTGACAGCAGTATCATGCATATATAGAATTTAATATGATCCCCTGGCCGGTCAAAAGGATCTCTTTATGCCCCGTATTGTGGATAAAGATAAAAAAAGAATTCAGATACTTAGATCTTCCCTGTGTGTTTTAGCAAAAAAAGGTCTGTCTTACACAATAATCTCTGACATTGCAAACGCCGCCGACATCGGAACAGGAACCTTTTATGAGTATTTTAAAAGCAAAGAAGAGATCATGCCAGCCACTCTTCAGCTCTTTACTCAGGATGTGGAAGACACGCTGGCAAAACGCCTGTTCCGAATGTATGATCTCTTAGAAAAGCTCCGGACATATTTTCAAGTTATTTTCGAGAAACTCCTCGACGACAACTTTGAATATACCAAAATCCTGATTGATTTTAGGGTAGAAGGAATCCGGAACAAAGAAGGCGCTTCTTTAGAAACATTGAACAAATTCTATTCTGATACTCGAAATATGTTAGCGCCTATTTTAGACGAATGTATCGCTCAAAATAAAACCTTTCCACTCACATATCACGGCCTCCATCCTCATCGGTGCTTTAGATGGACTTTTTCTGCAATGGACACTCAATAAAGGCGCTTATAATATTAAAGAAGGGGTGGAACCTTGACAGATATCCTAATCGAAGGAATGGCGGAACATTGATTTGATGTTTTAACCGAATAATCGGTCAATTTAAAACGAAGGAAAAGATACGGATGCGGGAAAAAATGCTTCTCAAACTGGCGCAATGGCATGCAAACCATCCTCTGAGAATGCTTGTTGTTGTTTTTATTTTATCTCTGTTTTTCGGATATTTTGCAGAACATCTTGAACAAACCATGCGCTGGGCAGACCTTCTTCCTGCAAAAGACCACAGAACCATCGAATTCAATAAGATCGTGGACGAATTTGTAACTACGAGCAATATTATCATCGTCGTTCAAGGCGAAGAAGAGCGAATCAAAGCTTTTGCCGATGAGCTCGCACCGCGGATCATCCAAGTACAAGATCAGATCCAAAATAAAAAAAGAAACGCACAAGCAAGCAAGCTTAAAGAGAAGATCAAGAAATTATCGGAAAACAAGAAAAAAGAGGAGAAAGCAAACAAACTCCGCACCCAGGCAAAAGAGCTCGAAGTTATGAATAGACAGCAGCTTTTCCAACGAGTGGATTACAAAACAGAAATTGAATTCTTGCGTGACTATGGACTGCTCCTTATCAAGGAAGATGATTTAAAAAACATGAAGCACGTGTATGAAGATCCGAATTTACCGGCTCTGTTCAAAAATATCAATGATTCTCTCGAGAAAGAATATGTCGGGCAAGAAGAATCTATATCCACACGTATGAAAGAAGACCAAGCCGTTATGTTTTTAGACAGCCTCCAAGGATTAACCCTGTTGATGAATAAATTCACCGACGGAGAAAAAGTGCCGATCGAAGAGATTCAGGCATGCTCCGATCATCTTTTATTCGGTGAATCTTATATGCTCTCCTATGATAAAGACACTCTGATCATGGTCGCAATCCCGAATTTTTCCTTGGTCGATCTCGATCTGTGTGTGTCGGGAACAGATGCTGTACAGAAGGAAGTTGATCTGCTTCTTATGAAATATGATGGGATTCATGCCGGTCTTTCCGGTTTTATTGCCATATGCCGCGATGAGATGGTTTATTCCGAACAGAGTCTCGGGATCACCAGTCTTATCGCATTTATTGCCATTTTTGCTTTGCTGATTATTTCCTTCAGAATGATATTGGCTCCCGTATTCGCTATGCTCAATCTTCTCATCGGTCTTGTATGGGCAATCGGAACAGCTGCTATAATCGTCGGCCAATTGAATATCATGACCATGATGTCTTCGGTTATACTCCTTGGATTGGGAATCGACTTTTCCATCCACATCATCACAGGATTTACCGAGAGGAGAGCTGCGGGTGATCCCATTCAAACCTCCCTTGAAAAGACTTTTTTAAAGAGCGGCAAAGGAATTCTGACCGGAGGATTGACAACTGCTTGCGCGTTTTTAACCCTTTCCATAAGCAGCTCTCGCGGAATGAAGGAAATGGGTTTGGTCTCAGGAACAGGTTTGCTGGCCATATTATTAGCCACTTTCCTGTTTCTCCCCCTGCTTCTTGTCTTCCGTGAAAGACGATTGGACAAAAAACGGGAAAAAACCGAAAAGAATCTAATTCCCAGGGATATTTCATTCCAGGTGCTTGGAAAAACAGCGTTATGGATCAGCAAAAAATACATATTCTCCTTGATAGCTGGCTTTTTACTGACCATTTTTCTCTTTCTGTCTGCTGCGAATATCGGTTTTGATCATAATTACCTGAATATTGAACCGAAAGGAATTGCATCCGTCGAACTCCATAACACGATCCATGATGAATTTGATATGAGCATGGACTATGCCATGATCGTGGCTGAGTCTCTATCCGAGTCAAGGACATTATCCGATAAATTCAAAGAACTGAGCACCGTTGCATTTACAGAAGACATTTCGATCTATCTCCCCTCTCCTGCTCAACAAGAGAGAAGGATCCCATACATCCGTGATATCACAAAAACAATGTCACAAGCAGAGGTAAAACAGCGTCTTGTCCGTTCCGACATGACAGAAATGATCAATGAACTCAACCGACTTCAGATGAATATCATGGAGATCCAGGATATGGCGTATCTTGGAGGACAGGATAAAGTCGACAACAAGTGCAAAAAGATAGTCGGTGATCCGGCCAATCCTGCATCGACGAGCCTGATTGATGCTTTGATCCAAAACCTTCAGAAGGATATCGACACTTCGACCGATAAATTATCTTTTTTGCAAAAAGAATTTGCCCCTTATTATAAACAGACAGTTTTGCGGATGAGCTCCATAAATCCCCTCGAGATCCAGGATCTCCCGCTTTCAATTCTTGACCGTTACAGCAATAATTCCCGAACACAATTCTTGATCACAGCCATCCCCTCTGGGAACTGTTGGGAGGACGCCCTATTCCTTAAACGATTTGTCCGGGACCTGGAGAGCGTAGATGATCGCGCCACAGGTATGCCACCTGTGTTCCGTGCTTTGATCGAAATCATCGGTCGCGACGGACGCAATGCCGCCCTCCTCACTCTGACCCTTGTGTTTTTTCTCCTCTGGATCGACTTCAAAAAGCCTCTATATGCACTCATGGCCATGATCCCTCTCATTTTTGGTGCTGCCTGGATGGTTGGGATCATGCATCTGACCGGGATGAAGCTAACCGTGATGAATGTGATGGCTCTTCCCTTGATCATCGGGATCGGAATCGATGATGGAGTTCATGTTATTCACCGGTGGCTTAAAGAAGGTCGCGGACGTATTCAAACCGTCTTTGCCTCCACAGGAAAAGCCATTCTCCTGACCTCTCTCACAACAATGATCGCATTTGGATCTCTTGTTTTCTCTATATGGCGCGGTTTTGGCCACTTAGGAGGAGCGTTGTTCATCGGAGTAGGGGCGTGTTTTCTAACTTCAGTCTTCATCCTATCAGGATTACTTGGTTTTATCGAAAGAAACAAAAACAAGACAGGAACCGAGACTAAAAATAAAAATTAAACGGGTCTTTTTTTTACAATATCCCGTTCATGATCGAGAAGCCATTTTTTTCGCCACAAACCTCCACCAAAGCCGACAAGATTTCCATCGCTCCCGATAACACGATGACAGGGAATAATGATAGCAATCGGATTCTTCCGGTTGGCATTTCCGACCGCCCTCATAGCTTTTTTATTATGAATGGCTCTGGCAACATCCTGATAGGTGACGGTTTTCCCGAATGGGATCATTGCCAGTTCATTCCAGACAGTCTTTTGGAATTCCGTTCCATGTAAGATGAGTTTCAGATCGAATTCCATCCGTTCTCCTTTGAAATATTCATCGACCTGTTGACAGCATCGTTTTAAGGAAGACGGAACTGTCCCTGTGTCATCTGGTTTTGTATCAAGAAAATTAAGATAAGTGACTCCCCGGGCATCACCTTTGATCTCAAGCCAGCCGACTGGAGATTCATAATGGGTTTTATCCACATTTCACCTCATTGTCTTCTTTTGAATTGGCGGGTGGTTGAAAGTGAAAACTTCCCTTTTTACTTCGAGTCCGTGTAAAAAAAGGCATCTCCATCCTTGGGCTCTTTTGAATCATGTACAGGCTCCCATGCGATATAAACCGTCTTTTCATTGCGCAACAGATCTATCACATCAGGATATTGATCGCTATGAGCGAAATAAAAGATCTTACCTTCGGAAAAGAACGGCTCGGGAATTATTCTCTTATCGCTTCCGAACACAGCCTGGGCAATATTCTTGCCTCCTGAGTAAAGGGAGATGATCCTGTTCCCCCACCGCTTCCTCCGGCCCTTCTTATCGACCGCATAAAGCTTGACTGTGAATTTATCGATCTTGAAACGTATCGCAGACATGGGACATAATCCCTTCTGTATTCAAATCTTCGTTTCTATTCTTCTCTTTCCTTGATACGGGCGAACACGATGTTCTGTCCACTTTCTTCCTGAAATCGAAGCTCGAAATTATTCGAGTATTTCTTTAGGAGCTGCGAGAGCTGTTTAAAACCATAAGCACGCGGATCAAAGCCTGGATCAAGTTGATGAAGATAGAATCCAAGGGTCGCGAGATTTGCCCATCCATTCTCCTGCATGGCCATTTCCAGTGCTGCCTTCATTAGTGGAACGGGATCGATTTTTCTCACAGCATCTTCTTTTGCCGTTGTTTTTTTTGTCGATTTTTTCCCAATTGAAATCTGATCCTTCGGGATAAGGATCTCCGTGTAGATGAATACATTGCAGGCATTGACAAATGCTTTAGGTGTTAACTGCTTTCCAATCCCCAAGACAAAATAGCCCATTTCCCGGATACGCGTGGCCAGCCGAGTGTAATCACTGTCACTGGATACGATACAGAAACCATCCACCAGATTGCTGTGGAGGATATCCATTGCATCGATGATCATGGCACTGTCTGTCGAATTTTTTCCGATGGTGTAGCGGAATTGCTGGATGGGTTGAACTGCATTATTGTTCAAAGTGTCTTTCCACCCTTTCATGTTGGCTTTTGTCCAATCTCCGTAAATCCGGCGGATAGTGACCGAGCCATATTTCCCAGCTTCAGTCAGTATCTTTTCCAATAAGGATGGCTGGGCATTGTCTCCATCGATCAATAAAGCAATCTTATTTGCAGTTTTTTCTTCAAAATTCTTTACCATTTTGGCCTTCCTGATAATATTAAAGGACGAATTGATTCCACCCTTTCAAGAAAGCTTAAAACATAGGAGCTTCCAGGTCAAGACAAATAGAACTCAGAAAATATTGAAGAAAAATGCTTTTATCGATAGTGAAGGACAGGAGGATTATCTCAATATAAGCTCAATACTGCCAATCCCGGCATCCACATTTATTTTGATGGTGACAGCTGATGATTCATAGGCCTCATTGGTGTAGATGCTTCCTCTCTTGTTGAATCCGTGTGCATCGATAGAACCGAGACCACCGTCAATGTCCACCCGTACACCGATGTCTTCAGGAAGATACAATGTGGCACTCCCCACCCCTCCATCGATTTGGACCATGAAATTTTCCTGATAATCTCCTGTCAGATCGAGCTCGAGATCTCCCACTCCCATATCGATAACAAGATTTTTCAACCAGAAAGAACTGAGATCAAGGTCTCCCTCACCGGCACCGAAATCGATTCTCAAGTCTAAGGGAATATCATCGCGAAAGCGAACCTTCCATCTATTCTTGGATCTGCCGAAAGATCCCCGGCGCGATCTGCCTTGATCAACAGACACAATACCCCTGCCGTCAAAGCGAGTGTATTCTATCCTCGGTCTCCATCTCTCAACATTAAAGGTGAAATCTCCCTCCATGAGGTCATCCGATCCCCCTAGAACTGTCAGCCTCCCGGCAGCGATGTCTAATGTCGCCTTTAAAGATTCCAAGTCTTCATATGGGACGGACTGACTGTGCTTTATATCCGGTCCCATCTCCACACAAGCAATGGATAAAAATCCCAGAAAAACTATCAATAGAGATAAAAGCCATGCCTTCTTTTTCATTTCCATTTCCTCCTATGTCTATCATACGTAATTTCAGGAATCAGGGTTCAGAGTTTTCCTAATAAAGTTTGAAAACTGAACCATCTTTTTAGTCGCAAAAAAAAATGAAAAAGCATGAAGCAATGAGATCATTCTTTTTTTATTTTATTCCATGAGGATGGAATAATGCCTTTTTTTGGCATGTTTTTTGCTGTTGGTTAGGTAAGGGAAAAACAAAATGCAAGTTCAAAATATTGAATACCAAAGGATGATCGAGGAAGCGGTTAAAAAAGCAAAATGGAAAAAAGCGCTCTATGTCTATGATGATACGGGCAATAAGACACTCCTGGGGGTTTTCAGCAAAAAAAAGGCCCAGGAGGTCAAAGATCATTTTAAAAAGAAAGATCTGCTGAACAGAATGACGGAATTCGATATCAAAACAACAGAGCCTGATTCCGCTATTGACTGCTGTTAACAAAGAATATCCTTCTTTATCTCATTTAATTCTTTTTAAATAGTAAAATTATTTTATAAAGTTTTTAAATATCTTTACACCTCCCACCTGTCCCCCACCCACCTGCCCTTAAGAGGAATAATATTTATAACCTGTCCCCCACCCACCTGCCCTTAAGAGGAATAATATTTATAACCTGTCCC
>Ga0255055_10000815_pt1 | contig 23684 bp, 27 predicted proteins | sample JV7_2_27_MG_FD_188633 | JGI IMG/M metagenome (GOLD analysis project Ga0255055, IMG submission 188633) | Seawater microbial communities from Jervis Inlet, British Columbia, Canada - JV7_2_27 | ecosystem: Environmental > Aquatic > Marine > Inlet | place: Canada: British Columbia | collected...
TACATCAAACACATTTTCGTCAATGAGATCGTAAATCGAATGCTTTAAAGTAATTAAAGGTATTTTTTGAATTTCGTTTATTTCAATTAACTCATCGATCGTTATAGATTCTCCCGGAGATAAAAGAGATTTAATAAATTTCTTGATTTCGGCCAAGTCAGTTGTAACGGTTAAGAGATCGCGGTCATTTTCCTTCATTACAGATATTTTCGAAACAGTTATTTCTGACATTAAAAATTTGACTTGATCTTCAAGTAGTTTGACTCTACCTTTTAACTCTGAAATTGTATCTTTACTTGTCTTTTTCGGTGTAGATTTCTTCCCGTAATATTTTTGTATTAATTGGTTAAGCTGTAAATCTCCAAGACCAGCGCTCTCTATTTTAGCGATTTTATCTACTTTTTTATCTTTCTTATTAAGTTTGATTCCAATTTCCTTTGCTAGTTTATCTAATAGAGTAACGGTTAGATCGCTCAAATTCGTCATAAGAATTCATCCATTAAGATTTGGTGATAGTTATATATTCTGGATTGAGGGAGTTATTAATTTAAATCAAATCTCATATATAACTTTTTAATCTCGATTTAAAAACTTTTTTTCATAAATTAATAAAATTGTAAAGATATCAATTAACACCTATTTCTATTACTTTCTTATAATCAAATTTACCAAGATTTATTATTAATGGTTCTTACATCAAAGGTGATGAGTACAGATTTAGTTGTGTACTCTACATGTTTTAAAGGTTTTTTCGATGGTTAAAGGAACAGTAAAATGGTTTGATAGCCGTAAAGGCTTTGGATTTATTACTCGTGAAGATGGTTCTGGCGATATTTTCGTTCACTTCTCTGCTATCCAAGGAGAAGGAGATGATTTTAAAATCATTTACGAAGGAGACATCGTAGAATTTGAAGTTACCGAAGGTGACAAAGGGCCTCAAGCAACTAATCTAACTGTTGTTGAGAAGGGTCCACGTCAGAGTTTTAGATCAGATTCGCGTTATTAAAAATTAATGTAGTAATTAATTTAGAACGTGCAAAAGAGTAGGAAATATTTAAGGAAATGTCAGAAAAATAGAAACACATAAAATGCCCCTGGGGGGAGATTTTTACTTTTTATTAGTTTTTGATTTTTCCCCTTTTTTTTATTATTGTTTTTAAATCGGAAGTATAATGTAAAAATATATATGATTGAAGTTCTATTATTGAATGTGAAATGGTAGTCCTTTTCGAATCTTATGGTAATTTTACCTCGGGTCAAACTTCATACTTGGCATTAATTTCAAGAAAGTCCAGAGGAACGATTACATTAACAGATAAGGAATTCTTGTTTAACTCCGAAAAAGACAACATTTTATTTCACTTGAGAACGAACGACATTCAAAACTTCTCAATAAAAAATCGATTTAAACTACCAACTATAGAATTAGTAAGCGTCCAAGGAATTAGTTACAATTTTTATCCACACAAGAAAGAGAAAAGTTCGCTCGCTACATCAAAAAAAGCAACCGAAGATCTATTTAGGGAACTAACGCATAGTAGGTTTAAAAATGAAAACCCTATTTTATTTGAAACCATAGGAAGTCTCAAGAACAAAAATTTGGAGGAGGGAATTTTTACATCAGAAGCGCTCACTGGGGTGATTTTCTTAAGCGAGGATTATTTATCGTTTAAACCTTTTACTCAAAAATCAATTGCTCAAATACCTATTTTAGATATAATTGATATCTCCTGCGATACATTTAAATCAGGTCCAACTGTAAACATTCAAACTAAAGATGGAAAACTTTACTCGTTTATGACTCTTAAAAAATACATGGGGAGGAATATAAATAATAAAGAAAAAACAGAGAGATTATTTAAGGTAATTGATCAGGCAAAAATGTACAAATTTTCTGAGCAAACACGTTTACAGAAGGAGGAACTCGAGAAAATCAACCAGATTAAATCGATGATATTAGTTTCTAACAAGCTAAGGCTTGACATGATTAGAACGACATTAGATATGGACGAGAAAATATTTACCGAAAAAGTCTTTCAATGGGCAGAGCAATTTCACTTTTTAATAGATGGAGACTATCTGGTTATCAACCAAAATACTACTTCAGATTTCCTTAACGATTTATATACTGAAAAAAACATATTATCTCGGAGAGGATTAAAAATAGAATGTGGGTTTTGTGAGATGCTAATTGAGTATGGAGCTATAATTTGTCCTTATTGTGGAAAAGAAACTTAATGTTCTTAAAAAAATAAATTAAGAGATAAAAGATTATTAATTTATTCTAATCTCCCCATTGAACAAGACGCCGTTCACCTTCCAAAGATCTTAATCGGGAAAGTTCTTGAGATACCTCTAAGGTTCCAACATATTTTCCAGCATCGTTATGCATAGCAAAGTATCGAATCATTATAAAAGCAGTATCGGCTTGAATCCAGAATTCTGCTACATTTTTTTCTCCTGATTTAAACTTCTCTAAAATATTTTCTACGATATCTACACTATTTGGAGGATGACATTTCTGAACCTTTCTACCAATAATTCCTCGACTCCTCGGGAAGATTCTATCTTCAGAATCGGAATAATATGCTACTTCATCGTTCTCGTTTACAAAAGTTAGGTCTACAGGTAGAGTTTTTAACATTATATTGATTTGTTCTATGGTCAAATTTCCAATGTCAAGGTAGAGAGCACCTTCTACTTTTGTAGTTTCCGCAGGGAGGGGTTTATGAAGATCAGCGACAGTTACTGGCTTCCATTGATCACCGGGTTTAACTCCAAAAACGAAGCCTATTTCCTCTTCACCTTCACGAACGCTTACCCAATCTGACTCGCTGAAAAACTCCAATGTCATGGGAAATAGAATGTGTTCCTCTTTGTAAATCATATCCTCTATTTTTTGTATAGCTAATTCTATTTCTTCGATTTGCGTTGTTTTTAGTAAGGGGCGTATTTCATCGTGAACAGCCCACATGACTTGAGGTGGCCCAGAAATTTCGTGTTTCTCCAGGATTGGGAATAGTTGATTCTCTTTTCGAGCATAATGTATATCAATCTCCCCTAATTTACGAAATAGTTCAATTTTATCGGGTCCCAAGGTTGATCTGATTTGTCGTATTAAATTCGCAATTTCTAAGTTTTCTTGTAAATACGTATGGATTGGATGTCCAGGGATAGTTTCATACTCTTCTTTCATATCTAAAGAATCCCTAAACAATTCAACGTGTAAATCACTTAGTTTTGTGATCTCTTTCGGATCTAAATGACCTTCGTTTATAAGTTGCTGCTCCAACTGACCAATTTCATAAGAGGTTATATCGCCAACAGCTTCTTTAAATTGAGCTTTTAATATTTGAACGTCTACACCTTTATGCATATCAAGTAATAGCTTTTTCAACATTTCTTTTCGATCTTTCTCTGGAGGTATATCAGCACTAGCTTCAATAGCACTCTTAACGGTTGTAATAATTCTTTCTAAAGAAACTTCTAATATGACAGAAACCATTTCTAGAGTTGCTTTTTTTCCTATCGTTTTTCTTACGATGGGATTTTTAAATCTCTTAGCCTTAGAGGAAAGTTTATACAATTCATCGTAAACTTTTGGATATTTATCAATTAACGGGAGTATTTTTGTTGAGTTATTTATTTCCATTTTTCTTCTACTCTTATTATAGTTATTTTAGGTTGTATTAACGCTTTATACAATTTATGTTTCTTTATGAATATTTTCCTAAGAAATGATAAATAAAAAAAATTAGGAATATAGAAGTTTTACCTTTACGTTAACTCGATTTTGCTAAAAATAGCTTTATAGAGTTCATTAGCAAATTCGGGTTGATAACTTAATATTTTGTTAGAATCCAATGTTAAGATTCGAAATTTTACAGTAATTTCATTGCTATATTCTAGAACGTGAAATCTTGGCCTAATTCCAAAAATATCTGCATACTTCGCGCAAAGCTCGTTAAATCTATCAATTATAATACGGAAGCGTGTATAAGGTACTCGCATTTTAAAATTATAGGTATGTACTACATTTTGGTTGTTCTCAGAGAACGATGTAAAGAAGTTTTTAATATCCGTCTCTTCTTGTTTTCTAATCTCTTCGTCGTAGACATCGATATCTAATCTCGCGTTTCCTATATCTTGAGGTGCTCGAGTTTGTCTTTTGAAATGAATATATTTCTTCCTTGACGATAGCTTTATTGTATAGTTTAATACTATTGAGGATGCGATATCGGAATTAGAAATTTGAACAATAATACGATCGATGGTTTCAATAATTACTTTTGTAAGTGTTATAGATTTTATTATGCCTTTATGCCCACCAATTTTAACTACATCGCCAATATCGAAAGGATCCACAATCCATATTAGCACTCCGGCTATAAAATTAGAAAAGATTCCGCTGAATACGAATGCTAACCCTGTGCTTACTGCTCCCGTTATTATTGCGGTATACTCTATAGGAAGGGTAGCGAAAGATGGAAATCCATTAATTATGAAATATAATAAAATCAGAATTGAAATTATTCTGAAAGCGAATATTATTTTATTCTTTCTTGCTATGGGGATTCTTCCTAGACGATTAAATAGAATTGAGAGAAGCCTATTAAAAATGTATAATAAAAACGCAATTACCAGGACAAGAATGAGAGCGAGAATATCATTTTCAAAAAGTGGCTCTATTCTTCATCACCCTCGTCCTTTAAATTCGTTTCTATAAGATTTTCTTGGTATTTTTCCCAATCTCTATAGATTCTATCTGGGTATAAAGTAAAAAGAATATCTCTTAAGAAGGAATCTAGATAGTTTAAAATTATTGTAGGGTTGCCTGATTTCACATATAGGACAATGCGAACACGTCCGAATCTTGTAGTATCAACCGCGTAATCGGGTAAAGTCCCGAATATTGGCTCATAGACCTTAAAGATGTTCATTAACATTTCATCAAGCAAATCAGGATCTAAACTTCCTAAGAGTTCTATCTTCTTAACATAAGTAGTTGTTTTTATTTTTGCGGTAAGAATCTTATTAATTATCTTAATATATTCTTTATAATGTCGCTTTTTGCTAAATTCTTCCCTGGTTAATGGTTCAAATATTTTAAATTTATCGTGAGTAAATTTAACTGTGGTAAAACCATAAACATTACTATTTGGTATAATAATTTCTACTCCATCAAACTCTCGTATTTTAGTATAATTTAAATTGATTTCCCTTACAATTCCTTGAATCTCGTTTGTCTCTATTAGATCTCCAATTTCAAATTGATCTGAAGATAATAATAGCGCTCCTGAAACCATATTATTAATAACATTTTTGAAGTTTAATGAAATTGCTACTACTAAGAACGGCACTATTGCAAAAAACAGCGTAGGATCAAACTCTATCAGAAACCAGAATAAAAATATGCTCCAAATTATATTTACACTAATAGAAACAATCATTTGGTAAGATCGCTTTTTAGTAATGAACGCTGTAAAGCTACTTAGAGGTTTGCGTATTATAAAAACTATAATATTTATCACAATTAGATTTTTGACTACTTGCGTCCATGTAGAGAGGTAAATTACTAGTATCGCAACGATGATAAGAATTAAATATATGAGAAAAAGGTATTTTTTCTTCATAATTCTATAGTTTGATTTCTCGTTTATAAACAATTTTTTTTCGTGGATGAATAAACTATATATTTTGATCTATCGTAAGTTTTATTTAGCTTTAGAAATTTAGAAATACTTTTCTGAAAAAAGCTCGAGGTATACGAATACATGATGTATAATAATCTAGATGATTTATCGCCCGAAGACGAAGAGGAACTTCGGCAATTAGAAAACCAAATTTCAGAATTATTCGCGCTTCTGGAGAAAAGCGAAATTCAGATGAGTTTATTAAAAGATGAAAATTCTCAACTAAAAGCTCAAATCCAGAAATTGCAGCAACAATCAAAACCAGTTGAATATAAAAGCCCTCAAGTCGAGACAATTAAAGTCCCAAAAGAAGATGTTGCCACTGTAGTTACTACTGATGAAAATATCAGAAAAAATAAAAGAAAATGTCCAAATTGTGGAGCAACGGGTTTTTCCATTAAAGAAGTAGACGACAAAACTCGGATTCTTTCTTATGTTCCAAGAAGGATTTACTGGAAAAAGAAAGTTTGTACAAAGTGCCGGTTTGAGTTCTAAATCCTTTATTTTCTTACTAAAGAGGTTAACCCTTTATAATCCTGGTGAATTTCTACTTTCCCACCAATATGGATTAGGAATAGAGAGAAATCGATCTTTATCAAATAACTTTACTTCAGTTTTGTTTAAAACAAACGCAACACCACCCAAGAAAGGAACCCATTCTTGATCAGGGGGTAACCCAAACCACCCGTATTTTAACGCGATTAGAAAGATGTCATGTGTGATGTGGATATCTATTCCACTTTTTTGAGCATCGTTAATACCTTTCCAGATAACCTCTGCCGCATTTTGACAATATGATTGGAATGGTGTTATTTTATCAGGAGAGTAGAAACCAACCGCCCAACGATACATAAATTCAAGGGGGGATTCCTTTTTAAAAGTACTTAAAAAGAATTTTGGAGCAGTTCCCACATAGAATAACGGATGTAGTGGTCCTTTTAAGGTTCCCCTTCCTCCAACGCTTTCAAATCCCGTCAAAATATCTTCTGCTGTCTCTTGACAGCGTTTGACAACACTGTGAAACAATCTAATTGTTCTTGAAGCAGGCAACCTTTGACCAAAAAGATTAGCGATCTGATGACCCTGAGGCGTTAATTTTAACTCGTGCATCTTTTCAAATTCTGTAGGATTATTTCTGTGTGAATGTCGCAGAACCAAAATTATTTTCGAGTCTACTGGGAACTCCTTAAGGGCCTCAATTATGTTGCGCGCCTGTACGGTCCATTCGGCATTTTCCCAAATGTTTATCCCTTCCATCCTATAAAATTAAAAGATCCACCACTAAAAAAGTTAATTTAAGCCTAAAAAGAAAATTGCGATTATATTCTATATTGCTGGTAGCTGAATGTCTCCATAAACCAACATTTTATTAATGATCGTTTGAAATAGCAAATCCACATTTTCTCCGGTTTTTGAAGAACATTCGAGGTAACTAAATTCTTTTCGTACTGTAAGTATAGCTTCAATATCCTTTATATTCAACGATCTTTGTTCTTCTAAATCTAACTTTCCGCCAACTACTATTAAGGGAAATTTTGGGTCTTGATTATTAAGCCCTTGGTTGAATGTTAAAAGCCAATTATCTATATTCGTAATACTATCGCGATTAGAAATGTCACACATAAAGATAGCTGCAGAAGATCCCTGTGCATAGCTAGGTAAGAGGGAACTAAACCGAGCCTCACCAGCAAAATCCCAAATTTGCAGAGTAACACGAAAAGTTTCCGTTTCTATAAATTTCATCAAAATTGCTGCTCCTATTGTGGATTTAAGGTCGTGATCAAATTTAGCTGTAACATAACGGTTGATTAACGTTGATTTCCCAACTCCGGAATCGCCAAATACACACATTTTGAACGCTAAATTAAGTTTTTCCATAAGTTAAATTTTACACCTAAGGCTTGAATTAAGGCTGATAGTTGGTTAAAAACCTACTAAACACCATTCTTATACCAAAATATTTCGAAAGTAACCCACTTTCTTAATACACAGATAATGTTTGTGACATTTTTATATTTATCCTTTAAAAAATTTTATTTGAGACTCTTCATGATCAAATTTCAATTTGAAGCGTAAAACAAATAAAATAAAAAAAAATTTAGTATATATATAGCTTATTTATTCTTTACGAGATATTACTAGTTTATTCTAAAAAAAGATGATTTTAGAGAATACTTTTTAAAATGCTTTTTTTTTTAACTCTCCCCGGAATAGAATATTTTTATATCAAAAAATAATAATATTCCCCCTGCAAAACCTACAATTGCGATAAGCCAAAATGTAAGAGGAGCAAAAAAGCAACTAATAGATGGATAAACCACAATTACATTTACAAGAATAGATACTAATCCTACTACAAATAGAATTATCCCATACATTTTTTTTCGTTCCAATTTTTTTCACATCCAAAGCTATTTTTATTCATTAATATCTAAAAAGAAAAAAAAAAGAAAATAAATTTTGATCACTTTGTTTTACCCATTGAATTTATTCCACATTTTGGAAGACAGGATGAAGATTCCTACCACAAGGCTAACAACTGGACCCAGGATGAACATCGAGAAAGAGAAACTTGCACTTTCAATGAACATGGAATAGAAGGCTAAAGGAAAACCTGCCGAAATTGCCAAGAATACCCCAGCCAATCCAGTAATTCGCAGTAAATTTTTCCTTTTGGATATGAAAAGCCCTATTGCTGTATATCCAAAAAGAAAGGATGCAATCATATTCGTAGGCATAGTGAGCATATAAATCCAGGCCCGACTATAATCCGTCATCAAACCGTAATCAAGCAATACCATACCTGGTAATCTATTTGACATTCTGGTAGTTGCCGCAATACCGTTTATGAAATTCAGAATGAATGCCATACCAAGGCCCAAACCAAACAATGCTTTCTTCCCAGATACATGCCCTTTTCTTCCTACTAGAAGGAAGTATACCAATAAATTAGGGAAAAAAATCAGAAACCAAGGACCTGGTACCGCTGCTCTACTTTCCATAGCAGGAATATTTGGCCACATGCTGGCAAAAAGGGCTATAATTACAGCGATTACACCGACGGAATAAGCCCACTCCTTTTTCCCGAAAAAACCCACACCCGCTACTAACCATAACATTCCTCCCAGAATACCGATAACCGAAAAAAGCGGTATGAAAAAGGGAGATACAAGTTGGCACTCTGTGGCGGCTTTTGTTTCGGCAAACACAATATTATCTAAATGGAGAAAGATAAATAAATAGTTAAGAAATACTCCTCCTGCACCCATAATGAGAGCGACTAATCCCATAAATCCGCCCTTTTCCGATCTAATTTTTGTTTCTTCAGACATTTTTGTTATCAATCCGTTTTTAATTTAATATTTAATTTTTTTTTGTAAAATTTTTATTTTATAAAATTATTATATTCTCCAATTATATAAAAGTTTACTATTTTTCTGGAAATTTGATTTTTCAGAATTGGAAATGGTAAACTGTTTAAGATAAAGTATAATGGGGTAAAGATTGAGATGGTTTACCGGGTAAAAATAAGTCATTGACTCGATTTATTATTATTAAGGAAAATAGATTTTAGCTAAAAAACTACTTCCGACCTATCCCAAACAAATGTCCTTTGTGAACATAAACTTTAGTTTCTTTTGCACCTGCTTTAACTAAATCTTTTTTAAACTTTCCCTCGGAACTAGTTTCAATATCTGTGTAAAAATTTTTTACCCATTTAATAAAAGTATTAAGTAGAGCGTGATCAATATTAGGTAATTCATTATATCCATGAATTATTACAACACCATCCTCTTTAACAACTCTAAACGATTCCCTCAGGATAGTTTCTTTTGATACACCCTTTAAATTAGTACTTTTGAAATGATAAGGGATTATAACAGCATCAAAGAAATTATCTGATTCTCTAATAGTTTTATTGAAAATAGATGTATTTTGGACTTTTGACAAACCAAATTTTAAGATTTTTTCAAATATTTCTTCTTTCAATAAAACAAACAAATTATCGGTTGCTTTAAAAAGAACCTTTATACATTTGGCATTAATTAAATCACTGAAAGATATATATAATGCAGTTCCTAATTTTTTTTTCTCCTTTTGCATCAAAAACTCTTTCTCTATTACTTCTTTAATGATGTCAGGTAGATGCTTGTTTTTTTCGTCTTCAATTAAACCAAACCTTAGAACGTGTTTAGATATTGTATTTATTAATATTTCCGTGTATTGAGTTGCTTCGACTGAAATTACCCTATCTCTTTCGTTTTTATTGGATTGAACGAGTCCCTTACCTTCAAGGTTTTTTAGACTATTATAGAAACTTGATGTAGAGAATTTTTTGTCAATTTCGAGAAGTTTTTTAAATTCTCCAGCCCCCGGGGAACTCTTATCAAATTTTATTGATTTTACTACCTTCTGCTTTTCTCGAGTTAAAAACTGAGATATTTCGTTATATAAAATATGTCTTACTACGGGCTTTTCGTGTTTTAAAAGTAATTGTAGCATTACCATATCAACAATAGAAAGATTAACAATATGTTTAATGGAAATACCGTCCATTAAGATGGCTTTTTCGTTTGGTTCCGTCATTAGAGTAATTATTATATTTCGTTCCTTACTGAACTATAAAACAGCAATGATTATTAAATTTTGTTAGTTCTGAAAATCTCTGTTTTCAAAAAAAATGATGCACTAAAATATTCTGGAAAATCAACTTAGAGCCATCATAGTAATGAATTATAGTAGATTTAAAATATACAAAAGTAATAAAAAGTGTAATATTATTTTTTAGTATTTATTAGGTTATTTAATATCCTTCTTAGATATTCTTCGAATTGATCTATTTCTTCCTCAGTAAAGGTTCCGTAAAACACATCAGTCATTTTTGTTGAAACATCTACATATTTTTTTTGGAGTTTTTTACTCTTTTCAGAAAGTTTGACTTTGATTATCCTTCTATCATTCTTATCAGAACCTCGTTTAAGAAAATCTGCGTTTTCAAGCCTATCGAGCATAGTTGTAAGGGTAGATTTAGTTAATTGAGTTTTTTTTGATAGCTCGCGAATAGAGACATCATCTTCTTGCCAGAGAGCAAATAATATCCGTCCTTGTCCTGGGTTTAACTCTTTAATTCCATATTCCTTTAACATCTGAGTAAACATTCTGTTAGTGATTTGGTGTATTTTTGCTATGAGGAACCCACCCTCATGCTGATCTTCCATTTTTTCACTCATAGTTCAATTTTTGCATGATTTAATTTGTGATAATACCTGGCATTTTTTGGTTCCAATCTAAGTAGTGTATAGTCTGGATCTTCTACGCCTTCTGGATAATATCGTGTCCACCAATCTAACCATATTGTCTTCTTTAATTCCTCATCGTCAACAATTTCTACCGAACCTCCTAACATAAAACCCTTAAAATCTTCTGCGTCGCAGAAATAGACGCACATCTTGGGGTTTTTGTCTAGATGAGTAACCTTACTTGACGAAGTATTAGTTGAAATGTAGATTGTAAATTGGTTTTGTTGATTTTCAAAAAATTCGGAAAATTCAGGGAATTGGTCCTTATTTCTTAGATTAAACATTGCTCGTGTTATTGGAAAGCCATCTGGATCAATTGTCGTCAGATATGCCGCCTTTGATTCTTCCATTAATTTCAATCCCGATCTTTTAACTTCTTCCACATCCATTATTAAAACCTTCTTAGTTCTTTAAAAGCGAACTATAATTTTTGTCGAATTTCTTCTAAATTTTGCTTAGCGCTCGGAGATTTATCAAGACTATTTTTCAGAATGTCGCAAATGTAGTCTTCGCAGTAAGCGCAATTTTCTAATTTTTTCTCTGTGCAACATATTCTAATATCGCAGTTTGGGGCCCAGCTAAAGTGTCGACCCTCATTACTGCAACCGTCGCAATAAATTTCCTCAGGTGTTAATGTCATTGCATCACTTGACCATTCAATTGCTATCTGTTTTATTCCTTCTTCGTCGTTTTTTTGAGTTGCTAAATATGCTGGACACTCACCACAATTAATTCCGCAATATGATAACATTTTACTCATTATATTCACTTAGGTATACTTTCAATCTTGTAATCTAATTTTAGTATATTGTTCGATATAGTACTATCCTATATCGTATTTAAATATTGTGAAATCCAGAAAGTTTGCTATCAATAGAAGAGAAGGTTAAAACTAAGGTAAAATGCAGCTTTAAAGAGAAAATTCTTATATATTATATTATTAAACCTTAATATGTCGAAAAATTTTCCGCTGAATATGAAAGGTTTCCATCCTTTTGGGGATTTGATTGGGTTAAAATTTACGAAAGTCGAAAAAGGATATTCTCAATGTACCTTAGAGGTTGTCGAAAAATTGTTAAATCCTCACAAGGTAGTCCATGGAGGTGTGTTATACTCGATGGCAGATACAGGTATGGGAGCGGCAGCGTATACAAATTTAGGTAAAAACGATCTTTGTGCAACAATTGAAATCAAAATTAATTACTTTAAAGCTACTAAGGCTGGTGTGCTTACTTGCAATACAAAGGTAATACATCAAGGCAAGAATATTGTTACAATGGACTCTGAAATTATGAACAACGGGCAAGTAGTAGCAAAAGCTATAGGAACTTATTCGATATTTAAAATTAAAGATAATACATAAGAAATTGGGTATCAATAAATAATGAGATTAATGGTAAAAGTAGGAGCAATATTAGGCATAATTGGGTCAATACTTTTTTTGATAGTAGGACTATATACAATTTTAATATCTCGTTTGTTATACACTGGGATCACAAATATAATATTAGGCTCATTGGGCATATTAGGAGTGGTTTTAGCCTTTAGGGATATGAAAATAGCAGGATATATACTTCTATTACTTGCTGGAGTAGCAGGGTTCATTGGTTCGTTTATCCCTTTATATGTTTGGGATGATCATGGTTATTTACGATTTTATTATCTATGTGGCACCACCCTTAATGTTGACCTAATTTTAATGATAATTGGTGGAATATTCGGTATCGCTTTAGGTGACAAAAAAGAGAGGAAAGATTTCTAGATTATAAAAATGGTTTTTTTTATTACTTTTTACTATATTTAACTTTTAATATCTTTTGAGAATTACGCCCAAGTTACGGGGGTAAACGAATAAATAGTTAGCTAAGTCGTGTTCTTCAACTTTACTTCTGGTTTCCTCAGGTAAGTTTTCCACGGTCGTTCCGTTCACAAGCAATTTTGTCTCTTCTTCACTGAATGTAGGTCCAGGTTTCGTCCAATTTATAACTTTCTTGTTTACAGGGCACACCTTTTGGCAATGAAGACAACCAACTAAACAATTATGCCAAGATGGATCAATCCAGTCCGGAAAGGGCACATCAGCGGGATGTTCGTTATGGAAAGTTAAACACCGTTCGACGCGTAAAAGAAACCTATCTTTAGGAATCGCTCCAGTAGGACATTTACGGACGCATGCAGAACACTCTTTGCACTGATCCATCATTTTTAATTCTTGCCAATCGTCTTGTTCGTAAGGAAAATCGGAATAAAATGTAAACAAACGATGAAAACTTCCCATTCCTCGTATGTATGTAATATTATTTCTACCGTATTCAGCTAATCCGACACGTACAGCTAAAGTTTTTTGAGGGAGACGAGCAAATTCTACGCTATAACCGCTCGGTTTTAACAAGTCGGTTAAAAATTCCTTGGTTTCGTTGATTAACGCTCGACCATGTAAATAAGTTGGGGGTATTTTCAGAGGTACTTCTTTATTTTTCCAGTTAAAAACTATTTCATATTGGGGTTGTGGCATCACTACCATAAAAAGAGATTTTACTTCACCAAAATCCGTTTCAGGCTCAAATTCAAAATATTTTTTGTATTTATTGTAAAATTCTGGATCCAAAAGTCCCTCATCGTTAAATTTTTTAACAGCTTTTTGTAAATCTGGGATTATTTTAGCCGTAATAATTTTTCCTTTATAGCCCTTAGCGTCTAAGATTTTGTAAAAATCTTGGATTAATTTATTTTTATCCATCTTATCTATAGTGCTTGTCACCTAATAGTCTTAATTCATTTTTTGCTAGTAATAAGATTTAAAATTTAAAGATTAATCTAGAGTTCTGTCATTTCCTCGCTTATCTCCCATAACCTTTTAGCGTATTCCTCGTTGTAGGATTCTTTAGAGGATTTCTTTTGTTGCTTATTTGCATAGTATTTCCCCGTTATTCCTTCTACTTCTGGAGATGAAGCTAAATAGAGAGAAGTTTCGGCACCTACTTCCGGTGGCTTAAAAAAGCGTTTAGAAAATCCAGTGCTTATGGAAGAACGATCTCGTCCTAAATTAGTATTAATAATACCGGGATGCACAACATTAACAGTGACATTTGAACCTTGCAATCTTTTACTTAGTTCGTACGATACTAAAGTCATTGCTAATTTAGAATTTCCATACAATTTCATAAACCGAGACTTCTTATTTTCGCTCTGAAGATCGTCAAAATTTATTTTACCAAATCTATGAGCGGCAGAACCTACATTAATAATACGACTCGGAGTGCTTTTTTTTAATATATCCAGTAAAAGATTCGTTAGTAAAAAGGGGGCAAGGTGATTAACAGCAAAATTCATTTCATACCCATCATCACATGTGTTTCGCTTCCCTTTCATAACCCCAGCGTTGTTTATTAATACATGGAGAAGTTGATACTTACTTTTAAATTCTGATACGAAACTACGTATTTCTTTCTGAGATGCTAAATCGCATAGCATTAAATCCACATTGGTATTCCCAGATAGGTCTATTATTTCTTTTTGTGCTTCTTCCCCACGTTCCTTGTTACGACACAACATTACGACTGTAGCATCCATTTTTGCTAATCCCAGAGCTGTAGCCTTACCTATACCAGAGTTTGCTCCGGTGACTATGCATATCTTACCTTTCATACTCATCTTTATGTTTTCACTCGTGCTTTATGATTATTATTTTATCCCATTATGTTTTCTTATAATATTAAACATATCAATATTGTGCCTATATCTAATAAACAATAGGTTTATCAAAAAAAGACAAGAGAAAAAAAAAGGTTGAAATTTAGTTATCATTTATAGAAGAAATCGCAGAATCAGGAGATACTTGTTTCTGAAGCATCTTGAAGGCCATAGCGGAAGTTGAGAAGGTTTTTGCGTTATAATTTTCTACTAAATCAATGAGCTCTTCGTCAAATATTCTTACAAATATCTCTATTTGAGGATAGCGTAATTTTAACTTAGATGTAAGATAGAGAGATTCATCAAATTCCGAATCCCGTTTCCAACAAATAAACGCTTGAGTCACTTCTTCTAAGTTTACATGTGCTCGCAAATCGCTTAAAAAACATGCGAATTCGTTTACTATATGTAAACGCTCATTAACCATAAATTCAATGCCATCGTGTTCGTCATCGAAAAGGAACACTTCCCTATCTGGTCGTATGGAGATATTGTAAGCGATACGATGAGTCAAACTGTCCCGTCCAACTACTATCGCTTTTCCTGTTTTACCTTTTATCCACTCATTAATATCATCCATCGCCCATTTTGAAGTAGAAAAGCCAATTGAATTTAACGGAGGTTCTCTAAGATATTCTTGCACATGCTCCTCAAAAGCGCGTACGTATATTGGGCAATCTGGGTTTACTTTACGTATTTTTTCTGTACAAATAATAGCAATTCTGGCATCATTAATACCAATAAAAATTTCTTTTGCTCTCTTTACACTCGCAAACCGTAGGTTGGTTGTTTCTGTAGGATCTCCAACAACAACAGGACATCCTGAACTGATTAAATCTTCTACTAATTCGTAGTGATCCTCGATGATACAAAATGGTTCCTTATTAGCAATGCAGTGTTCAATAATTCTCTCTGATAAATGGTAAAATCCGATTATTACGGTATGATTACGCTTATGTTTAGCTAAAAATCTACTGGTTATAATTGGATTATATTTCTCCAATAATTCTCCCATAATAAAGCCAAAAACAATTACTTCTAATAAAATTGGCCACACTAAGGCGTAAAAATTAGTAAAATCTCCTGCGTTCATTGGACGTCTAATTGTTAAAGAGAATAGGACGTACTCCCAGAAAGTGTGATTAGGTTCAATAACGAGAAAAACAGAAAAACCCAAAAACCAAAATAAGAACAGAAAAATAAATTGTACTTTGTATTGTTTAAGTTTTAACTCAATCTCAATTAATACATTTAGGATACTCATAAAATAAGATAAAACACTCCAATATAAAAAAGATTTGAATTGCAGTTAATCTTCCTCTATAAAAAACTTATTGAAGATTCTCTGATTAAAAATGATATTATTAATCGTTAATTTATGATCTAATCTAAGAATTAAATCATTCAATAAAGGTAACAAATTGTGAATTATATTGAAGAACCGTCGAGAAAAACTCCAATTATGACGGAGACAGATGTTTTAATATTAGGTGGTGGACCCGCGGGACTCTCTGCTGCGTTAGCTGCTGCAAGAGAAGGCATCGCAACCATGCTTGTTGAACGATACGGTTGTTTTGGAGGTGTGATAACGCAAGCAATGATAGGAACCATTGCTTGGTACCGATACGCAAACACTATCGATGCTGGTGGAATTGGTTCGGAATTCGAACACCGAGCAAAAGAAATGAACGGTAGCATAAATGTGTACGGCAACATCCTTAATAAAGAAATGATAGCAACTATTGAACAGGAAGGATTGATGGTAAACGGGAAGCCTACTTATGAAATTCTGGATACTGAAATTTTTAAACACCTAGCTGACGAACTAGTGAAGGAAGCAGGCATTACACCATTACTTCATTGTAGTGCCGTCGATACGGTTATGGAAGGCAACACGATTAAAGGTGTTATTACGGAAAGTAAATCTGGAAGGCAAGCAATCTTAGCTAAACGGATTATTGATGCTACGGGTGATGCCGATATTGCTTACTTTTCGGGAGTACCGTTTCGAAAAAGTCCGAAGAACGAATTGATGGAGGTAACGGTAAATTTCGGTGCTAGTGGTATCAATATAGGTAAGTTCCTAATGTATGTCTACCTAAATCCTGGTAGTATAGGAGACTGGGGAGATACTTCCGGAAAGGAGGAAAATTCTTTTAGCACCTACTTGGTGGAACCGTTTAACAAGGCAAAAGAAGCTGGTGAGATACCAAAAGATGTCGATATAGAAAGTTTTTGGACTAATTATACAGACGCAGGAGAAATTACGTCCTTCAACGGGATTCACATGACAGATATAGACCCAACAGATGTGTGGGATCTAACTAAAGCAGAAATCGAAGGCAGAAAAAGAGTTATGTGGGCAATTGAAGCATTAAAAAAATATACTCCCGGTTTTAAAAAGGCAAGACTTAGAACGATTGGAGCGTCCTTGGGCACCAGAGAGTCGAGAAAAATAATTGGCGAATATGAAATCACCGAACACGACGTAAGAAATCAGGGGCGTTTCGAGGATTCCATTGGGATATGTCCCGAATTCATAGATGGCTATGGCATAGCAATTATGCCTACCACAGGTAGATATTTTCAAGTCCCTTACGGGATTATAGTTCCACAGAAAGTGGAAAACCTCCTCGTAGCGGGTCGCTGCGTTGCTGGTGATAAAATTTCCCACGCTGCAACTCGTCAAATGTGTTGTTGTACCGTCACAGGTCAAGGTGCTGGAGTAGCTGCCGCCGTTTCTATTAAGGATAATCTTTCTTGTAGGCAAGTTAACATTTCGGAGGTTCAAAAGGTCCTCAAAAAACAAGGTGTAAGGATCGACTAATGAAAAGCAACCTGTCAAAATTCATAAAATTGTATTTTCGAATACCGAAATTATATTAAAACTTAGATTTATATTACATTTGTATTAAATAGAATTTTCATTGACAAATTTTTCTTAAAAAGTGACAATCTACACATTCTCAGTTATAACCAGCAACGGATTCCCTTACTACCAGTTAAAGGTGAAGGAGGCCCCAAATGGGATCAAACTATACTTAAGATTTTTTGACTTTTCAAAAGAGGACCTTAAACCTCAATCGGATTTCGAAATTGCTGATTCTTTCGAGCTAAACGCGGGATTAGTTTCTGCGTTATTTAAATTCGCGCGAGCCATGTCTAAAAATATTCATATTCTTGAATTCAATTCAGACGAAAAAGCGGATACTCAAAATGATCAAGACGACTACTCGGGGGATGTACTCGTAACATGCCAAACAGAATCGTATTTATTTCACAAATCAGTTTACGCAAAAATTAAGTTAATATACGATGTGCTTATCTCCTATAAAATACCACTTGAATCGGCTATAGAAATTCTACCTGTCCAGGAAGAAAAAATCTACAATATTTTGACTGATTTTGAAGCTAGGTCCCGCGTAAACGAGCATAAGACCCAATTAAAACGTTTAGGAAGCGATTTTCTTAAAGAAATGAAGAATTATGGCTTACGCGAAATCTGCATAACATCTTTCGATCTCTCACCTATTATGATAGTGGGCAAAAAATACTCGTCCGATGACATCCACGGGATTTTAAGAAACATAGGAAATATCCCCGAAATCCCTCCATTAAACTGGGTGTATCGACAATCTACTCACGATGGCGAAGAGATTTGGGTTTACATATATAAATCAGATGTAGGACCAAGTATTGAAGGACTATTTGAGCCCTATCTTTATCTGTTAATTTGCGATTTTAACTCGTATCTAGGTGAAATACCTGAAATTTTAGGAAATAAACTCAATAGGATACTGAGCTAATAAATTAGAAGCCTTTAATTTTAACCCTTAACAAGAAACAATTTTTCAGTTCCGACTTGAAAACTATATGCTCATTTTTACTTAAATGTAAAATGTTAAATTAAATGTGTGAATATTGAATCATGCTGTATAGGTTAATGATCTATACAGATGCAAATCCAAAACAAATAGTTTGAAGGTGGAAGGTAAAATGTTGTTTATATCGTATTGGGAACTAAATCCCGATTTTGATCCTTCAGAAATGGCAGAAATTGCCCAAAAACTCATTAGTAAACAACTCTACCCTGCTGAGGGCGTTAAGTCAATAGGTTGGTACGTTAGCACTAGTGATTATTGGGGAATTTCCATTGATGAAGCTGAAAGTGAGGAACAACTAGCAAAAAATTCTCAAATGTGGAGAATTGCTAAACCAGGATTCCTTAAGTTTATGAGAACCAGCCCGGCTATGGAAGCTACAAAAATTCTTCCCATTTTAATGAAACTAAAAAAACAGCTAGAATAATAGAATAATTCTAAATTTTAATTATTATTTTTTTTTTTAACTGAAAAATTTTATTTGTTGACCTACATTTAGCCATCTACTATATGGTTGATAGCATGACTAAAGTAGTAGTAATTTCAACAACTGATCGCGTTTATGGTGTTAACAAGTCTTTAGAGTTGTTAGGTATCAATCCCGTCAAGGGAAAAAACGTAATTTTTAAACCAAACTTTAATACTGCCGATCCTCCTCCTGCTTCAAGCTCAATGAAAACTGTGAAGCAGCTCGTTTTAGATCTAAAGAAAATGGGTGCAGAATCGATAACAATAGCGGAGCGAGCTGGCCCGGCTAAAACTTCAAAAGTATTCGAGAAAAAAGGGTTAAACACTTTAGCAAAAGAATTAGGATTTCATGTTGTAGATTTAACTGAAATACCTAATGATGACTATATCCTTAAAAATCCCGAGGGGAATCATTGGAAAGATGGATTTTTTTTTGCTAAAATTTACGACCAAGCAGAATGTATAGTTGAGACTTGTTGTTTGAAAACTCATATGTATGGCGGAGATTTTACCATGTCGTTAAAGAACGCAGTAGGATTAGTTAACAAAAAAAACATGACAGAGCTACACTCATCAAATTATCAACGAGAAATGATAGCGGAGATTAATAGCGTTTATAACCCGGATTTGATCGTTATGGATGGCGTTGTTACATTTGTGGATCGAGGACCTATGGAAGGTACGCGTGTAGAAGCAAATGTATTTGTTGCAGGCACAGATAAAATCGCTATTGACGCTGTGGGAGTTGCTTTGTTGCGAATTCTCGGGACTACGCCAGAAGTTACCAAAGGTCCAATTTTTGAACAAGCTCAAATCAAAAGAGCTGTTGAATTAGGATTAGGCATTACCTCTCCTAATGAAATAGAATTCTTAACTGATTCCGAAGATAGCGAAGAATTGGTTGCTGAAATAAAAGAGGAATTAGCACAGTAAATTCGATTAAGACTGAAAAGTAAATAAAATAAAAAAAATTAGTTAAGATTTTGATATTTCCTTCTAATTAACCATATCGATGCAAATCCAATAAAGCTGAGTAAAAGGTAAACATTGTAACCAGGAATCGCAGGATCAGTGGGAATAGAAGGCACTACACACCCTTGCATATCGTATTGAAGATATCTAATGCTATATTCTGGCAACAGGTTGATAAGTGATTGTGAAAAGACCCACCAGCTAGTATCAATAAATGACATAGTCCCATAACCACCGACCTGTATCCCTAAGGATTCGTCAGGATCGTAATGTTCTAATTCACTTTTTGGAATCCGGAATTCAAACATCCGATGGTTCGAAGCATTATTGGCACTTGGACCAAAGGACCACTCAATATCGAAATTGTTTATAGAGGTATAAGGGTAAAGTACAGTTGCAATGGAATTAGATTGATTATAATGTGGTCTAAAATAAAGTCTATCAATTTGCGTCATGAAAGGAGAAGTATCATTGGCATAAAGGACAAACTTCATTTCGTGATTTGATGAGAGGTTTCCAGCCCCGTAATCAAACTGAAGCAATTCCAAGCTAGTGGTGGTACTAAGTGTTCGGACTTGATCGGGATCGTTTGGATTTACTGAGCCATCGTTATAAGCAAGATAAAGAAAGTGTTCCGAGATAGAAGTGTTCACTTGAGTGTTAATTTGAAAATCTATCCACAGAATATTAGCGGCAAAAATGTCATCAAAAAATCCATCAAAAAATTTAATTGTGTCCAGAGTGAATTCGACTCTATTTACATAATAACCACCCACATATTCCGCAGTTATATTAAAGAATATTCCATCCACACCATCCAAATGCGTCGTGTTTCCACTAATACTTCCATACAACGCAGAATACTCAGATTCATTGTTTACACCGCTCGGCCAAATTCCTACATTATTGGATAGAAAATCCATTTCCTGATTTATTTCTACATCATAAACTAAAGATTCTATTCCATTATCAAAGTATGATTCCCATTCAAATAGACCTGAAAATGACCGATCGTTTGTATTTAACCAAACGCTAATCCACTCGCCGTTCGTTCCCCCGGTTTTATCGCTACACAGATCTAATCCAATATAAAGATTAGTTAAATCTTCACCTAAATACATGTAGTTATAACCATCTGTATCAGGGGGATTTCCAACATCGTCAATATCTAAGAAAAACGGTACTTTCCAGTCAAGACCGGCCCATTCAGCTTCAGTAATCGTACCATCAATTACTACACCCTCCATCGGAGTGGAACCACTCGATTTCGGGAAATCGTTTGAAAGTGAGAGTGATATTAATCCAATAGACATTAAAACTAGCATAGAAAAAACTAAAACTGATTTTTTATAGCTCAAATTAATTCACTTTTTTGTAGAATTTTGTTAAGTATAATTATAGCACTCGAGTATTTTAATATACTTATGAATTAGCAAATTGAAAGAATAGAAAGAAAAAAATAATTTTTAAAAATCAATATTAATATTGTTAATAATTAATGATGTTCAAGGAATACATTACTTTTCTAGGGACTAATGATTTGAAGAAAACCTCTAATTTTTATCAAAATATCCTAGGGTTGACGTTATACAAAGATCAAAAGATATGTTTAATCTTTCACATCAATGATCAAAGTAAAATTGGATTTTGTGAGCATATACCGATTATCCACGATGATAAAAGTCCAATAATTACTTTAGTTACTGAGGATGTTGACGAGGTTTATAACAAATTGATCAATAAAGGTTTAAAAATCGCAGAGAGCCCTAAGTTGAATAAAAAATTCAACATTTACCACTTCTTCTTTAAGGATCCTAATGGATATACAATAGAAATACAACGGTTTCTAGAAGAATAGTAATATAATTAAAACCAAGAAAAAAAAAAGGGAAGAATAAATACTCAAAATATTATTATTATTCCTATGAAATCTAAGCATATAAGTACGAGAAATATGACCTGGACAACTATCTGTATTATGGACTCGCGTGATTTGATGGAAACTTCTTGCTCAACTCCATATAATTTAGGTATCCAAAAAAGCGCGAATAGAATGAAGGGAAGGAGTAATACAATTGGATGATATCCAACCTGTGGAATACTGACTAAATATTTATAACTGATAACCCAAAATGCAATCATTGTAAACAATAGACCTGATACGTGCATAAAACGGACTAATTTTGATATTTTGTTCAATTCCTGTAATATTTTTCCTTCAGCTTCTTCGTCGTTTTCTATTAGTTTCAAAAGCGAGAAAAGGTAATCTACTCTCATTAAATAGTGTAATACATCAACAAAAGCCACAAAGGATATCATCATAAGAAACGTAATTGTAACCAATCCCCCCGCGAGAGGAGGATCACCCCAAGCAAGAGCAACTACTACGAGATCTGAACCCAGAACTGCGGCTGCGGTAGCTAGTACTGCGCCCGTACTCACAGCTCCAGAAGAATAGTCTTTTAGACTTAATTTATACCTTTTACTTATTATTTTTCACCCATTTTTAATTTTTTAGAGTCAAATGTTACTATTAATTCTTACGTAGCTATTATATATAAAGTTTAAAACACAATAATTACTATTCAATAGCTAAATATTAAGTAAATTATGCCAGAACTTCCAGAAGTAGAAACATTCAAGCGATACTTAGATAGAACATCCTTAAAGCAAGTGATTAAAGATGTTCAAGTTACTGACAATAGAATTTTAAATACGGAAGAGAAAAAATTAGGTAAATCCTTAAAAGGTAAGCGATTTGAATCATCAATTAGGTATGGTAAGTATCTTCTTGTATACCTAAAACCACGATATCTTGTAATGCATTTTGGAATGAGCGGAGATTTAGAATACTATAATAACAAAGATAATCCCCCTAAATTCAGTAAAGTGATATATCAATTCGTTAGTGGCTTTAATTTAGCCTATATTTCCATTAGAATGTTTGGAAAAGTGTCTGTCGCTAATTCTCTTGAGGAATTTATTGAATATAAAAAATTAGGACCAGATGCATACAAAATGACCCTCGAAGAATTTCAAAAAGCAGTACATAGAAGGAGTGCTATCGCTAAAAACGCACTACTGAATCAAAGTTTTATCGCAGGTGTTGGTAATATTTATTCTGACGAAATTCTGTTTAGAACAAAAATTCATCCTAAAACTAATATTAATACACTTAGTGAAGGTAAAGTAAAAGAATTATATGCAAATATTAAAGATGTATTGGAATTTGGAATAAAGAAAAAAGGCGATTTAAGCACTTATCCAAACGAGTTTTTAATCCCCCATCGTAAGAAAGAAGAAAAATGCCCAACATGCAATAACGATATTAGTCGTTTTGAAATTTCAGGGCGTCATGGTTTTTTTTGCCCAATTTGTCAAAGCAATTAAACTTGTTAAATTAATTTAAAAAAAGGAGCTCAGTAATGTCGAAAAAAATAAGTAATAAAATCTGGGAGGAAAATCCTTGGACGAAACAAGCGCGTAGTATCATTGAAGGTCTTGATAAATTTCCCCCTCATTCAAGAATTATTATGATATTGAGACACTCGCAAAGATACGAGCCAAAATTGTTTTACGAGATTGATTTAAAAGGAGCAAATATGGAACTAACACCGTTAGGTGAAGAAATTGCCACAATGTTTGGCGAAAATTTGCCCTTAGAGAGATCAATTCGA
>Ga0255055_10000816_pt1 | contig 23682 bp, 19 predicted proteins | sample JV7_2_27_MG_FD_188633 | JGI IMG/M metagenome (GOLD analysis project Ga0255055, IMG submission 188633) | Seawater microbial communities from Jervis Inlet, British Columbia, Canada - JV7_2_27 | ecosystem: Environmental > Aquatic > Marine > Inlet | place: Canada: British Columbia | collected...
CCGCAGTACCAGACGCTCAACCGCCAGCCCCAGGATTACCGAAAAGACCATGGTGAGCAGAAAAGAAGCAATAAAATTGAGACCGAAATCCAGCGTTATCGAGAGACAGATGTAAGCCCCCACCATGAGAAACTCGCCCTGTGCCAGATTTAAGATAGAAGTGGATTTATAAATTAACACGAATCCTAGTGCCACCAGAGCATAAATTGAACCCATGGAGAGTCCGGTCAGAAAAAACTGCATGAAGATGAGAAATTCGCTTTGCAATTTATATCCCTCCCTTTAACCTTATCCAGAATCCCTTTTTCTTTAAAAGATCCTGATAGGCCGCTTCCGGTTTCATGGTTCGGATAATCAGGTTGGTCCGCAGCGTTGCCGTTTTGCCATCCTGGTATCGAATGACTGTTTCAATGGGAAGTTCCCGGGTGTTGCTGAAAAGTGCATTAATTTCCTTGGCGTATTTTTTATTGATGAATCCGCGGCGGATCTTTTTGGTACGGGTCAGTTCCTCATCATCCGGATCCAATTCTTTGTAAAGCAGGAGGAACTTATTAATTCTTGCCTTTTCCGGCAAGGTGCTGTTGACCCTCACAACCTCGCGCTCAATCAGATCATAAACCTCGAATTTGCCGGCCAGATCCGAGTAGGTGGTATAGTTAATGCGCTGATCTTCTGCCCATTTGCCCACATGCTTATAATCGATACAGATCATGGCAGTCACAAAGTCCTGCTCATGCCCCAGAACCACCGATTCCACAATATACGGGCAAAACTTAAGCTTATTTTCAACGAACATGGGTGAAAACTTGGCACCGCCGCTAAGATGCATCAGGTCCTTGACGCGATCGATGATGACCAGATGCCCATCGTCCGTAAAATAACCGGCATCTCCGGAATGCAGCCATCCATCGATGATGGTGCTTTGGGTGGCTTGTTCGTCCTTGAGGTATCCTTGAAACAGACCCGGCCCCCGCGCTATGACCTCCCCTACCCCTTCTGCATCCGGTTCGGATATGGAGATTTCGGCATCAGGAACCGGAATACCCACCGAGTCGAAATTGATATCTCCATCCCTGTGGATGGTTGAATAGCCGGCAACCTCTGTCTGACCATAGATCTGCTTGAGGTTGACACCGAGCGCATGAAAGAAACGAAAGACATCGGGTCCCAGGGCAGCACCACCGGTTAGCGCCGAGCGGACCTTAGAAAAACCCAGACGATCGCGCAGCGCCCGAAACATGGCCGCATAGGCCAGCCAATATAGAATCTTCCAACCCAGCGAAGGTTTCTTTTTTTCAAATTTAAACTCCGCCCAGCGGTATCCAATGGGCAGGCACAAGTTGTAAACCAGCTTTTTTAAAAAGGAGGCATCCAGGTGCTTCACCATGACCTGGCGCGAAATACCTTCCCACATGCGTGGCGATGCGACCACCAGACTGGGCGCAATCTCATAAAGATCAGCCATCGCCGATTCCGGTTCTTCCGGAAAGTTCACCGTATAGCCTGCGTAAAGGGCAGAAAATACGCTCATGGTCTGTTCCACGATCCAGGGCAGTGGAATAAACGAGAGAAACTGATCCTCCGGGGACTTACGATCCACCTCATTCAAAGCGGCCACCATGCTGAGTATATTGGCATGGGTCAGTAAAGTGCCTTTGGGATTTCCGGTGGTGCCTGAGGTGTAACAAAGAATGGCCAGGTCGCTGTCCTTGATCGCGCGGATATTTTTATCAAATAAATCAGACTCGCGGCGGTGCGATTCTCGTCCCAGCGCTTCGATCTGCGAGAATTCTATCAGCAGATCGTCCTCATAGTCCCATAAACCCTTGGGATCGGTGTAAATTATTTTTTTGAGGCGTGGCAATTGTTCTTTTAGGTCCAGAATCTTATCCACCTGTTCCTGATCTTCAGCCACAAGCATCGCCGCCCCGGAATGATCAATGATGTAAGCAACCTCAGTTAAAATCGAGTCCTGAAAGATGCCGAACGGAATCGCCCCGGCAGCCTGGGCGGCCAGCTCGGCATACACCCATTCCGGACGATTGTCGCCAATAATTCCCAAAGTTTCTCCCGGTTTAAGCCCCAAGGAAATCAATCCCAAAGAGAAATCCCGCACATGTTCCAGATACTGCTGCCAGGTAACCGACTGCCAGATACCGAATTCTTTTTCGCGCAGCGCAATGCGGCGATCGCCAAACCGTTCTGCATTTCTGATGAGCAAAGCAGGCAGGCTTTGGAAGTTTTTTGAGGAGGTCGTTTGATCAGAATTCATATCAATCAGTTAAAGCCTAAAGTCGCGAATACGCTTTTTCATCTTCTCCAAGATAGGCGCGGATGACCTGGCGGTTTTCTTGAATTTCCTGGGGTGAGCCTTGAGCGATTTTCTGTCCGAACTCGAGAACACAGACGCGGTCGGAAATATCCATAACAACACCCATATCGTGTTCAACGAGGATGATGGAAACGCTCCACATTTGGTTCACATTGATAATAAAGCGCGCCATATCTTCGGTTTCTTCAAGATTCATCCCGGCCATGGGTTCGTCCAATAAAAGGACCTCGGGCTGCATGGCAAGCGCCCTGGCAAGTTCGACCCGTTTTTGAAATCCATACGGCAAGGTACCGACAACCTTTTTACGAATGGCTTCGATCTCAAGAAGATCGATGATCTTTTCTTCGAGTTCCTGGCGCAGCTTTAATTCCTCGCGCTGGGTTCGTCCCCAATAGAGCATGTCGGAAAGGATGCCTGATTTTAAAAAGACATGCCGACCCAGCTTGATATTGTCCAGAACCGTCATGCCTTTGAACAGCTCGATGTTTTGAAACGTTCTCGCAATTCCCAATTTGGCAATATGATGTGTGGGAACACGGGTGATGTCTTTGCCTTTGAAGCGTATTTCACCTTCCTGGGGGGTGTAAAATCGGCTGATACAGTTTAAAAGACAGGTTTTGCCGGCTCCGTTGGGCCCGATGATGGCAAAAATTTCACCCGGCAATAAATGGGTGCTCACATTATATAGCGCCTGGACTCCGCCAAAAGCCAATGACACACTTTCAACATCTATGATCTTTTCGCCGCTCAAATGGAATTCAACCTCACGTATTGGCTCTTTTTAATGCCAGACACCTTGGCTAATGAAACGAATATAAAGAAAGGGTTTTTAATTGTCAAGCTGTTAAGTTAATGAATGCAATTCAGCAAAATATCCCCAAAACGCCTGCAGCTCTTATTTTGAAAATATCGGGTAATTCTGCGGTCCAGGTAATCATATTGGATCCAAATTCGGCGGCGGATTCCGATGTTTCCGGCCTGAAATCCGGGACTTTGAACTGGACTCAAAATATAATTTCTTCTATAGTGAACCACCTCAATAATCCTGGCTGCAAAAGAAGTCCACGAAAGCATAAATTTCAACTATAATTATTATTACTTGAAGGGAGATGGGGCATGCAGGTGATTGACAAAACCATCGGAGGATTGCTGGAGGAGATTGCGGCTGCAAATCCGTTCCGGGAAGCTATAATCCATACCGAAATAGGGGTGCGCTATAATTTCAAGCGCTTGTCTCAGGAAATTAACCGGTGCGCTCGAGGTTTCATCAAAAAAGGCATAAAATCCGGCGATAAAGTTGCTCTCTGGGCGCATAACACCCCCGAATGGCTCCTATCTTTCCTGGGACTCACCAAAATAGGGGCGATCACGGTGCCGATTGACCCGAATGCCACCGGCGAAAATCTGCACTTTATCCTGGAGCAGTCTGAAAGCCGGGGTTTGATTATTCCCGGAGGCCTGGAGAATAAAAATTTTGCGGAAATGGCGCTCACAGCAAAGAAGAAAATCGCATGCTTGCAGTTTATCTTTGTATTCGGCGACCGATCCTCTGAAGAAATGACCACCTGGACTGAATTGCTGGCCCTGGCTGAAGAGGTAGATGATTCGGTTCTGGTTGAAAAGGTGAAAACAGTTCGAGCGGAAGATCCCATGGCGATTATGTATACCTCCGGCACAACGGGTCAGCCGAAAGGAGTCGTTCTGGACCATCTCGGATTGATTAACAAAACCATGGTTTCCACCGCGCGTCAGGGTATAACTTCTGATGACCGATTATGTCTTTTTTTTCCGCTTTTTCATCTGTTCGGCAATACCTGTATCGCTTTCGCAGGACTTTTAAGGGGAGCGACGCTTATTATGCCGTGTGAAACGTTTGACCCGCCAAAGGTTTTACGAGCCATTTCACTGGAAAAATGCACGGCTGTTTACGGATCGCCGAGCATGCTTATTGCACTCATCGATCACTCTGAGTTTCAAAAACAAGACTGGAATACCTTATCCAAGGGTATTATCGGCGGTGCGCCCTGCCCCATGGAGTTGATGAGGAGGATTGTCGAAGACATCGGGGTTTCTGATATCACTGTGGCCTACGGCATCACCGAAACTTCTTCGTGGATTACCATGACCCATCCCCATGATCCCATCGAATTGCGGGTATCCACCATCGGTACTCCGCTGCCCTGCAATGAAATAAAAATTGTTGATCCCGCCACCGGTGAGCCATTGCCACCCGACCAGCAAGGTGAATTATGCACCCGGGGATTTCTGATGAAAGAATATTATAAAATGCCGGCAGCTACTGTTGCCGCGGTTGATAAAGAAGACTGGTTCCACACAGGTGATTTAGGTGAAATGGATGAACAGGGTTATGTTAAGATAACCGGGCGACTAAAAGATGTGATCGTTCGGGACGGTGTGGACATCTATCCCGTGGAGGTTGAAGAAATTATTTATCAGCTACCCGAGATCTCAGAGGCCCAGGTCTTTGGTTTCCCCCAGCCCCAGAGAGGGCAGGAAGTCGCCGCCTGGGTAAAATTGAAAGATGGGGCCGAACTGTCATTGGATCGTATTGCCCAACATGTTAAAACGCAACTGGCTGAAGATAAATGGCCAAAGCACTATAAATTCGTTTCCGAGTTTCCCATGACCGGCAGTGGAAAAATTCAAAAGTTCAGGCTGGCAGAAATGGGTCAGGATGAATACCTTTAACAGGTCAAAGGCTATTGTGATTGCAGGCACAAACGTCGCTAAAATGAATCCGGGGAGGATGTCTTGGGTGATCTGAGTGAGTTTCCATTAAAATACAAACTATTTCTAAAAGCCTACCCATGGCGCCGCATTGACCCGGTTCCATGGACAGCTTTAAAAAAACCATTAAAAGATAGCCGTCTGGCGCTGGTTTCCAGCGCCGGGTTTATAAAGCCGGGTCAGGAGCCGTTTGATGAATCGATTCGCGGCGGTGACTACCGCTTCCGTGAAATCCCTTCCGATACGGATGCGTCCACCCTGATGGATACCCACCGCAGCGATCTTTACGATCACTCCGGGCTCCGGCAGGATCCCAATCTGGCATTTCCCCTGGATCGTTTGCGGGAACTGGTCAAAAGCGGGCGCATCGGTTCGTTAAACCGGCGGCATTTGTCCTTCATGGGATCCATTACAGCCCCCGGGCGCCTGGTAAAAAAAACCGCACCGCTGGAGGTGCGCAAACTGGTTGAAGATGGGGCCGATATCGCCCTGCTGGTGCCCGTCTGACCGATGTGCAACCAGGCCGTGGGCCTGGTGGCAGCCGAATTGGAGCGCCAGGGCATCTCTACCGTAGCAATTCAATTGTTGCGCAGCGTGACTGAAAAAGTGCGCCCCCCGCGCGCTTTAGCGGTCCCCTTCCGTCACGGGTACCCTCTTGACAGACCCGGTGACCCCGAGCGCCAGCAGGCCGTCCTCGAGGCGGCTTTGAAAATGCTGGAGGACCCGAGCCTGCAACCCCCGGCTATTGTGGATTATGTACCATGATGATGTTTATAATTGGTCACGGATCGAATAATTGGAGCACAAGACTCACATTAAAAGGTTTCGGGTGTCAGTGTTCAGGTGTCAGGCCGGTGTCAGGTTTCGGGCCTTCGCCGCGACGTAGCGGCTACGGCTGCGCAGGCGGGTGTCAGGTTTCAGGTGTCAGCAATACGAGCCTGAAGACTTCGAGAATTATCAGATTTTGTCTTCCGTCATCTGCCTTCTGTCTTCTTTCTTCTGTTTTCTGACACCTGAACACTGAAACCTGAAACCTATTGATTGTTGACACCTGAAACCTGAACACTGAAACCTTCATTTAAAGACCCTGAGGTGATGATGCAATTTAAAAATATTGAATTTAAAAACAAAGAAGATCAAACGCTTTCTGCCAGACTGGACTTGCCGGTAGATGGAAAACCGCTGGCCTATGCCCTATTTGCCCATTGTTTTACGTGTTCCAAAAACATAAAAGCCATCGCGCATATCAGTCGGGCCTTAACCCGACAAGGCCTGGCAGTTCTTCGTTTTGATTTTACCGGTCTGGGCGAAAGCGAAGGGGATTTTGCCGACACCAATTTTTCCTCAAACGTTGACGACCTGATTGTAGCCGCCGATTATTTAAAATCCAATCACGAAGCTCCCAAGATCTTAATCGGCCACTCATTCGGGGGGGCGGCTGTGCTCCAGGCCGCTACCCGTATTTCCTCTTCAAAAGCGGTGGTCACTATTGCCGCACCGGCAGATCCTCAGCACGTGACCCACGCTCTCGGCAGCACTGCCGCGGTCATCCAAAGCCGGGGTGAAGCGGAAGTTAACCTGGCCGGCAGGACATTTACACTCAAAAAACAGTTTCTTGACGATCTGGAATTTGTCAATATGAAGAAAACCCTGCAAGATTTAAAAAGAGCGCTGCTGGTTCTGCATTCACCGATAGATGCGACGGTCGGAATTGAAAATGCCGCTCAAATCTTTCAGGTTGCCCGGCACCCGAAAAGCTTTATTTCCCTTGATAAAGCCGACCATCTGCTTTCAGCCCCGGAAGATTCGCTTTATGCCGGCTCTGTTATTGCCGCCTGGGCACTGAAATACGTAAGTGCTCCTAAAAAAGATGAACCCAAAAGCGATCGAGCCGCTAACCAGGTCATCGCACGTATAGGAAAATCCGGATATGCAACTGATATTATGGCAGAGGGCCATCGTATGGTAGCAGATGAACCCGTCTCGATGGGCGGGACCAATTTAGGCCCGGCACCCTATGATTATCTGATGGCCGGATTGGGGGCCTGCACCGCCATGACCCTGCGCATGTATTCAGACCGCAAAGAATGGCCTCTGAATGGTGTCACGGTTAAACTAAAACATCAAAAAATCCATGCCGCTGATTGTGAGACCTGTGAAACCAAAGAAGGCAAGCTGGATCAAATCGAGCGTGAAATCGAGCTGGCCGGCGGGCTTGATGATCAACAAAAGCAGCGCTTGATACAAATTGCCGACCGGTGCCCGGTGCATCGCACATTGCATTCAGAGATCGTGATCAAAACGGAGTTGAAAGACTAATAGCGTATCCATTTGAATGGCAGGGTTCTCAAGGCTTTACGGGTTGACACATAAGGACTTCTTTAATAAACATAATAAAAATGACAACTATTTTAAAACCTTACCCATGTTTTTTATTTTGTTTACGATCAATTAGGGTCAAGGAGATGTCCAAGAGACTGGCCGGGCTTTCCATCGTAATTCTGACTTCGATGGCGGTCTTCTATAACTCAGCCTTGGCTGAACAGCGCTTTATTGACCATGGCAACGGAACGGTTACGGATCGCAAATTGGGGCTCATGTGGGCCAAGACCGACAACCAGGCTGATATCTTCTGGAACGAGGTTCAAAGCTGGCTGGAAAATGAGTTTCCGGACACCCTCCCTCAAATTTACAATAACTGGCGCCTGCCGACGGTCTCGGAATTACAAAGCCTTTATGTGGAAGATCCTAAATATGAAGGATATGAAGTCGCCTGCGGACATCCGGTTAAAATCGTCCCTCAGATACGGCTCAGCTGTATACTCATCTGGACCTCAGATACCGCATTGGCGTTACCGCTGGCGTTTAACTTCAATATCGGAAGCGCCTTTACCATAGACTTGCATGACAATAAGGGGTGCCGGGTGTTACCTGTAAGATTCTTACAGTAACAGCCTGATCGTGTGCTCACCTGCATGACAGAAAACAAAAGATTCCAAACATCCGAGACAACAAGCACCCGCTTTCAATACACCCAATCATTAATTTTATCACGCCTGTCATGTCCGGCCCGGTTGTCCGGTCTTATAAATAATAATCCATGCACGCCAACAACCCCGCCACCGTTCTTCAACGAATTGCGCGGCAATACCTGCCAGGTTAAAATTCTGCCGAATAGTCCCATTTTTCTAATTTTTCCTTAAGTTTATTTAAATCTAAGACGATAATTGTCTATAGGAACAGAATGCTTATAGTGGTTGTCAAAAAAACGTTCCGCTATTCAAACGTTTTTTTTCTACAACCACTTATGCCGCAATTCCGTTATTGGGTGTTTTTAACCGGGTGCTTTGCACCCGGTTACACCCGCACCGATTAAGGCACTGCCGTGTCTTTGTTTTTTCCCGCCGATGGCGGAAAAATCCAAGCCACCCGCTCTGCGGGTGGTCGGTGACTCGCAACATTATTATGGAAAGCTGTGCAAACTTGCCGGTGAAAGCCGCAACATCGAGCCCTATTGGAAGCGATAATGATCAATTTATAAGATTAGGTAAGATTGTTAGGAAATTTTGACGATTGTCGGAAGCAGCAGGGTTAATATCGTATGGGTATAATTCACATCAATAAACTAAAACCGGGCATGGTTTTGGATGAAGCGGTCAAGGATATCAGTGGCAGATTGCTTCTGAAAAAGGGCAAAAATATCCAGTCAGCGAATATTAGAATTTTTAAGATCTGGGGCGTAACAGAAGTCAATATCCGCGGAAATAATGGCAATAAAAATACCTCTGACAGTAATCTGGATCCGGATAAGATCGCAAAAATAAAAGATAACACACAGAACCTTTTTCGGCATGCTGATTTGGAGCACCCCGCGTTAAAAGAAATATTTCGAATTTCAGTTGAGTTTCGCAGCCAATATAGTTTTTCGGAAAAAGAAAAGCAGGTTGATCTGGCGACAACCGAATCCAAACAGGATACAGGTAACCACAATTTTCTGCAGAAACTGAATCAGGGAAACATTACCCTGCCGGAGATACCCTCAATCGTTTTTGAATTAAATGAGGTCATTGCCAACCCGTCATCATCGGCTGAAGATATTGCACAGGTGGTACACCGCAGCCCGAGTTTAACCGCACTTTTATTGAAAATAGTCAATTCGCCGTTTTACGGTTTCCCTTCTAAAATCGGCAAAATTTCACTGGCGGTGACATTGATCGGTACACGCGAAATTTCGGGATTGGCACTCGGGATCAGCATTATTTCACTGTTTAACAATATCCCAAAAGAAATACTCAGCATGCATTCGTTTCTGAGGCACAGCCTTGCGTGCGGCATTATTTCAAGAATTTTAGCGGCCCACAAAGGCATCCCGCAGACGGAACAGTTATTCGTATCCGGTCTATTGCACGATTTGGGCCGTTTGATTCTTTACAGCTATTTCCCGGAAGAATCGCTCAATATCCTAAGCCGGGCGCGATCAACAAATATGTTATTGTACCTGCAAGAAAATGATTCTCTAGGCTGCAATCACACCCACATTGTCAAGCAATTATTGCAACAGTGGAAGTTGCCGATGGTCCTGGAAAACAATGTGTTTTTTCACCACGATCCCTGTGAAGCGCCACAACCGGCTCCCGCCATCCTGGTCCATCTGGCGGATATTATGACCAACGGTCTGGGAATCGGTACCAGCGGTGAGCGTTTTGTTCCGCCTCTGGATAATAAAGCCTGGGATAGCCTGGGATTGTCGCCGTCCTGTTTTGATATTGTTGTCAAACAGGCGACCCATCAGTTTTTTGCATTAGAATCAATGTTGGAAATTTAAGGATTCCATGAAAAACAATAACAGCTACCATATGGATGCCAAAAAACTCTTGGCCCGCATCGATTATTTGGAAGAAAATCGTAGGTTTATCCAAAATGTGTTGGAAACGGCGCTGTCATTGGGCGATTTTCAGGAAAATATCAATAAGGGCTATGGATCCGAGTATATTTTGCAGGAAGCTGATAAACGAATCAACCGTCTAATTCCTTTCGAAGCCAATGCGCATTACATTGTAGACCAGGAAAAATCGGATTTCTCATTATCCGTATGCAATGAAGACCACCTGAAATCGTTCATCAAGAATGAAGTCAACCACATGATCGACCAAGGTTATTTTGCCTGGGCGATAAGAGAAAGGCGCGGGGTTTTGATATCATCCAGCGATCATAGCTGGCGCTTTGTATTACATGTGATCGCCACCTATTCACGCACCCGCGGCATGTTCATCGGCCTGCTGCCGGATAAAAACCATACAATCCCCGATACGTCGCTGACCCTGTTATCCATTATTTTGCTCAATACAGCCAATGCCCTGGAGAGTCTTGAATTTTATTCTTTGCTGCGCAACCAAAATGAGACCCTTGAAAAAAAGGTCGAAGAGCGAACCAAGGAATTGGCTAAATATGAACGCCAGCTGCAACAGGTTCTAAAAATTCAAGCGATCGGCACCCTGGCGGGCGGTATCGCGCATGACTTTAACAATATTCTATTTCCCATCGTCGGGTATACTGAATTGACTATGGATGAAGTTTCCGAAGACAGTGTCGCACACAAAAATCTTGAAGAAATTCTCAAAGCCGCGCATCGTGCCAAGAATCTGGTTCAGCAAATTCTGACGTTCAGTCGTCAGAGCGATCAGGAGCGCAAGCCGATAAAGGTACAAAATATCATAACAGAAACTCTCAGGCTTCTGCGGGCATCGATTCCGGCCTCTATTGAGATCATTCATAAAATACAAGACGATTGCGGCCATATTATGGGCGATCCCACCCAGATCCATCAGGTCATCATGAATTTATGCACCAATGCTTATCAAGCCATGCAGGATAAAGGCGGCAAGTTGGAAGTGATTCTGACCGAAATCGATGTCGGCTACGAAGAAATGATCGATAAGGTCGGAATGCAGCCCGGCAAGCATCTGAGACTATTAGTTAAAGACGAAGGATGTGGTATGGAAGCCTCGGTGCTGGACAGGATTTTCGAGCCGTATTACACGACTAAAGAACAGGGCAAAGGCACGGGTTTGGGATTATCTGTCATCCATGGAATTGTTAAAAACCACAGGGGCGATATCACCGTTAAGAGCACGCCAGGTAAAGGAACGATATTTCAGGTTTACCTGCCGCTGATCGAAGATGTTGACCCCGATGTAGAATTCGAATCCACCGATGGCGCGATAAAAGGAGAGGAACGAATTCTACTGGTTGATGACGAAGAGCAAATTGTGGCTATGGAACAACAGATGCTCGAAAATTTGGGCTACCGGGTCACCGCCAGGACTGACAGCGCGGAAGCCCTCAAAGTGTTTGCTGAACACCCTCAGAATTTTGACCTTGTGATCACAGATATGACCATGCCGCACATGACCGGTGATCAGCTGGCTCAAAAAATGCTGGATATTGAACCCAATATTCCTGTCATTCTATGCACCGGTTTTAACCAGGCCATTACCGAAGAAAAGGCTCTGGCAATGGGTATTCAAAAATTTGTAATGAAACCGGTCGTAAAAAAGGAATTAGCCACCACGATTCGCACCGTGTTGGATCAAAACTAGCGGTTTTGCGACAGCATACCTCTAATTTGTAAACGATCTTTGGAGCTCACCGTTCGCCTCACAAATACAGATGCTCGGTCCTGGGTTCTGGCATCTGGCTGCTGGTCTCTGGCTGCTTGTTCCCCGTGTTGACCTCAATGTTGTTTTCAATTATGAAACACAGCATATTCGATTACAAGGAGCAGCTGAAAAATGACCATTCACTCTCATAATTTTGTGGAAACTTCCAAAGGCCTGGTGGGTTTTGGTGCAGATCGAAATACAGATGAAAACACGCTCATATACTATCTTCAGAAATTTTCGGATGACCGGCTGATGAATCGGTTTTTTGCAAAGACGCGAAATTATCACGCACTGATAGCGGATTTGGATGGATTATTTGCTACTTTTTTTACCGACTCCACCAAATCTAGCAGTGGAAACGGTTTGGGTAAAACGACATCGAAGCCCGAATCCTGAATAAGCCAGGGCGTCCCTGAAATGCCGATAATCGGAATGGAATTTTTATGAGAATTGCGAATATGTCGAACCACGCCTTTGCCATCAAGCCCCGGCATGCGAAAATCGGTAATCACGATATCATAGCTGCCATCGTCAAACTTTTGAATACCTTCATAACCATCGGCTGCTAATTCAACTTGATGTCCGAATTTTGTTAAGGCTTCTTCGATCACGCGCAAGATACCTTTTTCATCATCGATAACTAAAATGGTGCACATGATTCCTTCCCCAAAAGCAGTTTGGTGTTTAAAATCTTACTGACTTTCTATTTATCATACTCAAGAACAGGACGCCTGTCAACAATATGTTGTGGACATTATTTTTCAAAACACAATATAAGGACATTTCAGGGAAATTGAACGGCTTTGGCGGTGCAGATCCAATCGAAATCCACTGGCAGCAGGCCATCGTCAATTTATCTATATTTGGATAAAGTACAGCAGATGTCAAGCCGGATTATAACGATTTTTAATTTCCGGATGGAGCAGGTTATCAACAACATGCATCTTGTTGAAATTTAAATAAAAAAATAAGCTTGGTCGATTAACTGATTAAATTCAACACCTTATGGAATGTTTTATTTTTCTTAAACATTTTAGTGAGATCCCAAGTTATTAACACGTTATGAACAATTTGGGTTGAGAAACCAAACTAGTAAAATCGCTCTTTTTTAATTGTTTTCTAACGAAATGGAAATGATGGGCCAGATGGCGAAAGAAGCTATATTCGAAGCACTAGCGGGCAGGAAACCTTAAAAAAAGCGCCGCAGCAACGCTTCCGGCGCTATTTTATGAAGGTTTAAATTCGTGATTTGTACCCTTGATGAAGCCTAAATCTTGAACTTGCCGAAATCTTCCGGTGAAAGGCCTTCCAGATAGTCAGCCCATTTTTTGCCTTCTTCGCTGGTATCTAACACCTCTGCTTCACCGTCCGCCATTTTCGATTTTTGCATGACCTCGTCCGCCACATAGATAGGGGCGTCATATCGAAGAGCCAGGGCAATCGCATCGCTGGGACGCGCATCCATTTCAAAATTTCCTTCCTTGGATATAAAATGGATTTTAGCGTAAAAAGTGTTATCCTTCAAATCACATACTTCAATCTTTGAAATTGATATATCTAATCGTTCCGTGAATTTTTTAAAAAGATCGTGTGTCATCGGACGTTCGTATTTAATATTTTGGAGGGCCGATGCAATTGAAGTCGCTTCGAGCAATCCAATCCATATCGGAATAGCCTGGTCGTTTTTCTCAGATTTCAATATGATAATCGGCGTGTTCGAAGCCGGATCCATTGTCAAACCCGCTATGCTCACCTTATGCAGCATAATTTTCAACTCCTTTCAACCTTCCAGCTGAGGGTTCTGCGTTTATCGCTTTGCCAAACAGTGAATGTGAAAAGGCTTTATCAATGCGAACACCAATCAGTTTGCCGGATAGGCTTTCAGTGTTGGCCGGGAGCTCATCCATATAAAAATTTACAATTTTGTTTGTGAGGGTACGACCCGTCCACTGCAGCGCTTGGCCAGTGCTTTCCGGTTCACCGGATACCTGTTTTTTACTCAGACCATCGGTCAGGATCAACTGAGTGGAACCGACCAAGACCTTATTTTTTCTTTTTGTAAATTTCTCCTGTAAATCCAAGAGGGTCTGCAGCCGTTCTCTCTTTAACGGCTCGGAAATCTTATGAGGCAGTTTAACAGATGCGGCGCGGGGACGATCAGAATACTGAAAGGCAAATAGCCCGTCATATTCCACCGTTTTTATGAGTTCCAAGGTTTGTTCAAAATCGGCCTCGGTTTCTCCCGGAAAGCCGACAATCATATCCGATGTGATCGCTATCGCAGAACAAGTATCCCGCAGTTTCGCCACTTTGTCAAGGTACTGCTCTTTGGTGTATTTGCGGTTCATGCGCTTTAAAACCCTGTTTGAGCCTGACTGAACCGGCAAATGAATATGGGGACACAATTTATCAAGATCCCGAAAAGCCGCGATAAGATTCGAGCTTAAATCCTTAGGATGAGATGTGGTAAATCGAATTCTTGAAAGCCCTTCGATTTCATTTATCCTTGCTAAAAGTTCAGGAAACATGTCCAAGTTTTGTTTTTTACCATAACTGTTTACATTTTGCCCCAGCAGGGTGACTTCCCTTACACCGTTTTCAACCAGCGCCCGGATTTCTCGAAGGATGCTTTGGGGCTCACGACTGGTTTCTCTTCCACGGACAAAAGGTACCACGCAGTAAGCGCAATAGTTGTCACAACCCCGCATGATGGTAACGAATTTGGAGACTTGACTTTCAGCCTGGGTACCGGCAAGAAATTCAGGCATATCCGGGGCTTCATCCATATGCACATCAACGATCCGGCATCGTCTCGCTTCGATTTGTTGAATCATGCCCGAAAGCCTGTCAATAGCCTGCGTACCAAATACAAAGTCAATGCAGGGCATGCGTTCCAGAATTTTTTGGCCTTCCTGCTGAGCCACACAACCGCCGACTCCGATTATCAGCCGTCTTTTATTGCGCTTCATACCTGCAAGTCGGCCCAGTAAGCTAAAGGCTTTTTGTTCAGCTTTGGCCCGGACAGTACAGGTATTAACGATAATCAAATCAGCCCTGTCCATCGAAGCGGTCTGTTCATATCCTAAAGTTGCCAGCCGTATCGCTATTTGCTCTGAATCATAAACATTCATCTGGCAACCGATTGTATGCAGATAAAAATACTTCGCATTCATGAAGAGTAAGGCTTTCGTTGCCGGGAAATCGAAGCCACCTTGATATGGGGATATTTAATCGTGACCTGGCGGCCCGGGCATTACAGGCTCAATCAGGATGTCCTTTTTTAAATACTGCAAAATTTCCGCTACCTGCTTTTGGCAGCCCGGTGCGATGTGAAACGAAATAACCCCCCGGATCGGGTCTTCTGTTTTAATGGTGGCAATACCATCATAGGCTTCCAAAATAAATTTTAGAAAAGCAATTTCTCTGCGATCCACCCGGTAGTGCTGTTTTATCGTTTTCAACGGCGCTCCATCTTTCCGCGGGTGTCGGGTGTCAGGTGTCAGGAATAAGGAGGTTTCAGGTGTCAGGTTTCAGTGTTCAGGTTTCAGCACTGTCAATTCTGACAACTGTATCTTCTGTTTTCTGTCCTCCTTAAGTATTTATTTGTCTGAATTTTTCTTTAAATCAACTTACAAGAGGCTTGGCGTTTGTGCAAATGATCCTTCATAGTATCTACTCTCCGGTTTTTATCTGTCCTCTGACCTCTGTCATCTGTTTACCTGACACCCGAAACCTGAAACCTACTTGTTTCTGATGAGCTGATAGGTAACGACCAACACGGCTTATCAGCGAAAAATGAGGGTTTTAAAAGACGGTCTATTGAGTATAACCACATCTCCATTATTTGCAATAAAAAACACCTTGTGCATTTGATCAATTTTAGGTTGTCCAATCTGCGGTTATACGGTATAGGGCCGTCAATGGAAAAAAAATGGCAAATACTGCAACCGGACGCCGAGGCCGTAAACGAATTGAGTGCAAGATTGCATTGCCATCCGATCACTGCGACTATTCTTCTCAACCGAAACTTGACATCCGCGCAGGAAGCCTCAAGCTTTGTCGCCGCCTCTTTGAGCAAGGTTCGCTCACCATTCAGCCTAAAAGATATGAACGGTGCGGTTCAGCGCATCTATCGTGCAATTATAGATCATGAAAAAATCTTAATCTTTGGTGATTACGATGTTGACGGCATCACCGCCACGGCTGTACTTTTGGATTTTTTCCGGGAAATCGGAGCCCGGGTATCCGCCTATATCCCCCATCGAATAAAAGAAGGATACAGCCTGCAGACGCATCATATCCACGACTACGCTCTGCCCAACCGGATCCAATTGATTATCACCGCGGACTGCGGTTCCGGCAGCCATGATGCCATAATCGCAGCCCTCAATTCGGGAATCGATGTGATTATTACCGATCATCACACGATCTCTGAAAAAATACCTCCCGCTGCGGCCGTACTGAATCCAAAGCGTCATGATTGTCAGGCCGGCATGCAAATGCTGGCCGGTGTTGGCGTGGCCTTTTCACTCTTGATCGGTTTGCGGAAATATCTGCGAGATCATCATTTTTGGAAAGACCGGCCGGAACCGAATCTCAAAAATCTTTGCGATCTCGTCGCTCTGGGTACGATCGGTGATAGGGTTCCCCTTGTTGAAGAAAATCGTATTTTTTCAAAAGTCGGACTTGCCCTCATAAATTCTTCAACAAGGCCCGGGTTGAGCGCCCTGCGCAAGGTGGCCGGTATTGCGAATGAACCGACAGATGCCGAAGATATTGCTTTCAGACTGGCCCCACGATTAAACGCCGCAGGTCGCATGGATCATGCCTCGGTAGCGTTGAAGTTGCTTACAACTGGAGACAACACCACCGCCCGGCAGCAGGCCGAATACCTGAATAGCTTGAACAACCGACGTCAGGAACAGGAACGTTTGATCCTCGATGCTATTTTTTCAGACTTTCAGCGCTACCCGGAACGCCTCAAAAAAAGGACCCTTGTATGCTGGCATCCCGAGTGGCATCAGGGCGTAATAGGAATTGTCGCATCCCGTATCATGGAAAGGTATTTCCGACCGGCTGTCGTGATTGCAATTGATGGCGAAATTGGCAAGGGGTCGGCCAGAAGCATCCCCGGACTGAATTTATTCAACGCTTTGCAGGACTGTCAACATTGCCTCGAAAATTTTGGCGGTCATTCGATGGCGGCCGGATTGACTATCAGAGCCAAAAAATTAGTAGAATTTCAACACGCTTTTGAGGAAGCTGTTACCCAAATGACCCGGCCCGATGATTGGATACCCAAAATGACCATCGACGCCGAAATCAATTTCTCCGATATATCGGACAACCTGATCAATGAGATCGAGACCTTAAGCCCCTTTGGTAACGGAAACCCGGAACCCGTATTTATGGCTCGCGACGTTAAGGTGGTATCTTCAAAAATTGTGGGGAAAAATCATCGCAAAATGGTGCTGGCCCAGGACGCCGGCCGTGTGCAAAATGCGTTTCAAGCGATCCGGTTCAATGCCGACGGTCGAATGCAAACCGAGACAGCGTTCACCCAAATCGCTTTTCGGCTGCGGTGGAATCGCTGGAACGCAAATAAAATTTCTCAGCTGATTATTGAGGATGCCCGCTAGTGTCAGGGTTCAGAGTTCAGAGGACAGAAGTCAGAGGTCAGAAAACAGAGAACCGGAGTCGGTCGGAAACGAACTGCAGAATATCGAAGGAAAAGAAAACTTCGTCATTCGAAATTCTTGACTTTAGATCACGTCTTTAGCGTGATTCGATATTCGATATTCAAAATAGGGGAATTGATTGCTCGCGGCTGGTTCCTGGCTTCTGGTCTCTGGCCTCGACTTGACTGACCAGTTCGGCCGTCTTCTAACCTGGGGCTCGGGCCCGAAGGGAGCTCACGCCGATAGCTCACTGCCGAAGGGCTCGTCGGAGACTGGTCGCTGGCAACTGGTCAATAGCTACTGGCCAGCAGCCAGAAGCGAGAAGCCAGCGGCCAAAACACTGGCACCTGTTTCCTGAAATTGCTGTCATCCAGCAAAAAACTTTAGGTATATGTCGGGCGAATATTTAGCTTGCAAACAGGCGTGTTACCCATTATGATGCCACCACAATTCCGGTATCAATCATTTCAACCAGAAGGTGAAACCATGGCTAAGGTATTTCGGCCAAGCACCCGCGAGGCCAGTATCCTATCCAAAATTGAATCTCAAAAAGAGTATGAACGCAAACGCGCAATTAATGCCATCAAGGATTGCATCGATCCTCTATCCAATGCAATTGCGATGAAACTGGTAGACAGCAAACTGGTGGAAACCACCAACAAAAATGCGCTTGAAGAGCAAATCAAAGGGTGTCTGGAAAAATTGGGGCGCGCCGACGATTTTGAGATCGATTATCAAATGGCGCCGGTTCGAAACGTTGTTCCGCAGCCTCATATTGTCAGTCTATTTCTGACGTCCTTTGTCATTGAAAAACTTATTAAGCATAAAGACGTAATAGATATTTTTGGATCAGACGAAGATATCTATCTGAATATCCATCAGCAAGTTAAAAAATTCCTACCAACATAATGCGTCCGCGTTTTCACCCCAGGTTGATCAACGGGCCAAATGATGACCCCGGTTTATACGTCCCTTTTCTGTTTGAAAACCGGGCGATAATCTTTGACCTGGGTGATACCCATCCGCTGTCCACCAGAGATCTGCTCAAGATCAGCCACGCGTTCATCACCCACACGCATATCGATCATTTTATCGGTTTTGACCGAATTCTGCGCATCTTCTTAGGTCGGGAAAAAAACCTCCATCTGTACGGACCACAGGGATTTCTTAAAAATGTAGAAGGAAAATTGGCTGCCTACGCCTGGAACCTGGTTAAAAATTATAAATACAAACTTGGGCTGCATCTGACAGAAGTCCATCGCGATTACCTGCTGACCCGCGAGTACCTGTGCCAGAATGAATTTGTGCCGATCCACGATGCCGTAGAGCACGCCTTTAATGAAGTTTTATACGAAGAGCCTGCATTTAGGGTTTCGGCTGCTATTTTGGACCACAGCATCCCCTGCCTGGGGTTTGCGATCAAAGAGCGATTCCACGTCAATATCAACAGAGACAGAATCGCTGCCTTGGAGCTTCACACCGGACCCTGGCTCACCGAATTTAAACAGGCGTTGTATGATGGCAAGGATGCTAAATCTAAATTTGAAGTCAAATCCGGCAAAGAAAAGATTCAGCGATTTCGGCTGGGCGAACTGGCCGATCAGATTGCCATGATAACCCCGGGCCAGAAGATTACTTACATCGCCGATGTGGTATACAACTCAATAAATAAGAATAAAATTGTTTCCCTGGCAAAGGACTCCGATCACCTGTTTATTGAGGCCGCGTTTCTGGAAGCGCACAAAGATATTGCCGCTGAAAAAAATCATCTCACCGCCCGGCAGGCCGGCGCCCTGGCCGCAATTGCCCGGGTAAAGCAGTTTACTATCTTTCATTTTTCCCCGCGCTACACCGATCAGGCGCATTTACTGCAGGAAGAGGCCAGGAAGGCCTACGAAAGTATAATGAGCCCGTCAATGGAGCAGAGCTGAGGTCGGGGAGGCGGAAAGATGGAAACAGGCACAAATCTCAAATCATAGCGCCTCATACTCAATTGCCAACTTCCAGCCTCAATCATCCACCTGATGTCCCATTTGGATCTGGATCAGGGCCAGCGGCCGGTCATCCGTATTCTCGATGCTGATGTAACTCTGGCCTGTAAAGGTTGCCGACTGACCGTTTTTTATGATTTGGCTCTGCTGATTGGCGCTGACTTTGGCGTTGCCGTTGAGGACAACCAGGTGGTGGGTACTTTGGGGGGTAACGTCTAACTCCATACTGGCGCTCGGGTTCAGGACGAGCCTGGCAGTTTTGACATCACCTTTATCTTCGAGCACGGTTCGATTGCCCCAGGGGAAAATGACAGTTCGGTGCCGATGATACTCGGTACGACCCTTTTGTTTTAGATTGGTGACAATTGATTTGACATCCCGGCTGTGCTCCATATCCGAAACAAAAATGGAGTCTGGTGTTTCCACCACAACCAGATCTTGCAGATGATTGACTGCAATGAGGCGTTCCTGGCCGAGGATAAAACAGTTTTCTGTATTTTCAACAAGGACATCCCCGTCAATCACATTTTTGTTTTCATCCTTGGGCAGGTAATCATAGAGGGATTTCCAGGAACCGATATCACTCCAGCCAAAATCCGAAGGCAGCACAACACCTTTTTCTGTTTTTTCCATAATGGCGTAATCGATGGAGATATCGGTCAGTTGATCGTAATCTTCTCTGGATATGAGTTTATGCGGATCAAAAATAGCTTCCATCTGTTTGAGTAATTCGGGCTGGTAGGTTTTAAATTCGCATAAAATGACCGAGGCTTTAAAGGCAAACATACCGCTGTTCCAGAAAAAATTGCCGGCTTTAATATATTTTTTGGCGGTTGGCAGATCGGGTTTTTCAACGAATCGCTTGAGCGCCAGGGCGCCATGTGACACTTTCTTTCCCCCTTCGACATATCCATAACCCGTCTCAGGATAATGGGGCTGAATTCCAAAGGTAACGATATACCCGTCGTTGGCTAGCTTTATGGCGGCATTGAGCCTGTCGTGGAAGCCGCCCAGATCTTTGATGACATGATCGGCCGGAAAAACGCATAGAATTGCATCCTTTTCAAAGGCAAGTATATGTAAGACGGCCAGTAAAATTGCCGGAGCCGTATTGCGGCCGCTGGGCTCGCCAATCAATTTACCTTCCGACTTAAGGCCGAGATTTTCAATATGTTTGGCGGTTTCATGAAAATGCTGCTCGCCGCAAACCACTTTGACGTTTTCCGTATCCAGCACGGGCGGTAACCGTTTAATGGTGCCCTGCAGAAGGGAGTCATCCCCGATGAATTTGACCAGCTGTTTGGGATAGAGTTCTCTGGAGACCGGCCACAGTCGGGTCCCGGTTCCGCCCGCCAGCAGAATCGGATAAACCGTAAGGTCTAAATCCGTCATAATACCCTCTATCTTCAACTACTAAAGCAAGTGAACTAAAGTTAAAAGTGATCTAAAGTGACTAAAGTTAAGGAATCCTGTCGTATTTATTTATAAAGATGGAGCGCAGCGACACCGTAACTTTAGGCACTTTAGCTCATTTTAGTTCATTTCACTCCCTTTAGGAGCACTATGTATCTCACAACTCAGTTGTGAAACATTACTTGGGCTGATGAAACCGCTCCGAGCGATAATTATTTCTCTTGGGTTCCGTCTTTGCTGCCATACACTGGGTTTCAACGGCGTTATAGCCCAGTAACTCATTAACTTCGTGGATTAAGGCCCCACCGGCCTTTAGTTTCAAAGAATCCGGCAAGGCCACAATTGCGTCGGTGTTCTCAAGACTTCGCAAATGCAGGTAGGCGCGGCACCCACCCGGATGTCCTTGTAATATTTCATGGAGTTTTGCTAGGGCCTCGCGATCGGTGCCCGAGATTTCCAGATTAAAATGGATGCTGGCCGTCCAGGTCTCCTCGGCCTTATCCATGGCGACAACCTTTTCAGCCAAAATTTTAACCGATTGTTCATCCTTTTGTACCTGTCCCTGAATCAAAACCGGATTATCCTCCACGAGCAGATCCGTCACACTGGCATACACCCTCGAAAACACCGTGGCCTCAACCGCACCGTGCAGATCCTCAATGGTGACAAAGGCCATCAAATCACCCTTTTTTGTTTTGATAATTTTGGTGCTGCGAATCAGCCCGCCGATTCGAACGGCGCCGCCGTTTATTAACTCTTTAATGGAGATCGCATTGGCATTGGTAAATTTGTCGAGTAAATCCTCATAGCGCTTCAGGGGGTGCCCGCTGATGTAAAACCCAAGGGATTCTTTTTCAAAAGCCAGGCGTTGATTTTCCGACCATTCCTCGATTTCCGGAAAGGCCGGTGCGTTGATAACTTGTGGGTTTACCGTACCGTCAAATAGCCCTATTTGAGGATCGAGGCGTTCCTTTTGCACGCGCTGGCCGTAATCCAACGCATCTTCCAGAGACGCCATCATCTGGGAGCGGTTAACACCGGTAGAATCAAAAGCGCCGCATTTAATGAGCGATTCAACCACCCGCTTATTTACTTTTTTTAAATCTACCCGCTCACAAAAATCAAAAAGAGACGAGAACCCTTCGTCTCCACGAGACTCAATGATGGCCTCGATGGCACCCTCACCCACATTCTTGACCGCTACCAAACCGAACCGGATCTTATCACCATAAACATTAAAGGCTTTATCGCTGTAATTGATATCCGGTGGCAAAACCTCAATCCCGTGACTGCGACACTCAACGACGTATTTTACCACACCATCGGTGGAATGCATTTCACTGGTCAGCAATGCGGCCATAAATTCGACCGGAAAGTGGGCCTTGAGATAGGCTGTTTGATAGGCAATCAGTGCATAGGCCGCGCTGTGGGATTTGTTGAACCCGTACCCTCCGAATTTTTCCATCAGAGAAAATATCGGTGCGGCCTCATCGGAGGCAATCTCGTTTTCGGTGGCTCCATTGACAAAGCGCTCCCGGTGCTCGGCCATGATCGCTTGAATCTTTTTGCCCATGGCCTTGCGCAGATCGTCGGCTTCCGCCATGGAATAGTTGGCCAGATCGTTGGCTATTTTCATGACCTGTTCCTGATAGACGATCACGCCATAGGTTTCTTTTAAGATCGGCTCCAGCTGAGGCAAAAGATACTCCACCTTCTTTTTACCATGCTTGCGCGCCACATAATCGTCAATCATGCCGCTTTCCATCGGCCCGGGGCGATAAAGAGCCACCAAAGCGATAACATCATCAAATAATTCCGGTTTGAGCCGGACGAGCAAATCCTTCATTCCCGGACTTTCAAGCTGAAACACTCCGGTGGTATCTCCGGCAGACAGAAGGCGGTAAGTGTCTGCATCGGTCAACTCGATGTTCTCAAGATCCGGCGGGGTTTTCTGCTGGCTGGCGATTAGGGAAAGAGTGTTGGCAATGACCGTCAAGTTGCGCAGGCCCAGAAAATCAAATTTTACCAGTCCAATTTTCTCGACCATCTTCATATCGTACTGGGTCACCACCTCACCTTTTTTCCCGCGGTAAAGCGGCATATAGTTGACCAGGGGCTCGTCGGCGATGACCACACCGGCGGCATGGGTCGATGCGTGTCTTGGAAGGCCTTCTAAAACCCGGCAAATTTTGATGAGCTCATCGATTTCAGGCTTTTGGCGCGCGAGTTCGCGCAGCCTGGGTTCCCGTGCCAGAGCCCCGTCAAGACTGATATTTAAGATGTCGGGAACCATTTTGGCGATCGCATCCACCTCCGCCAGCGGAATATCCAACGCACGGCCGACATCCCGGATAACCGCCCGGGTTTTCAGTTTCCCAAAGGTAATAATCTGGGCGACATAATCCCCGCCCCCGTATTTGTCGACCACATATTTGTAAACATCTTCCCGGCCGTCGATGCAAAAGTCAACATCGATATCGGGCATGCTCTTGCGGGCCGGGTTAAGGAAACGCTCAAAAATAAGACCATGGACGATGGGATCCAGATCGGTAATTCCCAGGCTATAAGCCACCAGACTGCCGGCGGCCGAACCCCGCCCGGGCCCGACGGGTATATCATTTTCTTTGGCGTAACGAATAAAATCAGCAACAATCAAAAAATAGCCTGAAAATCCCATATCGCGTATGACCGCTATTTCATATTCCAGGCGATCGCGATAAAGCGCTTCATCTATTTGCGGATCCTTTTCTTTAATCCGCTGTATTCGCAGCTCAAATCCTTGCCGGACATTTTGGACAAATAGCTCATCGCTGCTCAACTCTGACTCATCGGCAAAGCGTGGAAAGTGATAGGTATTA
>Ga0255055_10000817_pt1 | contig 23668 bp, 27 predicted proteins | sample JV7_2_27_MG_FD_188633 | JGI IMG/M metagenome (GOLD analysis project Ga0255055, IMG submission 188633) | Seawater microbial communities from Jervis Inlet, British Columbia, Canada - JV7_2_27 | ecosystem: Environmental > Aquatic > Marine > Inlet | place: Canada: British Columbia | collected...
AAGAAGGCGCTGCTCAAAGGCGTTGGTGGAAATGAAGGGCTGGGCCGTCAGGGCCAGGGTCGGGGCATCACCCTCCACCATGCCGGTGGGAACCTCAGCAGCCACAAGCTGTCCTTCAGCTACGGCACGCAGCAGTTCGGGTCCCTTGAATCCCAATGCGGCACCGGGATGCAATACGATGGTCAGTTCCCCGTTGGTTGCTGCCTTTACCTTGTCGGCAAATTGCTGAGCACCCTTTGAGTGAAAGTTGCCTGCGGGATAGTTCAGATGCAGATCCCATTTGGTTTTTGCCAGCGCAGGGCCCGAAAAGGATACCAGGGTAAAAATGAGACAGAACGATACAATGATAAGTTTTTTCATAATTCCTTCCTCCTTTTACTGTGATCAAGCTTATTCTAGCTCAGTTTAAGCACACGATTACTTTCATACAGACATCAGGAAGTCATGTAAAGAATAATCCGTTGTTGAAAAGTCCGGATATGTTCTTTAATCGTTTCATTTAGTCTGGCTTCCTTCTTTTCCCCTAAATAAGTTATTATCTCTTCATGCTCCCGGATAACGGATTCATAATGAATCTGGAGGGATCGATCCGGATCGATTTCATCGGAATAGGACAAATAGGAAAGCCGTTTGGCTTCACTACGGACCTCATTCACCGCACGAATAAGATACTCGTTGTAGCAACATTGGGCAAAGTGCATGTGAAACGCATGGTTTGCTTCCACCAGACCGAAAACATCCATGGATTTCATTGCCGCTTTAACCGCCGCGTTGGCTTTTGCCATTTTTGATAGGAAGGGGGTCGAATCCTGACGGACAGCCAGACTGACAACGCCCAGTTCCAGAATTTTCATCCCCTCGAAAACGGCCTTGGTATTCTGAAGCGTAATCGAGCGTACAATAACTCCTTTTTGGGGATGGGATTCGACCCTCTTTTCGCCAACCAAACGCAACAAGGCTTCTCGGATTGGCGTACGACCGATTCCCAAATGCTCCACCAGTTGATTTTCGACCAAGCTTTGTCCCGGCTGGTATTCAAGTGAGATAATTTTTTGGGAAATTTTTTCATAAGCAGCAACAGCCAGGGGCTGCTTGTTGTTTACTTTATTAGTCATGTTTTCCATAGGTTAAAGCACTCGAAGGTTGTTATTATGCATTTTTAAAATATACTTGACATATATCTTTTATATATGTCAAGTATATTTTATTCAAAATAAATTGGATAATCGAAAGGAGAAAAATTCATGGGCCTCAAAGTATACTTCGTAAAATCACCTGTTATGGGAACTTTTTACAGGGCCTCAGCTCCAGGAGAAAAGCCCTTGGTGGAAGTTGGACAAAAGGTCAATGCTTCAGATGTTGTCTGTATGATCGAATCCATGAAAATATTTACAGAACTGAGGGCAGATCAGGCAGGAATTGTGAAAAAGCTCCTCGTAGAGGATGAAGAACCGGTAATGAAGAATCAGGAACTCATTGAAATTGAAATCGGTTAAATCTCCATCCTGCAAAAATGCCAAAAGGGAAATATTATGAACTTCGACAAACTTTTAATCGCCAACCGGGGAGAAATTGCCGTCCGGATCATACGGGCCTGCCGGGAAATGGGAATCAAAACCGTCGCTGTTTTCTCCGATGCGGATAAAGATGCCCTGCATGTCAAATATGCAGATGAAGCCGTCAACATTGGTCCGGCGTTGAGCCGCAAAAGTTATCTGAACATTGATAACATCATTCAAGCGGCAACGGGAAAAAAAGTCGATGCCGTCCACCCCGGGTATGGTTTTTTGTCTGAAAACGCTGATTTCGCCAAAGCCTGTGTCGACCACAACCTGATATTTATCGGTCCTTCTGCTGAGTGCATTGCCGCAGCCGGCAACAAATCGGCTGCCCGCAAAACCTTAATGGCGCTGGGCATTTCAATAATACCTGGAAGTGATGACATCATTTCCTCACAGGAGGAGGCCTTTGAAGTTGTCGCGGATGTGGGCTATCCCGTTATCCTAAAGGCCTCAGGCGGTGGGGGTGGGAGGGGCATGCGCATCGCCCATGATAAAGAAGAACTTGCAGATGCATTTGCGGTGGCCTCCGGGGAGGCCCGGGCGGCCTTCGGCAATCCGGACCTCTATCTTGAAAAATACATAGAAAGACCCCGGCATATCGAAATCCAGATTTTAGGGGATCATTTCGGCAACTATATTTACCTGGGCGAGAGAGAATGCAGTATCCAGATGCGATACCAGAAACTGATTGAAGAGTCTCCCTCGCCCTTTGTCGATGACGTCCTGCGAAACAAATTAGGAGAGACTGCAATTCGGGTGGCCCGTTCGGTCGGCTACAGCAATGCCGGCACCATGGAATTCCTGGTGGACAAAAACAGGAACTTTTATTTTATGGAGGTAAACGCCCGGCTTCAGGTTGAACATCCGGTAACCGAGCTCGTCACTGGCATCGATATCGTACAGCAGCAGATTCTTCTGGCACAAGGTGAAAAGTTAACGCTCAAACAGGATGAAATCCACCTAAACGGATGGTCCATAGAGTGCCGGATTAATGCTGCCGATCCGGCTGATAACTTTATGCCTTCACCGGGTGAAATAAAAAACCTCATCCTGCCCGGCGGGCCGGGTGTCAGGGTGGATACCCATATTTTCAACCAGTATGAAATATCGCCTTTTTATGATTCCCTGATCGGCAAATTGGTGGTGTGGGCTGAAAATCGGTATATGGCAATTAAGCGAATGCAAAGAGCGCTTTCTGAATTCCGGATAGAGGGCATTGCAAGCACGGTTCCCTTTCATCAAAGCGTGTTTCAGGATGAGGATTTCATCCAAGGAGACATCGATACCCATTTTCTGGAAAAATTTGATGCTACGGACTGACAATGATCTTAATGAACGCCATTTCCATCCACGTCCGGTTCTGCAACCAAACTTCTTTTCCCAAAAAAAAAGGGGCCAGGCCTTTGCCTGTCCCCTTTTAGCTCTATCAGAAAAAGTATTTTAGCGTTTTGAGAATTGAAAGCGCGCCCGGGCTCCCTTTTGGCCATATTTTTTTCTTTCTTTGACCCGGGGATCGCGTTTGACAAAACCGGCTTTTTTCAGCGAGATTCTCAAATTCGCATCTGTCAATATGAGCGCCTTGGTAATACCGTGGCGTACCGCTCCGGCCTGACCGGCAATGCCGCCGCCTTTGACGCTGACTTTCACGTTAAAGGATCCGGCGGTATTGGTTAATTTAAAAGGTTCCAGCAGCCCGGTTCGCAGGGTTTCAACCGGAAAGTATTCCTCTACGGAACGGTCATTTATACGGATTTCACCATTTCCAGGTGTCAGCCATGTTCTGGCGATGGCATTTTTTCGTTTTCCGGTGGCGTAATAAATATTTTCTTTTTGCATTGATTTCCTCAAAAATTTAGTTGATCGTTTGAAAAACCTTTATGAAAATTGTATAATTTCAGGTTTTTGAGCCTCATGCGGATGGGTTTGTCCGGCATACACTTTCAGCTTTTTAAACAGCCGCCGTCCGAGCTTGTTTTTCGGCAGCATTCCCTTAACAGCTGAGCGCACAAGTTCCTCCGGCTTTTTTGCCATAAGTTCTTTTGCGGTTATTTGTTTAAGGCCGCCGATATATCCGCTGTGGCGATAATACAGTTTCTGATCCATCTTGCGGCCGGTCAGGGTGATTTTTTCGGCATTGACGACGATCACCCAATCACCGGTGTCTGCGTGGGGTGTAAACTTGGGGTTATGTTTACCTCGCAATCTCTGGGCCACCTGAGTCGCAAGCCTGCCAAGCACAGCCCCATTTGCATCAACAACGCACCATTTCTGCGGATTGTCCGAACTTTTAGCGCTAGACGTATATTTTTTCACCTTTGTGAACTCCTCATATTAAAGAATCCAGCGAATTTAAGAAAAATATCAGGTTATGTCAAGAAAAAAATGTTTTTGGCCCTTTACATTAACATATTATTATTTTTATATTTAAAAACACAGATAGGTTGAATGCAAAATGGAAAAACTCGAAATCGAGGTAAAATTTTATCTGGCCAACATCGAACGCATGCGGCGCCGCATATTGGAACTGGGTGCCGAATCGAAGGGTCGTGTCTTTGAGAACAATATCCGCTATGAAGATGAACGCAACACCCTTATCACGAAAAAATCGCTTTTGCGTTTACGCCAGGATGAAAAAGTAATTCTAACCTATAAATCCAGCCCTGCGGTTGCGAGCACGGAATTTAAAATCTTTAAAGAACTGGAGGTCGAAGTCAGCGATTTTATCACCATGAATCAAATTCTGGAAAAGGTGGGTCTGCACCCCGAGCAGACATACGAAAAATGGCGTGAAACCATTATTCTGGATCAGACAGGGTTTTATCTGGATACCATGCCCTATGGAACTTTTTTAGAAATCGAGGGTTCCGAAAAAGATATCCGGAAATATGCTTCCAGACTCGGCTTGAGCTGGCACCGGCGCATACTGCTCAATTATCTTGAAATATTTGAATTAATTAGAAAAAAACTAAACCTCACATTCAAGAACCTCACATTTAAAAACTTTGATACCATCAGGATCGATATCGCAGCGTTGCTAAATAAGCTGGAAGCGGGCGATTCGTAATGGATGGAAAAACATTCGGTTTCCTCCTTCGCCTAAAAGGCTACGGCGGGCAAGCAGGTGTCGGGTGTCAGCGCACGAGCTTCTCGTCTGAAACCTGACACCTGAAACCTATATTTCTGACTTCTGTTTTCTGATTCCCTAAAAAACAGGCGGCGCGCTATTTAAAGAATTAAGGGGATCATCACTGGGAGGCGTTTCAGCGGAAGTCACTTCACTTGTTTGCGTTTCACCGGAAGTCACCTCACTTGTTTGGGTTTCACCGGAAGGTATTTTACTCGAAGACGTCTGAGCAGAAGGCGCTTCCGATGAGGAAAGAGGCGCCGGAGGCAATTTTACCGAAAAGTCCTTTTCCAATAATAACTGTCCGGTTTTGGTAAATACATAGACCGCGGCAGTTTGAAACTGATCTGAATGGTTGGGCGCTTTGGATGTAACGCTCATCGTGCGAAACCGCTGTATTGAAAATTGTTTGCCACGCCTTCCGGTTGGTTTATCTCCCGCAAGAGCCACTGCCGGCATCACCAGCCATTTGTCTTTTTGAAGATCATTGCCCTTTAATACGATGACAACATGGCCGGCCACCCGCTGGGGTTCCGGGCTGGTATTTTTTATTTTGAACCGGGCATTTAGGTTTTTGTTTTCCGATTCACGCGAGACCTTAAAGTTTTCCACAGCCACGCTGATAACCGGTTCGGCTTCATCCGTTTCAGCGGGTGCGGGTTTGGATTGGGCTGCTCGCGGGACAGACGGTTTCTTTCGATCCGCTTTGACCGGCTTTGGTTTCGACGCCACCCGAGGCGGGGGAGCTGCCGGTTCAGCGGCCGTCATTTTTTTCTGAATTTGCCGGACCCCGGCAACGTTTGCTTTCGCCTTTGCTTGAGCCCGCACCAGGCGGGCCATCAAAATTTCTTTTTCATGGCGCAGCTTCTCTATTTGGTTTTCTGAATCAGCGAACCGTCTTTGCAGGTCGTTATTTTGTTTAAGGGTGCCTTTATTTAGAAAAAGAAGCACTGCCACGGAAACGATAGCAAGGAAAAATATGAACCCGGCCCCAATCACAATGGCTTTAAAACGCTTTAAAGTGACCACATTGCCGTGATCACCGATGAATAAGAGCGTCCAGCGCCTGTCCGCATCATGACGTTTTGATTTTTTGGGGTTATGAATGTTCATGATAGCGTTACCCGTACGGGATCTCCCTTTTGAGCCTTTAAATTTTCTTTGGCATTACCACCGTTTACGGCGATTTCCAAATAGCTGCGACTGCCAATTAGCGCCAGCGGCGCAGCCGGCGCTGCATCTGTGTAAGTATTTGACAGGCCGGAAATTACAAAGGAACCGATGCGAATTTGCGGCCGTTTTAGAGGGCCCGTCTGGCAAAAAGCGTTCAGGCTGATTGAATCGATATTGGCTATTAAGTTTCCGAAACGATCAATCGATACGATCTTTCCGATAAGCTCGCCGGATTCAGAAATGCGGCAATTCAGGTCCTCCAGGCGCACAATATCCTTAACATTTATTCTGGCTCCAAGCTCATCAAGTTTTGTCCCGCAGCTAACATGTGCGCCGACCGCTGCAAAAATATCCCGCCCATGAAATGTGGAGCTGAGCGGTTCTAAAAAATAATCGGAGTTGACTACACGGATAATCGTATCAGATTTTTCGGCATTCAGCAAAAGGGTCAAAACACCATTATCCGGAGCAATAAAGAAATGTTCCCGATGGTTGAGGGCCAGAATGTTGCGCTGGCTGCCGACGCCCGGATCGACAACCACGATATGGACCGTTCTTTGCGGGAAAAAATGATAATAAGACGGTAGCAGATAAGCGGCCTGATGAATATCCTGTGGATCTATCTGGTGAGTGATATCAACAATTGACACCGCAGGGCAGACCGAGAGCATAACACCTTTCATAACGCCAACGTATTCGTCATCGGTGCCAAAATCCGATAAAATGGTAATTACAGACATAGCAAGGCTCCGTGTTCCGGGTCACGTGTTGCGGGTTAAAAGCGCATCGTACCGCTTTAGAATCATCACCTCGCAACCCGTAACGCGCAATACGCAACTTATTTTACCTAAACAGCTTACCCTGCACCCGAAATCCCAGATGTCGGTATGCAGCCTCAGACGCTTTTCTACCGGATGAGGTTCGCAGAATAAAGCCGATCTTCAACAAATAAGGCTCGATAACATCCACCAGCGTATCAGATTCTTCCTGTAAGGTAGCCGCAATGGCCTCAATCCCGACAGGGCCGCCGGTATAAAATTCAATAATGGTTTTCAAATAACGGCGGTCAAGATCGGTCAGACCTCTTTCATCAACCCCCTCCAATTCAAGGGCACCTTCGACCGTCGATTGGGTGATGACGCCGTCGGCCCTGACCTGGCTAAAATCTCGAACGCGTTTAAGCAGTCGATTCACGATTCGGGGGGTCCCCCGGGAACGTTTGGCAAGTTCGAAAGCGCCCCTGGCATCAATTTTTACATTCAGTAATTGGGCTGAACGCCTGGCAATTTTAACGAGATCCTCATCGTTGTAAAAATCAAGACTTCTAAAAATAACAAAGCGATCTCGCAACGGCGCCGATAGCAGCCCGACACGCGTAGTGGCGCCAACCAGTGTAAACCGCTTCAAGCGGTAGCGATGGGCGCGTGCATGCACTCCTTTATCAAAAATGAAGTCAATGGCGAAGTCCTCCATGGCCGGATACATAAATTCTTCAACCGCTTTGGGTGTCCGGTGGATTTCGTCGATAAACAAAATGTCGCCCTCTTCAAGATGGGTGAGGATACCCACCAGATCGCCGCCTTTTTCAAGGGCGGGGCCGGAGGTTACCGTAAGGTTGCCCTGCATTTCATGGGCAATAATGTGAGCTAACGTTGTTTTCCCAAGACCCGGCGGGCCGTGAAATATAACATGATCTATGGGTTCGCCGCGCTCGGTAGCGGCCTGGATGGCTATTTTTAATGTTTCAACGACTTCTTCCTGCCCAACATATGCTGAAAGCCGTTCCGGTCGCAACGACAGGATATCGGGTTCCTGATCTTCCGGCAGTGCAGCTCCGGAGATAACCTCTTGATTATCAGAAGAATATTTAATCACATCATCGCTCATGGTTCGCTCCACTATGTTTGTTATAACCAATACCTAACCTAATCTTGCTCCCCGCGGTATACTTCTTCAAAAAGCTCCTCAGGTGTAGATATCTCCGGGTTGCGTTTTAATGCATCCGCAATCATGCGCTTGGCATCGGCGGTTCTGTGCCCGAGCTGTTTGATAAGAACCTCATAAACCTGTTCTGAGAAATCTTCCACAACCTGAAATTCTTTTTTTTCTTCTTTACGAATCAGCGCGAACTTGCCCATTTTACCTTCAAGGGTAGCAATGATCTTTTGCGCCGTTCGTGCGCCAATACCTTTGAGCCGGGTAAGGCTTTGCACGTCTCGGTTTTCTATCGCTCTGGCGACTTCCCGGACCGGAATGCTTAACGCTTTGACCGCTTTTAAGGGTCCGATATCTTCAACAGATACAAAATATTGAAAAAATTCTTTTTCTGCCTCCAGATTAAAGCCGATTAATACCGGTTTGGGTTGGCGTTCGGTCTGCTGATAATAAATATAAAGTGCGATTGCGTCACCGACTTTATTGGATGCTATATTTTCCATGATGAACGCGGGAAGTAAAATTTCATACCCCACCTGATTGGCGAGCACAAGCACCCGTTCCTCTTCCTTTTTTAAAATTTTACCTTCGATATAGCCGATCACGGTATTGCTCCACTGTCGCTTCGCAGCTGAAGGATCGCTGCGCTAAACGCTATAAACGCTTGTTACATTCTATTTATGTTCATCCTAATTTTATCCTGATAACGGTACAACCCAATTAGCGCCAGCCCCGTAGCATCGGATGCATGCACGGGTTTAATGCAGGTTTTGTGATTTAATCGATGCCGCACCGCCTTTTCAAGTTGTTCCTTACTGGCGTTGCCGTTACCGGTCAATATTTGTTTGGCCTCTCTAACCGGCACCTCGATGCTGGTCACGGCTGCATGAAATCCGGCCAGCTGGATCACACCGGTCACCTGCCCCAATAAAATTCCCGACTTCGGATATCTGTTGAGAGAATAGACATCCTCAATGACCATCAAATCCGGTTTTTCACTTTTTAGCAGTTGAAGAAGTTTGGAAAAAATCTTATCGAGGCGACTGGGTAAAGAAGTGGTTTTAGAAGTATGAATACTGCCGAAAGAATAGCTATCGATTTTTGTCCCCAGCCCCCTGACAATTCCGATACCGGTAGCGGACAGGCCAGGATCTATGCCAATGATCTTAACCATTCTCGTGCCAGACTCATTTCAATGTCTTTAACTTCTCAGCGGCAACCTTGGCTTCATTGGATTTGGGGTATTTCCGGTTTAATTCTTCCAGAATCAGTTTGGCATTTGGCTTATCGCCAATGTTGGAAAATGCCAGACCCTGTTTTAAAAGCGCCGCCGGAACTTTGTTGCCTTTCGGATATTTTTCAATCACATTCTGATATTCCAGAATCGCTTTTTCATACCATTTTTCGCGATAATAGATCTCGCCGATCCAGAATTGCGCATTATCCGCATTTTTTGATTTTGGGTAGCGCCTGATAAATTCTTGAAAACCTTTTTTGGCGGCTTCAGAATCGCCCTGATCAAATGCTTGCTTGGCGGATCGATAGATTTCATCTTCCGATGGCGGTTTTGTTGCAGGGGTGCCCGACGGTACAACGGCCACCGGTTTCTTGGTGGATTCTAAATTGAGATACTGTTCCATGCGAATGATCCGCTCCGAGTGCTGATCGGTGAGTTCGGCCAAGCGGTCCAACTTTTCTTCTCTTTTTTTCTCAAGCTCTTCTGCATTTCGTTGTTGCTGTTTCAACGAATGTTCCATTTCTTCAAGTCTTCCACTCAAAATACGAATCTCTTCATTCATTTCTTCAAGCAGCGCCCGCAAACCTGCAGATTGCTTTCGCAGGGCCTGGTTGCGACTCTCTACATCCGATTTGAGTTGCTGCCGACCCTGGCGTTGTTCGGCATCACGCATTTCCATCTCGCTAAGGCGATTGTCAATTGTGTTTACATCGGATTGAGTGGCGCATCCCCAAATGCCCAACAGGCAAACCAATATAAAATTGTATAGCACCCATCTTTTCATATTCATTCTTGGCGTCTAGTTTTTAGGGTTCATCTGTAAAGAACACCCCCCGATCGGGCGGGTTTTGACACAATAAACAGCAAGCGCAGAACCGACCACGCGCTTGCTGTTTATCATGAAAGCATCAGATGTTGGTATCATCACAGGTATTAGATACCAAATTTTCTAGTTTATGGCAAAATGGCCCCGCCTGTTTTTGGTCCAGCATTCTTCATTTTGATAGGTACACAGCGGACGTTCTTCACCGTAACTGATTGTCGTTAATCGCGATGCGACGACGCCCAGATCCACCAGGAAGGCTTTTGCACTGTCTGCACGTCTGTCCCCCAGAGCGAGGTTATACTCGTTAGTGCCGCGTTCATCACAATGACCTTCAATGGTCACGATGGCATTTGAGTTCTTTCGCAGCCATGCCGCTTTTCTCATCAAGTTGTCCTGGGCAGCAGGCGTCAACGTCGCTTTGTCAAACTCAAAATAGATATCTTCCTGCATAATCATTGCGCTTGTATCCGGCGGTGACACAGGAGCCGGAGCCTGTGTTTGCGGTGCGGGTGCCGGCGCAGGCGCCGGGGCTGGGGTTTTCGCCTGAGTCACCGTCTTCTTTTGACAGCCGACGGCGAACAGCAACCCTGGAATCACCAATACCAGCGCTATCATCAACCAAATCTTCTTTTGCATTTTTCTCCTCCTTTCACATTCGAACATCACTTAATTATTAAGATGGTTCATTGACCACTTGGGGTTAGTCTGCTCACCGGCCAGAACCAGTAAACGCCGCTGGTCGGTTCCATAAGCCGTCATAACATAAATTCTAAACGGCCCTTGGCGGTTTGAGCTAAATACAATTAAACTGCCATCCGGGGACCAGGCAGGTGCTTCATTATCCCTGGAATCATAGGTCAACTGCACCGGGTCCTGGCCGTCTAGTCCGATTACAAAGATATTGTGCCCCCCTTCCATTTCGGATGTATAAGCAATTTTATCTCCCCGGGGGGACCAGGTGGGCTGAGTGTTCTTGCGCCCTTCATATGTCAGTCTTCTGACTTTAGCGGAATCTAAATCCTTGATATAAATCTGGGCACTGCCAGCACGGTTGGAAACAAAGGCAATCTTTTTGCCGTCTGGTGACCAAGTGGGTGTTACATCTATTCCTCGACTCTTGGTTATTCTTTTAATAATTTTCCCGGACCCAGTCAACAGATAAATTTCTTGATCACCCGAAAACGATAGTGTTGCTGCCAGTTCAAATTTTCCCGGAGCCCAGGCCGGTGTAATATTAATTCCCTGTTTAGAAATTTTAGATTCCCGACCTTTAGCCAAATTCCGGATGTACAGGTCAGGGTTGCCGGCTTTATAAGAAGTAAACGCCAGCCACTTACTGTCGGTTGACCAGGCCGGAAAAAGGGTGATGGTATTATTGACGGTTAGACGTCTGGAATCGTATCCATCAAATGCACAGATATATATCTCTTTATTCCCGGTGCCGTTAGAGACAAAGGCGATTTTGCTTCCAAAAATCCCTTTGCCCCCCGTGAGATAATGAATCACATCGCTGCAGAAGCGAAGAATAATGGCGCGCTGATTTGAAACTTTCCCCGAGTACTTCTTGCCAAGAACCCGGCGGGCCTTAAACGTATCAAAAAGCCGCAGCTCGATAGAAATATTGTCATTATTGAGCTCGTAATACCCGGTTACCAGAAGCTCAGCACCAACAACCGTCCAGTTTTGAAAATTTAAATTTGCTAGGGTAACGCCATTTCTTTCAGGGTCAAAAAGAAATGCGCCGCGATCAAGTGTTTTAAAATAGCCCGTAAAGTCGAGCGTATCGGAGAGAAAATCAGCCGCCGTTTCTGAAGATCGCTTTTCTTCAGCAGAGCCGCCTGCGGTTTTAAATAACGGTACGGCTAAAGGGATTTTCCGCAAAAACGGTTTGGTGATATCAATCACGTCATATTCAGCCCGACCGATTGCCGGCCCGAATGTTATTATCATAACGCCAATAATAAATATGTAAAGTTTTATTCCTCTTCGCATAGAAAATCCTTATCGATTATATTGAATCTATTCGTTTTTCAACCCTTTGGGACCAAATCGCAAACCGATTTTATAATAGGGGCGCATATAGTCTTTTGGAAGCGAGGGTAACGGATTTGATTTGACCAGGGCCTTATAGGCGGATTCGTCTAAATACGCGTTGCCGGATTTTTTGTCAAACCAGATATCCTCTATTTCGCCGTTGCGCAAGACTTTAATTGCCAGGACCGCCTCCATCTGGGTATTATCGCCGGCAAGTTGCTGTGAAAAGGCCCAATTCTTTTGAATTTGGTACTGAATTTCAGCCTGATAAATTAAAATGGACTCCAGCACCCGTGCGCCTCCGGTCCCCGAACCTCCAGCCGGACCGGCTTTGCCGGATGCCCCTCCCCCGGGACCCGTTCGGGCTTGTGAATCGGATGCTGCGACCTTGCGTTTCAATTGCTCAATAGCGGTTGCTACCGAATCGGTTTCAGTTTTTTCAACTTTCTTTTCAATGCGCTCAATCGCCGAGTCGATTATTTTTGAGCGATCAAAGGTTTTTTTCTTCAGGGATTTTTTTGACTTTATCTTTTTGGGCGCCAAAGACACAGCCTCGGGAGGCTTTTTGACAGCCGGAATCGGTTTGGGTTTCGCAACCTTTACGGCCGGCTTTTGGGGAGGCTTCTTTTCAGCCGGTTTCGGCTTTACCACCGAAGCGGCCGGCCCGCCGGAATCGGGCCCGCTCGACGGCAGAGACACAAGGCTGACATTTACCACCCCGGATCGGAATCTAGGGCCTGAACCGAACTCCGGCATAAAAACCAAGGCCCCGATAATTAGCAGGTGAAAAAGAAACGAAACACCAAAAGGAAATACCATTGCGTGGGACTCTTGACCCATTCCATGGTATCGTTTGGCGTAAGCATGTTTGGTATCCTTCATTATTTTTTAGATTTTGACTTTTGGCTTTCTTTTTCGAAATCGGCGGGCACGGTGACCATACCCAATTTTTCCACACCGGCCCCTTTAATTTCCGCCATGACCTGAACCACCGTTCCATAGGAGATGTCTTTATCCGCCTTCAAAAATACTTCCCGGTCGGAGCGGCCTTCCAGGATTTTCTTCAGCTTTTCTCCAAGACCGTCGACGGTAACCTGAAAGTCATTAATGAAGACTTGATTTTTCGTATCGATGGTGATGATCAGGTGCTCTTTTTCGGATTCCAGAGGTTCAGCAGTGGCTTCCGGCAGCGACACATCCACGCCTTGCATCATCATCGGCGCCGTCACCATAAAAATAATCAATAGAACCAGCATCACATCAACAAACGGCGTTACGTTGATGTCGGACATCAAATGACCGCTATTTCCTCCGCCTGTCATGCTCTTCTCCTCTCAAGCCGTAAAATATCACGCTCGATGATATTTAAAAAATCCGCCGAGAAACTTTGAAGTTCAGATTCGACGACGCGGATCTTGCTCATGAAAAAATTAAAGGCGATAACCGCCGGGATAGCTGCGGCCAGACCGGCAGCGGTAGCCACCAGCGCCTCTGAAATACCCGGTGCCACAACCGCCAGGCTGGCAGAGCCTTTCTGCCCGATGCCGTGAAAAGAATTCATGATTCCCCAGACCGTGCCGAATAGACCGATGAACGGTGCGGTATTACCGGTCGTTGCCAGAAAAGGTACCATCTGGGTCATTCTTGTCATCTCGGTTGTAATGGCCCGGCGCAGCGCCCGTTTGATGTTATCGGTCCCGGTGAACCGGGTATCCAGGGACATGCTTTGGCTGCCGGCCGGTCTATTCACTGCCGGATCCGGCGGACTTGGTGGAGATACAGATTGACTCATCTTCTTTAGTTCCACATAACCAATCCTGAAAATTCGTGCCAGCGGACTGCTGTGAAGCTGCTTTGCTTTGGCAAACGCATTGGACAAATCCCGACTTTTATAGAAAAAGTCGGTAAATTCAGCCGATTCTTTAAAAGCTTTCCGGATATAGCGGTATTTTATTAGTATGATCGCCCATGACATGATTGAAAAAAACAGCAGCAACAGCATGACAAACTGGACCATGAGTCCCGCGTTACTGATCATATGGACGATATCAAGCTGAACAATGCCCATAAAAATATCTCCAATTTAGAATTTCAGTTGTGGTTATCAAAAAAAAGCGTTTAACTTAAACCAAATTTCTGCGCTGAAATTATGTTGATTAGGATATGGTATTATCCCGGGTAAACACTTTAAAGTATAATGAAAATAAATAAGGTGTCAACAGGTTTGCTTTGGGATGTCCGGGTTTAAATTTTGGGTTGCGTTTGATGAATTCCCTCAATATGGTGTTCGATGTCAGCGGTCAGAGGTCAGAAGACAGAATACAGATGACAGAAGGTCGCTTGTTGAGCTCAAGCCCCAGTCGCTGTTCTCTGTTATCTGTTCTCTGTTCTCTGACCTCTGCACGACCAAAATACGCTTGCTAAGGAGCTGTGATGAAACATATTGCCAATTTACTCTTTGAAGCGAAAATGCTCAAAGAAATTCCGCGGTCGGGGTTTCATTTTCTCGGTTGCGGCAAAGAATCCATTGCGGAACACACATTTAGTACCACATTTATTGCCTATGTGTTAGCCCAGTTGAACCCCGAAATTGATGCACTCAAATTGATTACGATGTGCCTGGTGCATGATCTTGCGGAAGCCAGAACCGGGGATCTCAATACGGTCAATAAAACATATGTCACGGCCGACGAGACCAAGGCCCTTGAAGACACCACCCGACGCCTTCCTTTTGGATCATCCATTAGCGGTCTCATTAAAGAATTCAATGAAAACCATTCGATTGAAGCTCAGCTGGCCCATGACGCCGACCAGCTGGCACTTATCCTGGAGCTAAAAGATCTCTCTGATATCGGGTATGCCCCCCCTGATACGTGGCTGCCGCATGTGTTGAAGCGAATAAAAACAGACGTTGCAAAAAAAATCGCCCGGAGTATTATGGAAACCAATCGAGACGATTGGTGGCTCAATAATTATGTTGACATCGAATAAAGAAATTATTAGAAATTTTTCTTTCTTGCCTAATAATTTTTGTGTGTAAAAGTATACACTTATGTCTTTAAATGGATACATGGGAGGTAAACAATGAGCTGGCTGATTCGCACCTTTAGCTCATCCATTGGTAAAAAACTGCTGATGGCCATTACCGGGCTGAGCTTCATCGGCTTTCTGTGTGCCCACCTGGCCGGAAACCTCACGCTCTACAAAAGTGGCGTGGTATTCAACACTTATGCTGAAAAGCTTCACTCGCTGGGTCCAATCTTGACGGTTTTCGAATTCGGGCTGCTGGCGCTTGCCCTGATTCACGTGACCACCGGCATCATCCTTTTTGTGCAGAATTTATTAGCAAGATCTGTGCCTTATAAAAACGACAAGCGCGCCGGCGGACGCACTCTGAGCTCCGTTACGATGCCTTATACCGGGTTTATTATTCTGGCATTTGTTATTTTTCACCTGATTAATTTTAGTTTTGTGGACAAGACCCAGCGAACGATTTTTGAAATTGTCTCTTCAGCCTTTGCCAGCCCGATCTATATCATCATTTATGTGTTTGTGATGATTGTCTTGGCATTGCATATCCGCCATGGGTTTTGGAGTGCCTTTCAGACAATTGGCGCCAATCACCCCAGGTACATGCCGGCGATTATGATGTTGAGTGTTGCTGTCAGCCTGATTTTCGGATTTGGCTTTGGCCTACTGCCAATTTATATATGGTCTATTGGGTAGGATGTTATTCTCGGAACAGCCGATGGTCTCCCATTCACCACAAAGAGCACAAAGAGCACGAAGTTGCACGAAGATTAATGCAAGATCTTTTGAGTTCTTAACTTCGTGGTCTTCGTGAACTTCGTGGTAAAAATTAGATATAGACAAACATTGATGTCGGTTGGAATAAGAAATCAAAAATTACTTGAAAGGCAACCTTATGCAGCTTGAAGCCAATATACCGGCAGGACCGCTGACCGATAAATGGGACCGGCACCGTTTTGAATTGAAGCTGATCAACCCGGCTAACAAACGAAAATTTGAAATCATCGTGGTCGGTACCGGTCTGGCGGGCGCATCGGCTTCAGCCAGCCTGGCTGAGCTGGGATATCATGTCAAAACGTTCTGCATTCAGGATTCTCCCCGACGGGCGCACAGCATTGCTGCCCAGGGAGGGATCAATGCCGCCAAAAATTATACCAATGAGGGCGACAGCGTCTGGCGTCTGTTCTACGATACCGTTAAGGGGGGTGATTTTCGGTCCCGCGAAGCCAATGTGTATCGCCTGGCCCAGCTGAGCAATCATATAATCGATCACTGCGTCGCCCAGGGCATTCCGTTTGCCAGGGATTATGGCGGCTTGCTGGCCAACCGCTCTTTTGGCGGCTCCCAGGTGTCCCGGACGTTTTATGCCCGCGGGCAGACCGGCCAGCAGCTGCTGCTTGGCGCTTACAGCGCTTTAATGCGCCAGGTGGGTGCCGGCAGCGTCACCTTATTCCCCCGGCGGGAAATGCTGGATGCGGTGATCGTTAACGGGCAGGCCCGCGGTATTATTGTTCGAAATCTGATCAACGGCGAACTGGAAAGCCACGCCGCCGATGCGGTGGTGCTGACCACAGGCGGATATGGCAATATTTATTATCTTTCCACCAATGCTGAATCCTCCAATGTCGGTGCCGGATTTCGCGCCTATAAAAAGGGGGCCATGTTTGCCAATGCCTGTTTTACCCAGATCCATCCAACCTGCATTCCGCATACCGGTGATCATCAATCCAAGCTGACCTTGATGAGTGAAAGCCTCAGAAACGACGGCCGTGTGTGGGTACCGCACAATTCAGGTGACATCCGAGAGCCCCAGGATATCCCCGAAGAAGATCGCGATTATTATCTGGAACAAAAATATCCCAGCTTCGGAAACCTGGTGCCCCGGGATGTGGCTTCGCGAGTGGCCAAAACCCAGTGCGATGCCGGAAAAGGGGTGGGGCTGACGCGCTGTGCGGTATATCTGGATTTTGCCGACGCCATCAAACGCGACGGCAAAGACATCATCGCTAAAAAATACGGCAACCTCTTTGACATGTACGAACTCATCACCGATGATTCTCCCTATGAAAAGCCCATGATGATTTACCCCGCATCGCATTACACCATGGGCGGTTTGTGGGTCGACTACAATCTGATGAGCACGATTCCGGGATTATTTGTCCTGGGAGAAGCCAATTTTTCCGATCACGGTGCCAACCGCCTGGGGGCCAGCGCCCTGATGCAGGGATTGGCCGACGGATATTTTATCATTCCCTATACCATTGGCGGATATTTTGCCGGAACAGAACTATCAGCGGTCAGTAAGGAGCATGCGGCGTTTAAAGATGCCAGCCAATCGGCAACTGAAAGCATCGCTAAACTGATGTCCATTAAAGGCAAACGCACCGTCGACAACTTCGCCCGGGAGCTGGGGCAAATCATGTGGAATTATTGCGGCATGTCCCGCAATGACGCAGGGCTGCAAAAAGCCCTCCAGCTCATTCAAGATCTGCGGGCTGAATTCTGGGAAAATGTATTGGTACCCGGTACGGATAAGGAATATAACAAGAGCCTGGAAAAGGCCGGCCGTCAGGCCGACAGCCTTGAATTTGCCGAACTCATGATTGTGGATGCCCTGGATCGCACCGAGTCGTGCGGAGGCCATTTTCGGGAGGAATCTCAAACTGAAGACGGCGAAGCCAAACGCGATGATGAAAATTTTTCGCATGTTTCGGTCTGGGAATATGATGGTTACGGCAAACGGCCGAAACTTCATAAAGAACCATTGGTGTTTGAAAATGTGGAGTTGTCCCAAAGGAGTTACAAGTGAAAAAACTAGTGGAAACGATTAATGTAACCCTGAAAATCTGGCGCCAGCAAGGATCTGAAAAAAAGGGTCATTTTGAGACCGTTGCCGCTGAAAATATATCGGTTCATATGTCCTTTATTGAAATGCTGGATATGGTCAACGAGCGGCTGACCCTTGACGGCAAAGACCCGATTGCTTTTGACAATGATTGTCGCGAAGGAATCTGCGGCACCTGCGGCGCGGTGGTCGACGGCCGGGCCCATGGACCGCAAAAAGCGACCACTCTGTGCCAGCTTCACATGCGAAAATTTTCAGACGGCGACACGATTGCGGTGGAGCCCTTCCGTGCCCGGGCCTTTAAGGTGGTCAAGGATCTGGTGGTGGACCGCAGTCCGTTTGATAAAATCATTCAGAGCGGCGGATATATATCCGTCAATACCGGAGGCGCGCCGGATGGCAATGCGATCCCCATTCCCCAGGAAATTGCCGAAAAGGCAATGGATGCGGCCGCCTGTATCGGATGCGGCGCCTGTGTCGCCGCCTGCCCCAGTGCTTCGGCGATGCTTTTTGTCAGCGGCAAAATTTCCCAGCTGGCTCTGTTGCCCCAGGGCAAACCGGAAGCCGCCAGGCGTGCGCTCAGCATGGTTAAAACCATGGATGCCTGCGGTTTCGGCAACTGTACCAACCATCGAGAATGCGAAAATGCGTGCCCCAAAGAGCTGTCCATTGTCAATATTGCGCGGCTAAACCGCCAGTTCTTTAAAGCCAGTTTTTTCTCGGATGAAGTCTAGTGTCATGTCCCACAAAAATGTTACAAAAGTCATGTGGTATAGTTCAGGTCAGTTGAGTTCTTTAAACAACGCCTGGTTCGAAGGTTCAGCGTTCAAAGGTTCAGAGGTTAGATAAGTGCAGAAATAAGTCATCAGATGTTAGAGAAAACCGGAAAACAGCCAGAAATCGGACACTTAAATCCTGAAACTTCTGAACCCAGAACCCTTTGAACCCTGAACCCGGGAACTGACACCTAAAAATAAAACGAATTAACATTAATAAACTCAATCCGTGTTTTGTAAATTACTTGTGGGACGCAACATTAGGAGAGGTTCAACATGGATCAACTGAATGCCTTATTTGCCAAACTTGAAACCACATTCGGCCTCCAGGCGCCGTTTCTGAAGATGGCATTCAAGGTTACCGTGACGCTGATTGTTTTTTTTATTGTGTGGCTCATCCTGCGACAGGTTTTGTCAATTATTGAAAAGCGAATGAAAAAAATCAACCTGATTGAAATTCAGCACCCGCTCTTTAAAATTGTTCGAACGGCGCTTTTTTACGCCCTGGTGCTGCTAACCGGCACCTATCTCATCGAATTGTTCAACATGCCGTTGCTGGAAAAAATCTTTCATGCCCTGTTTGTCATCCTGTTTGCCGGGCCCAGTAAAAATTTCCTGGTTGTCACCATTCGATATCTGCAGTCACGGTTGGCCCATAAAACCGCTAGCAAGATCGATGATATCCTTTTCGATCTTCTCATTCGGTTTTCGAACTTTATTATATATACCGTGGCAATCATCATTGCCCTCGATCTTCTGGGAATCAATGTGGTACCGTTTGTTGCCGGCGCCGGGGTGGCCGGGATAGCCATCGGTTTTGCCGCCAAAGACACGCTTTCGAACTTGATTGCCGGGGTTTTGCTGATCATCGATCGGCCCTTCGAGGTGGGCGATCGAATTGAGGTCTGGAGTGCCCCGGCCGGCAGTGCCACCTGGGGCGATGTAATCGACATCGGATTGCGGGCCACTAAAATTAAAACCACCGACAATATCATCATCATCATTCCCAATAACGAGATCATGGTGCGCGATATTATCAATTACACCATCATTTCCGAAAATATCCGGGTGCGGATCAATATTGGAATTGCCTATGATGCGGATCTGCAGAAAGCCAAAAACGCCATCCGGCAAGTGGCGCAGGCGACCGAAGGGGTGGCAGATGATCCGCCGCCAAAGGTGGTGGTGAGAAATTTTGGGGAGTCTTCAGTGGATCTTCAACTGCGGGTATGGATCCATGATGCCCGCCGACGGATGGATACGATTTCTGATATCACCGACAAAGTCAAAGAGGCATTTGATGCAGAGGGCATTGAAATCCCCTATCCCAAGCGCGATATTTATATTACCCAGAAGAACGCCTGAGCGCTTTTATCCTTGCGCCAGAATACTTTCAACTTTTTTGACAAACTCCAGAAGGTCGAAGGGTTTAGAAATAACGTTGGTAAAACCCAGTCTGGCCATTTCATTGAGTTTGGCGTGATCCGGGTAGCCCGTTGAAATGATCACCTTCATGTCGGATAGCTCGGGTTCATTTCTGATGATGCGACAAACTTCCAGTCCATCCATTTCAGGCATAAAGAGATCAAGTATAAGCAGGTCCGGGCGATAAGTCCCCAGCTTTATGGAGGCTTCGATCCCGTTGGAAGCCTCTTCGATCAAATAGGACTTTGGTCGATTCAGCATAAGCGCCTCGATCAGCATCTTCCGAATGGTTCGATCATCATCGACGATCAGGATTTTGGCCGCTTCGCGTTTCAGCAGGGGCGGCATTGAAATCGTAAAGGTCGTCCCTTTTCCTTTGCGGGTTTCAAAAGAAATATCTCCACCATGAGACTGCACCAACCCGTAAGTGACGGACAGCCCCAGGCCGGTCCCGTCTTCTGTCTGCTTATCGGTAACAAACGGTAAAAATAATTTATCAGCAACGGCCGCTGAGATTCCGCGGCCGTTATCGCTGATGGCAATTATAATGCGTCCGTCCTTTATTTGAAACCCGGTACGAATCCGGATGATGCCGCTCTCATGATCGATCGCTTGAATGGCATTGATGATGATATTTAAAATAATTTGCTCGATACTCTGAAGGTTTCCTTGCATTGAAGGCAGCTCTTCACCCAGTTCAAGTTCAATTTGCACCCCTGATTTTCTCAGTGTCGTTTGCGCCAGCCTCAGAGCATTTTTAACGGCTGTATTCACCTGCAATGCCGACTTTTCGGCAACATTTGATTGTTTGGAAAAATTCTTCAGATCGGAAACGATTTTAGCCACGCGATTCGCCGCCATATCCATATCCGCAATCAGCTGGGGCAAATTATCTTCTATAAATTCATAGGTAAAACCGCCAAATTTTTGATCTGGAAAAATTTTTTTTTGTTCTATCAGCATCGGTAGAAAATCGGACCAGATTTTCTGAATCAACGGCAGGTTGTACATGATCAGGTTAATCGGATTGTTAATTTCATGGGCGACTCCGGCCACCAGAGTGCCCAGCGTTTCCATTTTTTGAGCCTGTTGCAGTTGCTGCTGGCTCTCCTTCAAGGCCTCTTCCGCACGCCGGTGTCGGGATTCTAACTGCCTGGCCGCTTCCCGTAATTCCAAAAGTTCCCTGATAAGTTGCTGCCTGGATTTTTCCTGATCGCTCATTATTGGCCTTTTGAATACACGACCCATGCTAGAGATGATGTTATATTCTGACGCATTCAAAGGTGATATTGGTCTTCAATGTCATTTCCGCAATCTTCTTGAACTGATCGGTGACATCGGACACAAAAAGCGTCAGGTGGTCATTGCGGCCCAGCCGCCGGTCGATATCGGTGTTAGCGGCAAGAAAAGCTTTAACGCTATGGGAGACGCTGAGGGAGGAATCGATCAATTGAACGCGCCTTCCGATCTTTCTTTGAATGACTTTTTTCAGAAGGGGATAATGGGTACAACCCAATATGAGTGTGTCGATCTGGCGGGTTTTCAGTGGCTGCAGATATTTTTTTACGATCATTGCCGTCTCCGCTTTATTCAGCCACCCCTCCTCAACCAGGGGCACCAAAAGCGGACAGGCAACTGAATAGACCCTGGCTTGGGGTTGGTTTTCAACAATTTTTTTTTCATAAATACCACTGGTTATGGTTGCGCGGGTGCCAATTATGCCGAAATTAAGATTCTTTGATGTTTGGACCGCCAGTTCAACTGCCGGCGTAATCACTTCAAAAATGGGAACAGAAAATCGTTCGAGAACCGGGGCCGTAGCAACACTTGAAGCGGTATTACATGCAATGACGATGAGCTCGGCTCCCTGGCTCAAAAGAAATTCAATATTATTTATGGTATAGCCGATCACTGTTTCGGAGCTTTTGGTCCCATAAGGCGTATGCGCCGTATCGCCGAAATACACAATGTCATATCCCGGGATTTGCTTCATGACCGCTCTGGCAACGGTTAAACCGCCGACGCCTGAATCGAATATACCAATCATAATAAATGAAGTTTTTAACAGGATTTTTTAATAATATCGTGGACGCATTTTTGTATCTGATCGTCACTAAAATCGGTCCGCATGCCGGGGCAAGAAGCCGCCAGGGACTGCCAGTTTCCGGCATCCACCAGGATACTTTCGATAAAGGGCCATTTGCGACACATGTCCGGCTTAACCGCATGAATCGTACACAGCTGATCCCAGAATATACAATAACCGTTTTCAACCTGGGCAACCAGCGGTTTGCCTCCGGAAATCTGACAGTAGTTCCGCAAAAAACGTTTGCGATCCAGGCCCAGATACCGACAGATATCGTCAATCTCAAACTCGGTGATATAGGTGCCGCCATACCCTTTGCAGCAGTGCCCGCAATTCTGGCAGGCAAACAAATCTTGCGGCGTCACGGCATCAGAGGTCACGGCGGGTCTCCATGGCTTTTCTCAATGTGACCTGATCCACATATTTCAAATCGCCTCCGATCGGCACACCGGAGGCGATGCGTGTCACCTTTAGCGGATACGTTGCCAGATGCTCTGCAATATAGGAAGCGGTCGCTTCACCTTCCACAGTCGTACTGGTGGCCAGCACCACTTCTTTGATCTGGCTGCGTTCAATCTTTGCGATCAACTCGCCCATGCGAATATCGTCAGGCCCCACACCGTTCATGGGAGACAGCACGCCGGACAATATATGATACCGCCCGGTGAAGGCTCCTGATTTTTCCATTGCCACCATGTCAGCCGGCTGTTCGACAACGCATAAAAGGGAAGCATCTCGGGTAGAATCCGCACAGATTTTGCAGACTTCATCGTCGCTGAGACCATAGCACCGCCTGCATAAGCGCACCTTCTCTTTGGCTTCCATGATCGCGTTGGATAATCGCTCGGCTTCTTTGCGGGGTGAGCGCAGGATGTGCATGGTCAGTCGTTCTGCGGTCTTTTCTCCGATTCCGGGCAGTTTGGCAATGCTTTTTATTAAATTGATGATCGATGGAGGGTAATGGCTCATAGGAAATATTGTTTTATTTGTTTTATTGGTTTCATTTGTTCAATTGGTTCATAAAAAAATCCGATATCTATTAAGGCTTGCTTTTAACATGACATTGAAAGTTAATTCAAACCAATTAAACCAATACAACCAATCGAACCAATTAAACCGGTCCTTACATTATCCCCGGAATATTCAGGCCACCGGTTAATTTGCTCATTTCGGCGGCAACCATTTCCTGGGATTTGGTCAGTGCCTCATTTACAGCGGCCAGTATTAAATCCTGGAGCATCTCCACATCTTCAGGATCGACGACCTCTTTTTCAATCTGGATGGAAACGATTTGCTGTTTGCCGTTGGCGACAACTTTCACCATGCCGCCGCCGGCTGTGATTTCCACTGTTTTCCCGGCCATTTCTTCCTGCAGTTTTAACATCTGCGATTGGAGCTTCTGGGCCTGTTTCATCATATTGCCCATACCTTTCATGCCAACACCTCCTGGATGATATAATTAGTTTCCATCCATAAATGGTCTTTTTCCCCGCCGGGCTGCGTTCTCCGCGGGTTTGCGGTTGCGACGTACAGGAAGTACGTCTCGCCACAAACCCTTGTGCGGCTTGCTGAACACATTAATGTAACAAATCAAGATGTGAAATCCCGCCACCTG
>Ga0255055_10000819_pt1 | contig 23629 bp, 38 predicted proteins | sample JV7_2_27_MG_FD_188633 | JGI IMG/M metagenome (GOLD analysis project Ga0255055, IMG submission 188633) | Seawater microbial communities from Jervis Inlet, British Columbia, Canada - JV7_2_27 | ecosystem: Environmental > Aquatic > Marine > Inlet | place: Canada: British Columbia | collected...
ATTCTTAGCTACACCTCTGACATTAAATCCGATGTTGTCACCAGGCTCAGCCTTGTCGAGAGGCTTGTGGTGCATCTCTATTGATTTAATCTCAGCCTGTATACCGCTTGGCTCAAATACGACCTTTGTGTTTGGCTTAAGCGTACCAGTCTCTACTCTGCCCACCGGGACTGTACCTACACCTGTGATGGTGTAAACGTCCTGGATTGGCATTCTCAGAGGCTTGTTAACAGGCTTCTCTGGAGGCTTGATTACTTCGTCCATGGCTTCCATGAGAGTATGCCCCTTGTACCATGCCATTTTGTCGGATTTCTTTGCGACGTTGTCACCGACATAAGCTGATAAAGGAACGAAAGGTGTCTCATCTGGCTTGTATCCTACTGTTGCAATAAGCTTTGAGACCTCATCCTTTACCTTTTTGAACTGTGCCTCGTCGTAGTTGACAGCATCCATTTTGTTAATAGCAACAACCAGTTGGTTGATACCAAGAACCTTGGAAAGGTATGTGTGTTCCTTTGTCTGTTCCTGGACACCGTCCTTAGCAGACACGACCAGAATGGCAGCATCTGCCTGGCTTGCTCCCGTAATCATATTCTTAATGAAGTCCCTGTGACCAGGGCAGTCGATTATTGTGAAGTAATACTTGTTCGTGTTGAATCCCTTGTACATAAGGTCTATAGTAACGCCCCTCTCACGCTCTTCCTTAAGATTATCCATAACGAAAGCAAACTCGAAGGTTTCTTTCTTCAATTCCTTAGCCTTTTCTTTAAGTTTCCTGAGCTCCTGCTCCGGAATTGAACCAGAATCGAACAGCAGTCGGCCTATCAAAGTTGACTTGCCGTGGTCTACGTGACCTGCTGTTATAATATTGATGTGTGGTTTTTCCGCCATATATTCACCTCTTTGTGTTTTACCTGTTTTTGTTAATCTTTAACCTTAAAAAGGTAAGTAATCATTAACCTATAAGTATATAAACGTTTTGCTGTTTTTACGCCTGGCGCGTGGTCTCTGCATATCGAAAAAGAGTTCTTTGTTCTGCCCATATATCACTTAAAAATGCTGATTTACAATATATACCATGAATGGTTGGAAGACGCTATTTTACATATTTTTACTTGAATTCAAAAGAATCGTGTTCGGCAAAATATATCAGGCTGAGTTTGACCTGACGGACAACTGTAATTTGAGATGCAAACACTGCTATCACTTTCACGGCAAGGACGTGTTCAAGTCCAAGGAAGTTTCGCTTGAGGTATGGGAAAAGAGGCTCAGAGGATTGCACAGGTCAGGGATACGATTCCTTCTCATAGTTGGGGGCGAACCCGCTCTCAGAAACGATGTTCTGATGGCTGCTGATAAGATGTTCCCATTCATTTTCGTAATAACGAACGGTACCATTAAGATACCTCCCGAATTCCACAACAGGTTGTTTGTCTCTATCGATGGGAATGAGAAAACCAATGATTCGTTAAGGGGTAAGGGTGTTTTTTCCAAGGTCCTGAAAAACTATTCTGGGGACAGAAGAGTTGTTATCAATATGACAATCAACAGGGAAAACTACAAGGAGCTTATAGATGTGGTGAAAATCTCAAAGGAAAACAATTTCAGGGGAGTTATCTGTAACATATGCGCTACCGGTGAGTATATGGATGTGCCACTCAATGTTACAAGAAAGGAAAGAAAAATCATCATGAAAGAACTGAGAAGGGTAAAATCACTATATCCCGATCATTTTCTTCTAAGTAAGTCCATGCTAAAATGGTATGAGATTCCCAATCACTCAAAATCATGCTACTGGGGGGATGGTGTACTGCATTTTGATGTTTCCTGGAACAAAAGGAGATGTTTTGGATTCGCTGACTGTTCCAATTGCGGATGTTTTGGAGGATGTATGGAAACCCCGTTAAGAATGATATTACATCCCAAAGAAGCAATCAAGATAGGTCACGTGAAGTAATTATTTACCGAACCTGCGGTCTCTGCTGGCATAATTCTCTATGATTTCGAAGAATTCTTCCTTGCTAAATTCAGGCCAGTATGAATCCGAGAAGGCGAGCTCAGAGTATGCTGATTGATAGAGAAGGAAGTTTGACAGTCTCCTCTCCCTGCCTGTCCTGATTATGAGATCGGGGTCAGAGTCGCCATTGGTCTTTAGATTCTCCCTAAGGACCATGTCATTGATATCCTCTGGCCTCAGCTGGCCGGAAGCGACAGCATAGCCTATCCTCTGGGAAGCGTCTATTAGCTCCTGGCGACCGCCATATGCCATGGCAAAATTTATCCTAAAATCATCATACTTGTTTGTGATCTCCTCGGCTTCCTTGATCTTATCCTGGAGGTCCTGCGGCAGCAGGTGTTTGTTACCAAAGAATCTTATCTTGATTTTATTATCGTGAACGAAATTGTCCTTGTTATTGATTATGTCACCTATTTCCTTTTTCGTGAGCATATAAATGAAGTTCAGCTCCTCTTTGGGCCTCTTGTTGATGTTCTCAAGGGAGAGCGAGTAAAAAGTCACAGACTTGATCCCTATCTCCTTGCACCAGAAGAAAAGGGTCTTTAGTTTTTCTACTCCCCATTCATGACCCTTTGAGGGCTCTTTCATGAGCCTCATTGCAAATCGACGATTACCGTCGGGAATAATGGCTATATGTTGTGGTATATATTTCATACTCTTTAAATTCAATTAAAGATATAAAAATATTAGTGAGTATTGATAGTGATGAAATTCGAATTACACTGCCATAGCCACTATTCGATTGGGACTAAAATCGTATGGGAAGGTCTGAATTCTCCTAGGGAAATCGTTGAAACGGCTAAGAGGAAGGGTTTAGACGGTGTTGCTATAACAGATCATGACAGCAGCAGGTCCTGGACGGAAGCAGCCAAAGCTGCAAAGAGGGAAGGCATCATATTCATCAAAGGCATCGAAATAAGCACCAATAAGGGCCATGTAATAGGTTTGGGTCTCAATGAGCACATAAAAAGGGACCTCGGTGTTGAAGAGACGATCGAGAGGATACATGAGCAGGGAGGCATCGCAATCGCACCGCACCCGTTCGATATCAAGGGAGAGGGTGTGAGAGAGATGTGCCTCAGAGCTGATGCCGTTGAGGTATTCAATGCTCTCAATCTTGATAAGCTGGCCAATAACTTCACTGAACGCAAGCTGAGGGGTGTCGATATTGGCAAGGTCTGTGGGTCCGATGCTCACAGCATCGAGATGCTCGGGCACGCTGTGAACCATATGGACGCCCTTGATGCTGATTCTGTCCTGAAGCAAATCGTCAGGGGGAACGTGCAAATGGAGAAGAACTACATTCCTATTAGGATGATAACCTCATGGGGTAAGATAAGAATGGAGAGGTCCTATAATTACATGCTTGATTACATAAACGAACATTACTGGGGACCCAAGGCATGGCTCGCACAGGGCCTGCTCAACAAGTACGTCCACTCCAAGAGAACCAAGTTCTGGAACGCTGTTGGCATCACAAGCATAGGCATCTCAAAAGTGTATGGAAGCCTCAAGATCCTCAGCTACTACTGATTATATGCCATTTTTAAACCTTAACCAATAAAATGAGTTATAATATCGATTGACGTGCACGAAGTGTACGTCTTTACGCTATGCGGGGGTTCCCGAGCGGTCAAAGGGGCAGGCCTAAGGAGCCTGTGGCTTAGTGCCTTCGTGGGTTCGAATCCCCCCTCCCGCACCTTCTTTTTATTAAGGCGAAAACAATATTTTAATGAATGTACAAGTTGGTTCTGTTGCGGCATGGGGAAAGCCTGTGGAACAAGGAGAACAGGTTCACGGGATGGACTGATGTCGACCTGTCCGCCAAGGGCATTCGTGAGGCTCATCATGCCGGCCGAGTCCTCAAGAAGAGGGGTTATTCTTTTGATATTGCCTTTACCTCCGTCCTGAAGAAATCCATTCGCACGCTGTGGATCGTGCTTGATGAGATGGACCTCATGTGGATCCCTGTTGAGAGGTCCTGGAAACTTAATGAAAGGTGTTATGGTACTTTGCAGGGTCTGAACAAATCTGCTACAGCCAGGCGCTTCGGTGAGGATCGGGTACATGCATGGAGGAGAAGTTATGCAGCAAGACCGCCTCTTCTGAAAAAGAGTGACAGGAGGTATCCGGGTCGGGACCCGAAATATAAGGATCTCAAGGCGAGCGAGCTGCCTGTTGGCGAATCCCTTCAGGACACCTTCAGAAGGGTCATGAAGTACTGGTACTCAAGCATGGCACCGCAGATAAAATCCGGGAAAGGGGTTTTTATTGTGGCACATGGTAACAGCCTGCGATCTCTTGTAAAGCATCTTGACAATCTCTCGGACAAGGTTGTTGAGACCCTGAACATACCCACGGGTATACCTCTTATCTATGAGCTTGACAAGGAACTGAAACCAGTAAAGAAGTACTACCTGGGAAGCAGGGAAGAGGTAAAGAAGGCTACACGGGTCGTAATCAATCAGGGTAAAGCAAAGTAATCATCTTTTTAATTTCACGGGATTCTCCCAAGTGAATATCTCTAAGAATTCTGATGTTGATATCGGCCATGGGCAATAGGATGCGAGCTCTGTAGGGAAATGGATATAATGCTTGCCAGGGACGACAGGTTCTGGTATTTCTTCTTTCTCCTTCTTAATGTAATCCTTTGACATCTAAAGGAATTGTTAATAAGAAATAAAAGGCGGTGGGTTCACTCGCCCTTATCTTCCTCGATCTGCATGTCAAGTGTCACTACGTCACGCTCTACCTTACCAAGGTCGCGTTCGAGTTTCTCGATATCCATCTTTATTGCATCAAGATGGGAAAGTATGCGGTCCTTTTCCTTCTGGAATTCTTCAAGACTTTCGTAAACCTTTATACCCTGATAGAATTCGTTAAGGTTCATCATGATGTACGGGAACCTGTTCATGTTGGTTGAGACCTGTGCACATATTTTTTCGAGCCATTTGTTCATTTGGATTTTTACTTCTTTCCTAATCATCTTTTCATCATCAAGATTCCTTTTCATGACACGCACTATTGCAGCTTCCGGGAATGCAAGATTGAGTTTTTTCTCTTCCTCGGTTCTCGTGTCCTCTTCTTCCTCTGGTTTCTCTGGTTTCTCTGGTTTCTCTGGTTTCTCTTCCTTCTTTTCGTGTTTTTCAGCCATCTTGTCACCTCACAATATATTAATTAGTTAATTAGTATAAAGGATAATTGGATTAATTTATTAAATACTTTTCAACTTTTCGAGCAGCTTACTGCTTATCTTTCGCTTCCTTTCATGGGAGAGCTTGAGAAAACCGAAACCTATCATTGTCATCCCGAAGAAGAGTGTCATGAGCGAGAATTCATAGGCCATCCCGTAAATCATGATTATGGCTGTCAGTGCGAACCACATCCAGAAAAGACTGTCCCATACGCTCATTTCTGCTCACCCAGGACTTTCATCACGGATTTGTCAACTTTTGTCTTGTTGGACTTTCTGGTTAGCTGTGAGATCTTCTTATCGTGTTCCTTGAGCTTGTCCAGGATACCGTTGAGAAGCTCCTCCAGTTCCATTTCCCCCATTTTTACCATTTAGAAGTAAATTTTATAAGGAAATATTGCCCCGAAAAAGCTATTTGGTCAGGAATTCCTCGGCTAGTCTTTTGTATGCGATAGCTCCCCGGGACCTGTCCGAGTGGACTGCAATGGGGCTATGGTGACCCGGTGCACTTACAAGATGGTGGCTGAAGGGTATCTTTGTTATAAAGACCTTGCTTTTGTATCTGTTCCTAAGCTTCTTCTCAATGATTTCAGTGACAGGGTTCCTTTTCTTGCTCATTGTTATCACGAAGCCCTTCACCGTGAGCTTGGGGTTTATCTCCTTCTTCAGGGACTTCACAGCATGCATGAGCTTGCCCACACCGTCCGTGGAAAGGTAGTGCGCATTGAGTGGCACAAGGACCTCATCCGAGGCAGTCAGCGCATTTATCGTTAGCATGCCAAGAGATGGTGGTGTATCAATAAAGACGTAATCATAATCCGTGTCAGCTATTTTTCTCTTGAGCTTGAACTGCATCCCGGCATCTGACATCAGGTGTATCTGCGCGATGTTCAGGGTGGGGTTCCCTGCTATGAGATGGAGATTGGAGATCTTGGTCCTGACGACAGCATCCTCAAGCCTTATCGAGTCGTCAAGGAGCAGGTCGCATGTCGTGATCTTTGGTCGCCTCCTTCGCATATATATTGTCGCATTGGCCTGGGGATCGAGATCTATAATAAGAACCTTCTTGCCCATTTTCGCGAGATAAGCAGCAAGATTAACGGTTACATCTGTTTTCCCAACGCCCCCTTTCTGGTTTGCAACTGTGATTATCATTTTAATCTATTGATATATTATGGACGAGCTGTCTTAAAAATAAATTTATAAGCCTTAGTCCAAAGAATTAATACCGATTTTGGTGATTGATATGGTGGACTTTTATCTGCTCTCTGTAATAATATTTGCAATTATCTTGGCTGTGATTTTTTTCCTGGACAGGAAAAACGTCAAAAGGGAGTCCATACTACTCCTCAGGAGGACAAAAAGGGGAAAGGAGTCGCTCATAAGGCTAGGCACAAGATTCCCAAGGTTCTGGAAGGTTGTTGGTATCATAGGCGTTGCTGCGGGTTTCATAATCTCGGGCTACACGTTCTTGTGGCTGATAGGGAATTCCGTTAATATCATGACATCTGGTGCGGCAGAAGCGTCATTCATGTTCGTTCTGCCTTCAGCCTCCCCAGAGGCAAACATGGGCCCCGGCTATCTTGCTGTTCCCTTCTGGTACTGGATAATCTCGATCGGGCTGCTCATAGTTGTGCATGAGGGGTTCCATGGCATAATGGCAGCAATGGAGAAAGTCAGGATAAAATCACTGGGATGGGGTCTGCTGGCTGTCATACCACTCGCATTCGTCGAGCCTGATGAGGAGGAGCTCCAGAAGAAGAGCGCATCATCACAGCTCAGGGTCTTTGCAGCTGGCTCATTTGCGAACTTCCTGCTCGCGGGCGTCTGCCTGCTTATAGGCGCTACCGTATTCTCAGGCATGGTGGTTCCCACCGGTGTGGCTTATCAGGGGGTGTTCGCTGATTACCCGGCTGAAGAAGTGAACCTCACGGGAATGATAATAAGGATAGATGATTATGATATCAGGACCACGGATGACCTCAGCATAGCGCTTCGGGAGATAGGCCACAACAAAACGGTTACTATTTACACCCTCACGGAAGATGGGGAGGAATCATTCACACTGAAGACCGCGGCTCAGCCTGAGGTCGGTTATGCGCCTGATGCTTGGACCGATGTCGTCCTTAATATGGAGCAGTATGTTCCGGGGACGACAGAGTTCGCGGGATGGGTCTCAGGTTCGCAATCCAATGACTGGGCTTCAACGAAATACGAGATATCCTTCTGGGAATATACAAAGGAGAATTACCATGGCCTTGCAGAGAAGGCGGACCAGAAGATCGCAGAGCTGAACGTGAAGCTTCAGGGTTTCCAGCAGTCGGGTTTCATAGGAATCTCACAGGTCTCGACTGTCGCAGAGGTTGCTGATGAGTACAAGGCATACTCAGGCGCTATAGGGTTCTTCAGCGGGCTGCTGTTCTTTATAATCCTGATTAACCTCGGTGTTGGTGTGGCCAATCTTCTTCCGATAAAACCGCTTGATGGTGGCAGGATGTGGGACATAGTATTCAAGAAATACTTCCCCGATGCAAGGGCAAGGTCCCTCACAAAGGCCCTCAGCTTATTCACGTTTCTTATACTTATAATAAACTTCGTCTTCCCCATGATAATTTAAGGAAATCCTGTGCAAGCGTTAGCGGAAACGATGAATGTTTATAAACCTTGGTGACAGATACTTAATGTGATTTTATGGCAGAGTTCAAGATCGTGGTTTCAGACCCGAAATCAAAGAAATCCTTCCAGAAGACAATTGATCAGAATGAGTCGGGTCTTATGGGAAAGAAGCTCAGTGACATGTTCAAGGGAGATGCTATAGGGCTTAATGGTTACGAATTGCAGATAACAGGAGGTAGCGACAAGGATGGTTTTCCAATGCGTTCCGACGTTGAGGGAATCGCAAGAAAAAGACTCCTGATAACAAAGGGTGTCGGCTTCCATTCAAAGAAGAAGGGAGAGAGGAAGAGGAAGTCCATACGCGGCAACACAATATCCCAAGCTGTATCCCAGATCAACACCAAGATCGTGAAGGCCGGCTCAACATCAGTAGAGAAGCTTCTTGGCAAGTCAGATAAGAAGGAAGCACCCAAGGATGAGAAACCCGTTGAAGCCAAGGCTGAAGAGAAACACACTGAAGCCAAGCCTGCTGAGGAAGCTGAGACAGTGAAGGAAGCTCCCAAGGAAGAGGCAAAGCCAGAGGAACCAAAGGAAGAAACCAAGGTTGAAGAGGCTCCTAAAAAAGAGGAACCGAAACCTGAAGAAGAACCCAAGGAAGCTCCTAAAGTAGAAAATCCTGAAGAGAAAAAATGATCACCAGCAGAGGAGCCACCAACCGCATTTGTGTCCGGCTGATTTTATACAGCAGTCCTTGCAGATTCTTTCGCCTGGGTTGCCTTTTTCACACGAAGCCGTTCTAGCGTTCTTTTTGCACGATTCGCACATCAATAAACCAAAGCCTTACCAGACTAAACCCTTAAGCCTTTGGTTTTCTTGTTATAAAGTTTTTAAGAAATATCCCACACTTCCCAACCATAACTCCTTAAAAAACTTAGCAATAACAGTTTGTCATGCCAATAAAGAGGATGACAGCAAAGAAGGTCAGGATCTATAACATCATAAACGGACAGTGGGTCAAGAAAGAGGGTATGGAGCCCAGCTATGTCCAGACTACTTATGGTGATCAGTTATCGAGAGTCAGGGTAATGGGAACAATCGTTTCCAAGTTTGTTGCCGAGGACGGCAATTTCGCGAGCATAACGGTTGATGATGCGACGGACACGATAAGGGCAAAGACCTTCAAGACCGTGAAGCCTCTAGACAACGCGGAGCTTGGTGACATAGTTGACGTTATCGGGAAGGTTAGGGAATATAATGAGGAGATTTACATGATCCCCGAGATTGTCCTCAAGATTACTGATCCCAACACGGAGCTCCTCAGGAAGGCCGAGGTCGGGGCCGAACTCAAGAGGATGGGTGAGCCTGCGAAGGCTGCTCCTGTGCAGAAACCCGCAAATCCTGTACAAGAAGAAGCCGAGGACAAGCCGAGCGAGAAGGAGGACCTTAGGAAGAAGGTCATTGAGAAGATAGAGGCGAGCGCCGAAGGAATCGGTTACAGCGAAATCATGTCATCCATAAGCGAGCCCGAGGAGCAGGTAGAGGCTGTAATAAATGATCTGCTGGCTGAGGGCATCTGCTATGAGCCAACGCCCGGGAAGATTAGGAAGATTTAAACAATCCGAATAAAAGATTTTTTATCAGTATTATTCTATGATCACCAAGATAAGGCTGAAGAACTGGAAATCACATCTTGATTCTGAATTCGAGTTTTCGTCCGGAGTCAATGCGATCATGGGCATAATGGGCTCGGGGAAATCAAGTGTCTTGCAGGCCATATCCTTCGCTTTGTTCGGGACATTTCCATCGCACCAGACGCGCAAGGTCTCTCTGGATGACCTTATCATGATTAAGCCACAGAAGCAAAAGAGGGCTGAAATCGAGCTCGAGTTCAGGGTTGGTGAGGATGATTATTATATCAGAAGGACTCTGGAATATGCCAAGGGGACCACGCATGCAGAGATCCGGAAGAACAACAAGATGGTCGAGGTCAATCCTGCCGGCGTCACGAAAGAGGTGGAACGGGCCCTTGGCATAGACTATGAGCTTTTTTCAAAGGCTGTTTATTCCGAGCAGGATGGCATTGATTATTTCCTACGCATCCCCCGCGGTCAGAGGATGGCGCAGATCGATAGGATGGTCAAGCTAGACAGATTCGGGAAGGTTAGGGAACGCGCTGTCGCACTCAAGAACAGGATAATAGAGCGCAGGAAGGAGAAGCTGAAGTTCGTAGCAGAGATGGAGAAGGAGGAGTTCGCGAGCAGGATTAGGGATATTGAAGACGAGCTCAAGGATTTTGAGGAGCAGTCCGCATCCCTCAAGGAGAGCAGGGAGAAGGTCTCCACTGAAAAGAAGAAATATGAGGAGAGCGTGTCACTTATTGAGGATAAGGAAACCGAACTCAATGAGCTGAAAATTGAGATGGGGTCTGCTGGTGCCAGCATAAGAGAGGTCGAGAAGCAAATCAAAGAAAAGAAGAGCAGGATAAAGGACAAGTCTGTCAGCGATCTGCAAAAGAGCATGGAGGTAATAAAGAGGGGAATATCCGAGCTGGAGGAAAGGGCCGAGGAAAAGAATGAGAGCGAGAGGGGTTTCAGGGACAAGATATCCGAGACAAACACGAAGATCATGATTCTCACAAAGGAGGAGATACCCAGGCTTGAAGCCACGGTTGCGGAGATGGAAGGGGGTTGGGAGAGGTTCAGGTCACTGGCAAAGAAGTACGGAAGCGAGCCGGACAAGGAGCTTGCCGAGAGGAACAGGGAGCTTGAAAGCCAGAGGAAGCATCTCTATAATGTGGAAGCGCAGAAGAAGGAGCTCCTGAACAGCCTCGAACAGCTGAGGGGGGCTGTTGTGAAGTGCCCTGTCTGCGATTCCGATCTCGAGGAGAACAGGAAGAAGGAGCTCATCTCGCAACGTGTCCGAAAGGCAGAGGAACTTGACAGGAAGATCGCGGATAGCAGGGAGAAGGCCAGCAAGATGGAAGCTTCGGTCCAGGAGATCGAACACATCGCAAAGGAGATTACGATCCTCAAGGAAAGGCTTAAGGATTATGATTCCAGGAAGAAGGAGCTTGATGATACCCATAAGAGCGTTGAGAATATGAGGAAGGGTGTGAACAAGGCCGCCGGTCTTTTTGGGGAAATGAAGACAGAGATGGAGAAAGTCAGGAAGGAGCTTGATGTTAAGCGGGGGGAGTATGGGAAACTGCAGCTCATACTCAATGATATGAAGGACATGTCACTGCTTCAGTCAAGGCTGAACGAATATCTGGAGAAGAGGAAGGTCCTTGAAAAGGAAATAAAAAGCAGGGAAGAATCCCTTGAAAAGTTCAACCTGAAGGAGCTGCGTTCCAAGCTGCAGTCGCTGGTGGCTGAGGAGAGCGAAGCGAATGCGAAGCTTGCTTCCATTGAGGACAAGATCATGGACAGGCAGAAGAATATCGAGGAACTTAAAAAGCGGAGGGAAATCCTCGAGAAACATAAGAAGGAAAGCCTGAGGGACGAGATGATGACCATGCAACTCGAGACGTTCGTGAAGGTGCTCAGGCTCACACAAGAGCAGCTCCGGACTGAATTCCTGCAAAGTGTTAATATGATCATGAACAGGATATGGGATGAATTGTACCCGTATGGTGATTTTTCGGAGATCAGACTTATGGTCGAGGAGGGCGACTACGTGCTCAAATTGAGGTCATCCGAGGGCTGGATTCCCGTAGAGGGCGTCGCCTCGGGAGGAGAGCGCAGCATGTCTGTTTTGGCCCTAAGAATAGCATTCTCTATGGCCTTTATACCCAATCTGAGGTGGCTGATACTTGATGAACCAACGCACAACCTCGATACCAATGCCATAGGACATCTCAGTGATGTACTCCGCGAGAAGATGGACAAGTTCGCGGAGCAGGTCTTCCTCATCACGCACGAGGAAGGGATTGCGAATGGGATCACAGGCCAGTTATACCGCTTGGAGCGCAACAAGGCTTCCAATGAGGCGACGAGGATAAGGTCTTAGTCCCGTTAAGTTGACACTATAAAAAGAACGGTTAGATGCACCAATTAACCGTTCTTAAAAAATTAAATCCATGGAATTATCTGATTTCCTTATAAATTCCACCATAGTGCAGTGTCTTATGTGCTTCTCTAGTAAATTTCACGAATCTCCAGATCCAAATTCCTGCTAAAATTATACCGACAGCCCACTTGAGTAATTCACCCTCTACATTCTTCAGAGGCACAAAGACAAGAAAAGGGGCTATAGCAGCAATTAGGATCAATAAGTTGACCATATCTCTAATTCTTCGCCTCCGTAGCGCTTCATCAATGTTCTTTATTGGTTTTTTCACGTTAAACCTCCTTTCGTTAAGTTGACACTTTTAAGAGAAAGGTTAATGTTATCAACTAACCTTTCTCGGGGGAAAATTAATTCTCCCTAGCAGCGCTTCTTAAATTTTCAAGAATCGGTAAAGTGACAGGTTCATAATCCTCAGTAAAACCTCCGGATTCTTCTTTTAGTGAAACAATTATTCTTCCCTGTTTTTCTTCTTCAATGCTATGATTCATCAGAGTTATAGCACTGTTGAAAAAGGTTACCCATCCCTCTGGGCCATGTAAGCCACATTCTACCATTGTTCTTATTAATTCTTTCTTCTTGGAACGTTTGATTTTCCACAACGTTATTTCAATGATTTTACCTGTCTCATCGTCTTTCACAAAACAAAAAATTTTCATCTCAAAGTCCCCTGTTTTAAAGTTTTAATATTAGTTTGGCAATTCCAAAAATTACCAATCCACCAACTGATCCAGCAAATATTGCCGAAAGTATTACTGCGGGTAATTCTGAAAAGAAATCTTTAGTTGACTGTTTCATTCCTTTCCTCCTCATATCTCTCCTTTCCTTGGTATGAACTCGAAGCCGTATTCCTTGAAAATGATAGTTCTCTTGCCCTCCTCGTGAAGGAAGAGAAGATTCCCATTGAAGTCTATCTTGTATTCGGTTTTATCGCCATCTGAAATGATAATCAGGCGATTGTCCTTTAGTTTCCATCTCCCCTTTCCGACAGGTTCCCAAAAGCTTGCTCCCGAATCATCGGCTTCAAGCATGACATAAACGATTGTGTTGTCACCCGAGAACACCATCCCAATGTTAAGCTTTAGATTGAAGGTGGGTCCTTCATCGCTCGGGTATGTTATCCTGAACTCCCCCAATCCTGCCCATAGTTTCTTGTCCTCTCCCGTGAGCCTATCTTCAATAGTGAGATTCTTTCCAATATCCGAAGCAAGAACAAGAAAGGGTAACAGGATTGCCAATACAAGTGTTAATATAATCTTCATTCCCTTTCTCCTTTCTCACCCTTTTCCAATACCTTGATTCGATTTTCAAGCTGCTTAATCCTATTCAGAAGTCGTCTTTCTCGGGGTGACTCCTTGTTCTTCCAGTGTATGAGCCCATATGCGCTGATGACCGTGAACACAATCCACATGGGAATCTGGCTGTATGTACTGATTATGATGCCCCACAGAATCCATCCAACATTTGAAGCAATGAAAAAGATGAAACCGAGCCTGTTGCGGCGAGCGTTAAGGATTCCACCGAAAATGCTTATTGCTGTTAGGGACCATCCTATAACGTCATTTTTTAGAGAGCTTAGAATAAGACTAAAAAATTCAATCATCACCCCCTCCTTTCAGGATTACCATCCACCCTTTGGTTTGTGTTGTGTAAGGATGGTCTTCTTGACACTAAATTCCTTCGTGTTGTTGAAATAAGCGGTGTTGGGGGTAATGACTATATCTGGGGAATTAATCTTTTTCAGGTGTTTTCCATTAAGCTTTATCTTTACAGAATTCCTGAGAACACGATTTGATGTGGGTTCAATTTCTACATTCGTGTCTGTTTCTATTTTAATAATTATGGGAACATCCTTGGTTCTAGTAATAATTAAGAACATCGCACCTTTCCTGAACATGTCAATTTTCAAAGCATTCATATCTGGTGTTAAAATTTCCAAGCAAAATCTGGTGTTCTTTGTCTTCATATCGCCTCTCCTTTTAAAGTATAGGGGCCCGGGAGGCCCGGACCCTTTTATTTTTCCTGTATCTTAGCCCTGATGCCGGGGGCATCAAGCCTGCGGACTTTCCTAATCACATGCTTGTAAACGCCGTTTCTGTGACTGAACCACAAATACTTCTTGATGTTCCGGAAGGTACCAAACTTGCCATTAGTCATTTCTCCGATTGCCTCTTCCTTCGCCCATCCTTGAACAAATATGCGGTATACCGCAACCATGGTTCCAGCCCTGTCAGCACCACCCCTGCAATGAACGAAGACGGGGGTCATTTCTGAATCCATCACAATACCCAAGAATCTGAAAACCGACCTTTTATGCAAGATCAAACCCGTCATGGGGATGTGCACATAATTCAAGCCTGTACCCTCAATCTCTTTCTGGTCCGAATGAAATAGGCGAAGATTGATTACAGTTTTAACACCCCTATATTTCAGTTCCTTGAAACCTGAAACGCTTGGTTGTCCTCCCCGGTACAATTCATCTGATACCCGAGATAAGTTGGGCAAATCTTCCCTTAAGGTTAATACATCTACCTGGTGTTGTATTATGAACATAAACACTAGTAACACAGCTAGGCATAGAAACAGAATATTCATTGTCCTTTCCTTTCTCAAGGGAGTCCGTTCAGAATCCCTCGGGTTTTAATACTCTGGTAAAGGCGCCTATCATGGGCCTGATATATATCTCATTACTCTTCCCGAAGTGTATCTCCCTGGGATATTTTACGAAGTGGACATGCTCATAAAATATATCATCCTCTCTTAGAAGGTCCATGTAGAGTATCCCGAATACCTCATAGATCTCATATTTGTAGATGACCATGGACTCTCCAAAGGGTTGAAATCCCAGTTTGTTCTTGTCCACGATTTCCCAGTCGCCCGTCATGATTATCCTCCAGGTCTCAGGTCTCACGTTCTGAATTTTATTAAACTGAATGAATGAGCTGTCCTCATTGAACTTGATCCCCTGGTCGTACACAGGATGGATGATGTAATCCGTCTCCTGCTGATTCCTGTCAGCTTTGGGGAATTCAGCTATTTCCATCCAGAAGTACTTGCCTTCGAGCATAATCTGGTTTTCAGGGGTTTCTGCAAGACAATATATCGGGAGCGAAGCGAAAACCAAGCCAATGAAAAGGAACTTACTTAACCTTCCTAATAATTGTTTCATCTGGTGATCTCCTTCTTTTTGATATTAATACACTCTCCGCGGACTTCTCTTAATGTGTACTCACCCATAAACATTCGAATATAGAGCAAGGGTCCATTGAATTGAAACTCTGGTTTAATATATTCTCCAGTCTCAATTAACCAAAGATTTAAATACCCGTTTTCCACATTCCATAAGCCGCTATTTGCCTCTTCCCAGGTAATCACATCTCCCCTCAGAAAAAAACTACAGAAAGCAAAGCTGTGGTCTAACTTGAGTAAGAGTCCTTGATCTCCATCTGTGGGTAATGTATACTTCGAATCCTCCTTCAGGGTAATATCTATATCCGAAACAAGTAACCATAATTTGTAATCCCGACCAGCGAGCCTAGTTTCGATATCCTCTGCTGAAACAATCTGAACCGCGCAAAACAGCGCAATTAATACAAAGAAAATTAAGCATTTTTTCATTTCGTTTCTCCTTTTTCTTTTTCTGTATCTTCATCCTGTAATAACCAACGCGCCAGGTGTTCTAATAATCTCTTATAGATCAGGATAGAGGTTATTATGAACCCAAGCGTGCAAGCCGTGTAGGGAAATACGTGGTAAATCAAACTATAAACCGTCTCAGCTGACCATTCAAAGAAAACCGCAACTGGAAACACAGAAATAAACTGAAATATCAATATTGTTCCTGAAATCAGAACGAATAAAGGAATCCCTTTCAGCAAGTAACGCATCAACGTCGGTCTTTTAACATGCTTTGCTTTCTCCATTGATTTCTCCTTTCGCCTTCAATGGTTACATAAACACAATAATTCCCTTATTCCAGAGAAGCAAAAATACGAATACCCCTAGGGATATGAAGCCCATAGGTATCAAAAACGCATTGGTATCCCAGTCTTGGAACGGTATGCTAGCAAATGAAAATATTGCACATCCCAAGAAGAAATACTTTTCAAAGAACCAATCAGATGTCATACCCGTGATACCTATGAAGAGAAATCCAAAAGCAATAATACCCAGAATATTACCGCAAGTAATCATGATATCTTCTTTATCCCTACTCTTTGTGTCTTCATTCATCACTTACTCCTTTCGTCTTTACGCTTTCTTTTTTGGATTTGTTATAGAACTAGCTCTGCGCAAATACCTGCTATCCCTGAGGAGTCAAACAAACCGAAATACGGATTTCGGGTTGCGTTTGCGCATTTGCGTTAAGGTTAATTAATGAATTGGTGAATATGAACGCTGACGCTATAGAGTAAACGATATGTTTTAAAAAGAATGCGCATTTTAACGTGCGCCTTCGGCTTCCTTCTCAATCCTGTTCCTTTCCTGGACCGCGAAAGCCTTAGCATCATTGCTTGAAGCAGCAATGAGCTCAGCAGCAATCACCTGTGCGAGGGTGGACTTGTTCTTAAAGCTTGATTTGTAAATACCCTGCGAAAGATGCCGCAAAGCGATATCAAGCCGCCTCTGTGGAGAAACAACTACTGCGTTTCGCGCAATTATCCCACCCATGCGGTAGGAGGCCACTTCCTCAAGGAGAGCTGAATTCTCTATTGACTCGACAAGGATCTGTATGGGATTCTTTTTTGTGCGCTTCTCAATGATTTCGAAAGCAGATTTCGTGGAATTGTAAATAGTTATCGTGTTACCCGGGAACTGACCGCTGGTGAGTTTGTGTTTCTTTCCCCTGTGACCCGGGACCATGATCTTGTTCATGAACCTCTCGACGATACTCATTTTTTTCTTGTCCTTCTGTTTTGTCGTGAACTTGCCATCGGTTCTTGGAACAACTATAGGTTCCAGATTGATCTGGTTCCTTAGACCTGGATCTGTAATTTTGATCTCATTTGTGTCCCATCTGTTGAACAAGAGTATTTTCATGTTTTTCTCCTAGGATAGCATGACCAGTATGCCCCCGAAAAGGAGCAGCATTATCTGGTAGCCGTAGTTTAACGGGAAAACCCAAAACGACATCAATGCAACTGCAAGGCCGATGAATCTTATAATCAGCCGCAATCCCCACTGACTGTTCATGCTTACGCTCCCTTTGGCTTCTCTTTCTTGCCCTTGAGTATCTCATTGAGAGATACGCCATTGACTTCAAGTACTCTGTACTTGATGCCGTGCATGGATCCGACAGCTCCTCCCTGACTTCCTCCAACGCCTTCTATAGTAACCTCATCGTGCTCGTCTATATGTTTGATGGCTCCGTCGCCGGGGACGAAGGCTGTGACCTGGATGCCGTTCTTGATGACCTGGACCCTTACAACCTTGATTATACCGGAATGGGGCTGCTTCTGCTCTACACCCTTTTTCTTGAGGACTATGCCTCTCCCTGTTGGAGCACCCTCCAGTGGGTTCTTCGTCCAGAGCTTCATTTTCTTGCGCTTGTAGAGTGTAGACTTCCATCTGAATTTACTTCTCTTCTTTTTCAGGTTTCTGGCATCAAACTCTCCCATGCTATCGTTCTCGATTATTATTACTAATTAATGAAAGAGTATGCTTAAAAGCTTTATGCAGATCAGTGATGGCGCACGCCAGTGGCTACAGTTATCCAGCAAAGTCCTGCCACAAGAAAGAACACAAACGCTATGACCATCGCGAATGCGTATGATGCCCAGGAAACACCCACATTGATCTCGAGATTGCCAACGATCCACACGCCTACAAGAAGAAATAGGCCTCCGGCCATCCATGTCAAAATGAGTTGACCAGTATTCTCTTTTGCCATGTTTATATTTTAGCGACCTGCTTTTTAAAATCCTCTGCTTTCTCGGCAAGAATCCTGCCTGCAGTGGTAGCTATGTAATCAGGTGAGAGCCCGGATATGGACTCGATAGTGAATATGAATCTTGTCGCATCCTCTATAACTTCGAAAGCGCCGTCGGACTCTTCAGCAGCTTTCTTTATCATATCAGTCTTTGTGAAGTCCTTGACTGTAATAGACTTGGACTGGATATCAATGGCACTTTTCGGAACATCCTTAAGGTATGTCTTGAAATCAGCGCTGTGAACCTTGATCTCCGGATAGTACTGGTACGATGCGTTCGCGGCCTGCCATTTGGCATGGCTCTTACCAATGCCCATTCTCGCTACGGCTTCCATTCTGAGCCTCTGTCCCTTAAGAAGCTCGACTATGACGAAGTTCGGATCCGTGGGCTTTGCATTCCTGTTGGAAGGCTTCATATCCCCTGAATGTACCACACAGGGTCCTGTCTTGTCAATAACAAAAACTGCCTGACAGAGGGGGCAACCTTCATTATTGCACTTGCAGTCTTCCGTATAGTTGAATTTTGAAGGCTCAAAGTTTATGGGTATCATGGCAAGCCTGTGGGCTATGATCTCATCGTAAAGAGCCGATGAGTTCTCGTGAAAATCAGCCCACTCCACTGCCAGTGTAGGAACCTCGGAAATCATTATACGCCTGAGCGCATTGGCAAATGGAGGTGTGGATTCCTCAAGAAGGAAAACAAATTTCTCTTTCTTTGCCTCAAGAATCTTTATCTTCATTATCTCACTCTCACGTTTTTTATATGGAAATGCCTGCTGATTATTGTCTTTAATGCCTTTATATTATTGCCATTCTTACCGATTAAAGCAACCTTGTCGCTCGCCGGGAGCGATATGGTAACAGAACCATTGTTCATCTCTATGGACTTGGCGGAAGGGGCCACCCTCTTTATGAACTCCCTGGGGTCATTGTAATAACCGAAGAGTTTCACAGGCTTCCCCAGGATTTTGCTCACTTCCTTGATTGTGGAACCGCCCTTTCCTATTGCGAACCCCATCTTCTCGGGATTCACAAGGAAACAAATCATATCCTCCGTTATTATGCAGTCCTTGGGATGGACCTTGGTTATCTTCTCGAATGTTACCATCGTCCTTATTGCTTCAGTCTCGAGTTTTACCGCCATGTATTACTCCTGTTAATTTATATCATGATTCCTTTTTATTGCTTCTTGACGCCCACTATAAGGACAGGGAACGGTTTACCGCATGTCTGTCCGAGTTTTGAGGAATCCTCCTTGAACTCCTCGACCTTGAGCTTTACTGCTTCAGAGTAATGCTTGAGGTCCTTGATAAATTCTTTTGGGCAGTTCGAAGCGTAAAAAACTTTGTTTATGTTTTCCCCTTTTATCCCCTTGATTACAGTCTTCTTTCCTATAACAAGATTCTTTTCTTCCAGAGCCTTTTTTATATCGTTCACTGACATGATAACACCTAATAAACATAACCCAGGAGCTTTCCTCCTGTGTTCTCCTTTCCCGCGGTAGTCTGATCTATGATACCCTTGGATGTGGTCATTATAAGTATGCCTATGTTGTTGGCCGGGAGGAATCTCTTCTCGAAATCTATCATCTGCACCTTCCTAACCGAGTACCTGGGCTTTATGACATTGCAGTCATTTATCTTCCCAAGGAGCTTGACCCTGAAATTACCGCCACGTCCATTATCCACGAACTCAAAATCACCGATGTACTTGTTCTTCTGCATGACCTTGAGTGTGTCCCTTATCAGTTTGGACGCGGGGGTGACGCACCTTTTCTTGCCAATTCCTTCAGAGTTCTTTATTATCGAGAACATGTCCGCAAGCAAATCATGCTTCATATTATCACCTAACTGAACTTGCTGAAACCCAGCCTCTCCCCATCTTCACGGAAGCATCTCCGGCAGTAGTGAAGCCTGTATCTCTTTATCACACCCTTTGTGGTGCCGCACTTCCTGCAGTGTATAACGTTTCGTCCTGTCTTCCGGTCCTTTTTCTTGTTGAACTTATCGTAACGCGCAACCTTGACAGGTTTGTTCTCTATCTGCTTCCTGACTCTTTCGTATGTCATAACAATCACTCAAATTTTACAGCGAACTCCTTCTTGACCCATTCCATTGATTCCTCGGGCGTAATCCTGTGCTTATGCCCCAGCTTTGCGGGCCGAATCCGCCTCAGCTTGACCCTGTAACCGGGTCGCTTCAGGGTAACAGCAACATCAAGGCCGAGGATGCCGACATCGGGGTCATACTTCGTTCCCGGTATATGGATGTACTCCTTTATGCCGAAGGAGAAGTTACCGTTCTTGTCAAAACAATTTTTTGACAGTGTGTTCTCAACACCCTTGAGGAGATTCTCCAAAAGCTGCCTGGCGGGTTCGTTACGCAGTGTCGTCATCGCACCGATAGGCCTCTTCTTGGCCACACCGAATGTGGACCTCTTATGGGCCCTTGTGACGACAATCTTCTTTCCTGAGACCTTCTCCAGAATCTTCTGGGATTTCTCGAGTTGGGGGCCTGCTTCACCTGCTCCCATGTTAAGGGTCACTTTCTCGAGCCTTATCTCTCTCATGGGATTCATACTTCACCCACCATTGCGTAATCGAGCAGCGTCTCAATGTCCTTGTCACCGCTCTTTATCGTAACAGTGCTCTTCTCGAGCATTGTCTTCCTTTTCTTGATATCATGAATCTTGCCCCTGATCCCGCGGTTCTTTCCTGAAACAATCATTGCGGGTTCACCCTTCTGGAACTTATAGTGCTTCACAATCTTCTGATCGGGCAGGTGAATCAGCAGGGAGTCACCAACACTGTAAGCATCCTTCTTCAGTATGATGTTCCTTCCGTCATGGAGATTGAGCTGTGTGAGTCCTCCCTTGACCGTGACCTTTCCCGTGATCTTGCACAGTTTCTTGTCAGCGTCAGCTTCCTTAATGGGTTCAAGTGTGAGACCGCTCTTATTTATCCCGATCCTGTAGAATTTCTTTGCTTCGGGGATCTCTATGATATCCATGGGTCCTGCCGGGTATTTGGGCTCCTTTCTTGCTTTCTTGTCAACAAGGACCTTCTCTGAGTTGAGAATCTGCTTTGCTTCCTTCGCTGTCTGGGCATATCCAAGAATGTCCCTGAGTATTACCTGTAAAGGTATGCACTTCCTTCCTTTGTGCGGTCCGGGCATTGGTTTGACTGCAAAAACATAGTCCTTCTTTGGTATGTTCCAGTATCCCGGAATTGAATATCTCTTTAGTGTCGTTCCCATACAAATCACTTAGTCTCCGGCTTCTTCTCGGGTTTGGCTTCTTTTTGTTTAACCTCTTTTGACTTTCTTTCGACTGCCCTGAGCCTCATCTTATCATCCATGTTCGGTTTTATAATCCTGATATTTGACGGGTCAATGGATCTCGCCACTTCCGTGCCGTCAACCTTCTTGATGTTCACGTTCTCTATGTAAATCTTGAGGTTCTTGAGATCAACCCGCTCGACGATGCCTTTGAAACCCTTCATGGAGCCGCGCATGACCTCGACTTCATCACCCGTCCGCAACGGCAGCGATCGCCTCTTCATCTCCTTTCTCAGGAAAGGCGAAATGTTTGCTGAAATGAACCTGTGCCTGACATGGAGAGGAGCATTGTACCTGTATTTCCTCTGCTTCCTTGGCTGCACGCTGCTGTTCCATTTGGGCGACCATTCCTGTTTCATCTTATCTTACTCCCCGGACTTACTTCCTTGTTCGGGTGAAGCAATACACAATCACCATCAACATCTATCGCTAGGATCATGCCCTGGCTTTCCAGGCCGCGAAAGTCCTTTGGTTCCAGGTTAACGAGAACGGGAATCTGCTTTCCCATGAGATCCTCGGGAGAATAGAACTCGGCTATCCCTGCAACGAGCTGGTGACTCTCATCTCCTGGTCCCATGTCCATTATGAGCTTCATGAGCTTGTCCGTGCCGTCGACCCCTTCAGCTTCCTTTACTGTTCCAATCTTGATTTCGAGCTTCATGAAATCTTCAAAACTTATCATCTAAACCACCGTTCTTGAAATCTTTCCTATCGTCTGGAACCTTTCCACGACTTCCTTTGCTACAGGCCCCTTTATGAAGGATCCGCGCGGATCCCCTTTATCATCTATGAGCACGCCGGCATTGTCCTCAAAGCTTATGCTTGTACCGTCAGGTCTCTTCCATTCCTTTTTCTGGCGGATTATCACGGCCTTATGGACCTCATGCCTTACCTTTTCGCTTCCGCGGATGACCTTTACGTTTATCCAGCTGGCGACACCAGCCTTGGGTTTGGTCCTTCGGGTGCCCTTGTAACCACGCACAGAGATTATCTGCATCTCCTTGACTCCTGTATTGTCAGCGCAGTTTATTACCGCGCCCACAGGGAGGCATTTCGTTATCTTGCTACTAATTGCCTTCATGTAACCACATATTGTTAACTGTTTTTAAATCATTCGGCTTTTGAGACTATCACGAAGCTCTTTGTCTTAGAAACAGGCCTGCACTCGGCTATGACCACATTATCGCCTTCCCTGGCGTGTATGCAGGGAGGGTTGTGTGCAGTTACTCTGGATTTTCTCCTTTCGTAACGCTCATACTTTGGTCTCAGCCTGTGGTAACCCCATTCAACTATGGCAGTGTTGTGGGATTTCGCAGACCTGATCTGCCCCCTGAAAACCCTTCCGCGTACGGAAATTCTTCCGTGCCAGGCGCATTTCTCATCCTCGCACTTATTCTCGGGAGCTTTGACATCTATGCCTATTGATTTCTTCATAATCATCAATTAACAGTTATATAGAAGAAGTGTTTATATAGTTATCGCGACAAGCAGCTACAGCAGCTTTCGATATACTGCAAGTGTGTTATCAGCCATTTTTCCTATTGTGAAATTCTTGATCACATTATCCCGGCCGGTATTACCCACCTTCTCCCGTATGCTGTCATTAGCAAGGAAATAAATTATCCTGTCCGCAAGCTTCACATAATCCTTTTTAGGTACTACCCATCCATTGAAATCATTCCTGATGAGTTCAGGCATAGCTCCAGATGATGACACCACAATGGGTTTTCCAGATGAATTTGCTTCTATTGTTGCTAGACCAAATGCCTCATTCCCCTTCTCCTTGGTACCAGTTGTGGGATATATAACGATTTCTGCTGCTGAGTATATCAGAGGCATATCATTGTTCGTGAAATCGCTGTAATAGACATTCTTATCCACTTTAAGATCCTTTATCAGGGACAGTACCTCGTTCTTATATTCATCATCCTTGAAAAATGATACCTCCTTTCCCATACCTGTTAGCACTAGTAGCGATTCTGGGAATTTCTTTTGGACAAGAGAAATTGCTTTCACAGAAAATTTTACTCCCTTCCCGATAGATACCCTTGCAGGATGAACTATTATTCGCCTCTTTCTCAGCTTGGGATATTTTGAAAACAGCGGTTCAAGCTCCTTTTCCGTTCTCGGCCTGAATCTCTTGTCATCAAGTCCGTGATAAACTACGCTTATCTTCTTTGAGGGTACACCAATCTCTTCGAGTTCCTTCTTTACGAAATAACTCACAGCGATAATCTTGTTCCATTTGGTTTTAGTTGTTAATTTCACAAAAACAGGATTGTGTTTCCATACCTGATGCACTGTGAGCAGAAGGGGTATTTGCTTCTCATGACATATCTTCTCCAATGCCTTCGGATGAAAGGGGTAGAAGCAGTTCATGTTATGCGCATGCACTATCTCAGGTTTCACTTTATCGATCCAATCCCTTATCTTGTCTTCGACAAGTTCGTATGTTTTTTCATTATCTGGCATTT
>Ga0255055_10000820_pt1 | contig 23613 bp, 16 predicted proteins | sample JV7_2_27_MG_FD_188633 | JGI IMG/M metagenome (GOLD analysis project Ga0255055, IMG submission 188633) | Seawater microbial communities from Jervis Inlet, British Columbia, Canada - JV7_2_27 | ecosystem: Environmental > Aquatic > Marine > Inlet | place: Canada: British Columbia | collected...
AAAGAAGTAGATGCACTCTTGATCAGCACGCGGCACAACTTGCATGCAGAACAAACTGTTGCTGGGTTGCAGGCAGGCAAGCATATTTTATGCGAGAAACCATTGGCTCTAAACCGGGAGCAGTTGGATTTGATTTTACAATGTTATGGATCCTCATTATCTGCATTTGAAGCAGGGGATTCAAAGCTTGATGCTCAAACTCTCCCCTACCTCATGGTCGGATACAATCGCCGTTTTGCCCCTGCAACTGTGGAGCTTGGTAGGCAAATGCAGGATCATCGAACGCCCAAGATGATCCTTTATCGTGTAAATGCGGGATATATACCTTTAGATCATTGGGCTCAAACAGATGAGGGCGGGGGGCGTATCCTGGGTGAAGCCTGCCATATGTTGGACTTTTTTCAATATGTCATGGGGGATACCAAACTTGATCAATTTCAAGCAACGAGCATCGTGACGGATCTGGAGCATTTAACTTCAAAAGATAATTTCACCGCTACGCTGCGGTATCTGGATGGCTCAATAGCCACACTTATTTATACATCTTTAGGTAGTGATGATTTGGCGAAAGAGAATGTAGAAACCTACGCAGATGGAAAGACCTATGTGCTCGATGATTACAAAGAATTACGGGTTTATGGAGCCAAGGGCGGTTGGCGCTCTGGCAAGCAAGATAAAGGGCACCTGGAGATGATGAGGGTTTTTGCACGGGTACTAAATGGAGTGGAGCCTATGCCAACACCGCTTGAGGATCTTATCGAGACCACATTGCTGAGCATTCGGATTGATGAGATGTTGTCGGCGCAGGAAATGTCATGACGAAAACCGGAATCGAAGATTTCCTTCTTCGCTTTCCTTTTCTCCATTATTTTACTCATAAGGTAGTGGGTTTAATCCCCCGTAAGGTCCGATTGGGCCAATCCTTCTGGCGTTGGTACGCATTTTTCGAAGAGAGTGAACAATGGAAGCCAGAGGAAATTTTGAGCTTTCAAATGGAACGATTGCAGGCATTGCTTCTCAAGCTGCAGGAGACAAGTCCTTTTTATCGAGCGAGACTATCTGGTATCGATATCGCCGCAATCACTTCACTTGATGAATTTCGAAAGAATCTTCCCGAACTAGATCGAACAACATTTCGAGATCGCTATTCGGAGATTCAAGCAGATGGGATTGGGAAAGGTGGTGTGAAAGCAAGTACTTCGGGCACCACGGGGGAGGCGCTTCAGTTTTTCCATCCTCGCGGCGACTCTGCACGAGAGTGGGCTGCAATTTGCCATCAGTGGAAGCGGATCGGTTATCAGCCTGGAGTTTCACGAAGGGCGGAATTTCGAGGGCTGACGGTACATGGGAGAAGTGTCGATATATATCCAGCTTCGAACATGCTCCGTTGCTCCATTCTTCATCTCGATGAGGGGTCAATTCGTCATTATGCTGAGGAAATCCGCAGATTCAAAGTAGATTACTTGCACGGGTATCCAAGTGCTTTGTACTTAGTGGCGCGCGAGATAGTTTTGCATGGCATTGATTTTCCTCAACCAAAAGGGATATTGCTTGCATCGGAAATGGTTAATGACTGGCAGCTAACCCAGATTAGCGAAGCTTTCCCAGGCTCAAAATTATTTGCCCACTATGGATGTGCAGAGCGCACGGTATTAGCTGGGTGGTGTGAGCATAATAGGGAATATCATATCCTTCCTCAGTATTCGATAGTTGAGGTTGACCCAGAGACTTCTGAGGTTATTGGAACTAATCTCTACAACAATTTGAATGGCTTCGTGCGCTACCGGATGACTGATACAGTTGGCGAAGTAAGGGATAAGCCTTGTCCTGATTGTGGCCGTCCTTATAGTCCCAGATTCGTTGGGCTTGCAGGCCGGACGGAAGATTATTTGTTCAGCCCGCAAAACGGCTGGATACCCCCCGCAATAGTTACGTATCCGTTGAAGGACCTGAACGTTGTCAATGAAATGCAGTTTCTACAAAAGGAAAGAGATGAATTGAATGTGCGATATTCACTTCGTTCAGATGTAGAATCTTCTCAAGTGGAGGCTGAACTGGATCTTGTCCGGGAGGGAATGCATAGATTGTTTGGAAAAGATATGAAGTTGCACTTTGAGCGGGTAGCAGAATTTCCTCGAGGTCCAACCGGAAAATTCAAGTGGATTATCAGCGAACTTGATGAGCTGGATGACGGTCGACATCTATGATCGAAATGCTGGACGACCTTGATTTCATTTTCCGTTATTTCCTCTGGGGGGAATTCTGTAACTCATTGTATTGATTAGCATATAAATACTTGCGGGATGTTAACAGGCATACAAAATGCCAATCTCCTATCGGGGAGGTGTAGAAAGTGAGATCCGCGGCGATTGAGTTCAAGTGCCCTGCTTGTTTATCAGATGACTTGGTTGGGCTTCGGCTCATCAAGAGTCAATATGCAGATGACGACTATACACTCTACCAGTGCAATATGTGCCATTCGAGGTCGTTCGATATTAATGAACAACCTGAAACTAACCTGAGCGACTACTACAATGTTCGCTCGGAAGACCAAGATTATCTATCGGCGGATTTTAAATTGTCCGATTATTGGTCAAACGAAGTCGAAATTATCAATGGAGTTTACGACGGCAACCCGCAATCTGTCCTGGATGTTGGATGTCGAACCGGAGATTTCCTATTACATTGGCCGAAAGAATTACTGAGGTGTGGGGTTGAGTTATCAATACATTCGGCGGCTATTGGAGTAGAGCGAGGGCTGGATATTCGGCAGGGCTCGTTGGAAAACATCGAATTTCTACATGGGTTTGACATTGTCAGTGGATTTGCTATTCTCGAACATTTAGAAGAACCACGAAGGTTTCTCGACACACTAGTTAATCTCGTAAACCATAATGGAATCCTTGTGATTATGATCCCGAGCTATCAGACTCGTATCGCTTGGATTCTCGACAAGCTTCATGGTCACTGGCATATGTATAGTCCCCCGGAGCATTTACTCTTATATTCCAGGGAATATTTGGATACTTATCTTGATGCAAAGCAATTTACTCTGGCATCAAGGCGATATACTTCGGGAGGCATTTTCAACCCATTTCGAGATATCCCCCTAGTCCAGAGAGCATTTGGGAAGATAATGTGGCTGCTGGATACCCGTAGCCCGCTTAGCCGTTGGCCAGTTTTCGATCATATGTACTCTTATTACATCAAATCGTAATGATTGCATTCGTTTAGCAAATAGCATCACAATATTATTTGTAGGTTTTGGAAAACAATAGGAGAATATTTGACTTTATTATCAAGTCAGTTACAAGATTGAGAAAGCAGATTATTTGGAATCGTGTGCTAGGAACACATCAAATTATGATAAGTGCAGAGGCAGTTGCGAAATGATGAGGATTGCCTTAATTGGTCCGTACCCTCCACCGATTGGTGGTATAGCAGTCCATATTCAACGTATGGAGAAAAGACTTAAGGATGAGGGATATTCCGTAACGGTATACCCAAATATTAGCACTCAGAAATGGCTGCTATTTCATGGATTGGAAATACTGAAGCTAGATGTGTTGCATTTCCATGAATTTGGCTGGTTTAATCGATTGCTTTTGGGGTGTCTAAGTTTTCTTGGTGCTCCGGTAGCGCTAACGCTTCATGGAGAAAGTATCCGAAAAGAATTATTGACCCTTCCGTATCTGTTTTCATGGTTATTAAGATGGAGCCTGAAGCAAATACCGGCGATCCTTACGGTGAATCCTGAGATAAGGGAGTTCCTGCTGGAACAAGGAATTGACCCTGAGCGAGTAGAAGCCATACACACCTTTCTGCTTCCCTCGACCGATCTGGAGGCACTTCCTATTAAGAGAGAGCAATTCTTAAGAACTCATCACCCAGTCCTCGCAGTAAGCGGCTTTCGAATAATCCCTTATAGAGATAATGATCTCTATGGAATAAAACTAAGCCTTTCTCTTTGCGATCGCTTGAAGGACAAATTCCCTGATCTCGGTTTATTGATCTATCTTGCCGAGATCGGTGACGATGATTATTTCACTCAGTTACAAGAGACGCTGGCAACAAAAAATCTTGAGCGTAAAGTAGAGTGGGTCATCGGCGAATCCTTGCTTCCAATCCTGCCTCGGCTCTCCATTTTCGTGCGACCCACTTATGAAGACGGCTACGGCTTATCGATAGCAGAAGCATTGTATTTTGGCGTTCCAACTATTGCGAGTGATGTATGCAAGCGTCCAGCAGGGACAATTCTATTCCGCGTCGGCGATCTTACAGACTTTTATTCCAAGGTTTCCTTCGCACTATCGAATTACCCTAAGGTTAAAAGGGCCGCACGTGCCACCATTCCAGACGATGCGTTTCCTGGAATCATCGCGGCTTATCATCGAATTTCAGGTGGACCTTGTTGACCCGACAGGGGTAATCAAAGCCCATGCGCGTATGCCTGCGCTATGAAATACGCTTCTTAATAAGGAGTGGGCATTCAATTGTTTAAAACCATTAAAGGTCTATTCCAAGATAGCATGGTCTATGGCGTGGGGGAGATCGCAGCCAAATTAATTGGCTTCGTCCTCATTCCGGTCTATACGCGTTTCCTGACGCCTGAGGAATATGGTGTAATGGGCGTGATTCTGGTACTCCCGGCGTTGCTTGGAGATGCCGTAAATCTAGGTATTGTCGCTGCATATTACCGTTTCTATTTCGATCCCGATATTGAAGAACAATCAATCGTAACCAGTACGGCGTTCATTTTTAATTATTGCACTACTCTATTTGTACTTACTATCCTTTCGTTTTTGGATGGTCAGGTATCGACGATGTTCTTTGGTGTTTCTTCCTACGATGGACTATTCCGAGTTCTTTTTGTAACGGGTATCCTCAGCAATCTCAACCGGTTTGGTCTGGCAATACTCCGTGTTCAACGAAAGACAGGGCGTTTCGTCTTGGTGACTGTTGTTCGCCTGGTTCTCAACCTCAGCTTAAACATCTACTTTGTGGCTGAATTGAATCTGGGCGTAATGGGAATTTTACTTGGGCAATTAGTGCCAGAATTCCTGCTTTTCATTTTCTTCCTACCAGTTATCTTGAGGAGGAGCTTTAAACCGGCCTTCTCATTCCGAGTACTGAGAAATATGCTGGGATTTGGCATACCGCTTATCTTAGTAAATCTTGCGGCGTGGTTGATCAATTCCCTGCCCTTAACGATGCTGGCGCGGTTATCATCGCTGACCGAGTCGGGTTTGTTCACAATGGGTCAAAAATTTGGGGGATTGATTGTGGCGTTGGTTGTGTCTCCGTTCATGTTGGGCTGGTCGCCGATCGCCTACGCTCAAGCGAAGAAACCCGAGGCAACCCGCTTCTATGCAAGGGTATTCACCTATGTCGTATGCATTTGCATGTTCGCAGTCCTGGGAATTTCAGTATCAGTAGAAGATATCCTGCAATTGATCGCAACGCCTAAATACGTCCCGGCCGCTAATGTTGTGCTGCCTGTTGCTGTAGGAGCGATGCTGTATGGTCTAGCTGTTTTTTTCGCATCCATGATCAATATTGCCAAGAAAACCTACTACAGCACTATAATATGGGTGGTTGCTGCGGGTATTAGCCTGGCACTCAATCTTCTTCTTATTCCGCGGATGGGGCGTACGGGAACTGCCCTGGCTTATATGCTGGCCTATGCCTTCATCGCCGTAGTGGGATACTGGGCCGTGAATAAACTTTTACCCCTTCCGCTTGAGGTACGGCGATTGGCAAAGGTCACAATTGCCTCGGCTAGCCTCTTACTGCTGGGTTTAAATATTCACATCGAAACAATCTGGTTGGATCTGATCTTGAAGGTAAGCTTAACATGTGCTTTACCGTTCCTCTTATTTCCTTTGGGTTTCTATCTCCCTGAAGAGAAAGAACGGATCCAAGAGCTGCTCAGAAACCTCAAACCTTCCAGGATCCAGGGAAACCGGTAAGGATGACGATGCGGACGATACATCGACGGCTGAAAAAAATCCTCGGAACGGCCACTGACGCGCTGAGTTCACTTGCAGGCCAGCCGAATGAAAGGCGAACTCGCGCGGATGGAGTATCGGAATGGGATAAACACGAATTGTTTCGGAAGCCCATTCGCCTATTCACACAAAATGATATGGATCAGTGTGATGTACTGATTCGAGAGCTGGATGACACACTCCCCGAGCGAATTCGTGTTGAAGCCAACAGGATCTGCCGACATGAATTCGATTTGCTCGGATCAGGTCCGGTCGATCTGGGGCGGAGGATTGATTGGCATCATGACTTTAAAACCGGGTTTTCGTGGAGCTCACGGCGACATTTTGCTTGGTTCAAACAGGCGAAGTTCCCGGGCGGGTATGACATCAAAGTACCCTGGGAACTGAGCCGCTGCCAGCACTTTGCCCGGCTGGGGCAGGCATACTGGTTCACCAAAGATGAGAAGTACGCTCAGGAGTTTACAACCCAGGTATTGGATTGGATTGAGCAGAACCAACCTCAATTTGGAGTCAACTGGGCGTGTACGATGGATGTGGCTATCCGCGCCGTCAATTGGCTGCTGGGTCTCGATTTTTTCGATTCTTCGCCATCGTTGACCGACGAATTCCGATTGGTCTTCTATAAAAGCCTGCTTACCCACGGTCGGCATATTTATACTAACCTGGAGGGGGGACCATCCAAGCCACCAGCAAACAACCATTACATCGCCGATTTGGTGGGCTTGACCTGGCTCGGGTTGTCACTGCCTTTCCTCAAAGAATCCTCGACGTGGCTTGGCTATGCCCTGCCTGAACTGTGGCAAGAAGTCATGAGTCAGACAACTGATGATGGCGTGAACTTCGAGGCTTCGATTCCATACCATCGCTTTGTAACTGAAATGATAATCATGACAATTTTGATGTGCCGACGCCATAAAGTCGACGTGCCCCAAATTGTCCTTGATCGCCTCGAGCAGATGCTGGATTTCCTACATGTTGTCACACGCCCCGACGGCCGGCTTCCAACCCTGGGGGACCAGGACAATGGGCGCCTTGCCCGGCTCACGGTTTATCAAGATCCCCAGCAGGAATGGGTTGATGCTCGTGGACTCCTTGTGCTAGGAGCGCACCTTTATCAGCGGTTAGATTGGCTTCCCGAGGCGGACGAAGCTTGGCAGGATGCCATCTGGCTTCTCGGGACGGATGCCCTGCAGATGCAAACTAAGCCAACCATTACGGCAGAACCTGGATCCAGGGACTTTTCCCAAGCAGGTATGTATTTAATGCGGGGTGATGGCAGCTATGTGTTGGTTGACGCTGGATCGAATGGTCGCGACGGCAATGGTGGTCATGGACATAACGATCTATTCAGCTTTGAATTGTTTGCCGGCGATCAGTTATGGATTCTCGATCCGGGCAGCGGGGTTTACACTCAGGATTACCATATTCGGAATACATTTAGGTCTGCCCGGAGCCACAATCTTGTTGTTGTTGATGGCGAGGAGCCGCATCCTTATTACGAGAGGGATCTGTGGCGCTTGCCGGACGCGGGCAAGGTGAAAGTGCTTGATTGGCAGGCTGATGAGAATCATGCGGTTTTATCTGTCTCACACGATTGCTATCACCGGCTAAGTGACCCGGTAACTTATCAAAGATCGTACGATTGTAGTTTTTCCCCATTTTCACTTGCCGTGACAGATGAATTCACAGCGCAGAAAAGTCATCGGTACACTAGCTACCTCCACCTTGCTCCGCATATCAAAGTGCAGATAATAGCGAGCGACATGCTCATCCTTGAAACTCTGGAAGGTGAGAAAATGTCATCTAAATGGTTGGTGGAAAATGCTGTTGATGACCCCGAACTTAGCATAGTGGATGGTTTGGTCTCACCCTCTTACGGTTCTTATCAATCTTCCTCGGTGATTTGCATTGAGTGGTCAGCTATGGGCAGCACGAGATTGAATATGGAATTCGATCTCAAGAATGAATAGGTGAGAGGATGAAGCGCATTTTGATCGTCTCTTATAGCTTTCCCCCAGCTGGTGGCGCAGGTGTTATGCGCATGACGAAGTTTGTCAAATACCTCCCGAAGTTTGGATGGCTTCCCACTGTCCTGTGCGCGCAGCCAACTCAATCCAACCCACGAGATACTTCACTGCTTGGCGATATTCCCGACGAGGTAGAAGTAGTTCGATTGCCTGCGCCTGGGTATTCTTTTCTCAATTCATTCCGGTTGGGTCGTGGCTTGCTGCGGCTAGGCTTATTTCCAGACTCTAATATTGTGTGGGCACGGCGGGTGTTGTCAGCAGCAGAGGAATTAGTCCGAGAGAAGCCCTTCGATGTTGTATTGACGACTGATCCACCCAGCGCGCAGTGGGTTGGCTACCAGTTGCAGCAAAGGACAGGCATCCCCTGGGTGATGGATATCCGTGATTTGTGGACCGACGCGTTCACGTATCGCCCAATCAGTTACATACATGGTTTACTCGACCGGAGGCTTGAAGCAAAAATGCTCCAGGCTGCAGACGGCATTGTTTGCGCGACGTCTGGATATCCCCAAGTGCTGCAAGATTCGTATCCTCAACTCACAAAGGATCGATTTTTAGTAATCCCCAATGGATACGATGAAGATGATTTCCGGGGGAGGGAAGCACTTCACGATAATTTCTTCTGGTTGACGTATGTCGGCGCATTGTTCGATTTCTCGGTCTACCCCCGGGTGATAGGTTGGAAACGCTTGCTAGAACCGTTTATCGCTGGAGGTCCACCAGTCCAGGTGCGCACTCCGGCGATAATTATTGAAGCTATGGCTCAGATCATTGCCAAAGAACCTGATCTGGCCGATAGCTTACGGATCCGATTTGTGGGGGAATTCCCTGAAGAGTTCCGAAAGATCATCCGCGAGCGTGGGTTGGAGAACATTGTCCGGATCGATGGCTACGTCGATCATGCTACCGCAGTGCAGGCCATGCTGGATGCTGATGTGCTATTTTTAATGCAAGCTGGAGATGGGAGTGAATGTGTTATACCAGGAAAGTTGTACGAATACATGCGCAGCGGAACGCCCATCCTCGGTTTATTCCCAAAAGGGCTGGCATCTAAACTCATACGTGAGACAGAAAGCGGTGTGGTGATCCCGCCAGAGAACATTGGATCGGTACAGGATCAGATTCTGCATTGGTATCATGTTTGGAAAAAGAGAGGCGTATTAACTCGACCCGATAGGTCAGCCATTGAACATTATTCGCGTCAGAACCAATCACAAAGATTAGCTAAATGGATGCTTGAGCTTCGAGCAAAGGATGAAAGCCTGGAAATGGAAATTGATTAACTCGGTTTATCGGGCAATCGACGGTAGGATTGATCTGAAGTGCTGGTTATCCTTGTGGCAATTCCGGATTTTCAAGGATTGATGCTTTAACACAGAAATTACCGACACCTTATGAAGAATAGAAAACTTGCATTGTTGATAAATTTTATTCCGCCGTATCACATACCCACGTTTAAGATACTGGCTGGAAATGTGGGTGCTTTTAGAATCTTCATCTCAACACCGATGGAGCCTAATAGAAATTGGACTCCCAATTGGTCTGGTCTAAATGTCGTCGTGCAGCATAGCTTCACGATCAGAAGTAGATGGAAGCATCCACAAGGTTTTTCCGATTCTGCCTATGTTCAGATACCTTACGATACGATCGTTCACCTTATCCGTGAAAGACCAGATGTTGTTATCTCTACAGAAATGGGTTTTCGATCTATGATTGCGCTATTATATCGACTCATTAATCGCTCCTCTCGAATAATCTTTTGGCTTCCCCTCTCCGAACATACGGAAAAAGGTCGGGGATGGATGAGGAACTTAATCCGAAAGTTATTTATACAGCGAGGAGATGCTTTCTTTGTGAACGGAGAAAGCGGAGCACGATATATCCGGCAGCATGGTGTAAATGAGGAACAAATCTTCCGGGTAGCCTATCCAACAGACAAGGAGAAATTCTTCATTACTGATGTTGAACGCAGCGAAACGGCGGCCCATCGTCTCTTGTATATAGGTCAACTCATCGAGCGAAAGGGTATATTACCGTTCTTGGATGCATTGGTGCAGTGGGCAAGCAATCATCCAAAAAGGACAATAAATTTTCATATTGTGGGAGAGGGTAAGTTAGGATCAAAGATCAGCCAAGTTCCTCTCCCCGCGAATTTGAAACTCATTCTTAAAGGCAGTCTACCCTATGAGCAACTAAAAGGAATTTATGCTCAAGCAGGGATTCTGGCATTTCCAACATTCGCCGATGAATGGGGGATTGTTGTGAACGAAGCCTTAATCTCTGGCCTGCCAGTCTTGGGGAGTATCTATAGCCAGGCTGTTGAGGAATTGGTTGACGATGGCGAAACGGGGTGGATATTTGTCCCCGATGATCCACTCGATGTTTATCGAGCCATCGACATAGCGATGAATACACCCAATGACACGCTAAATAACATGCGGAAGGTCGGGCAAGCCAAAGCCCTTGGCTGCTCCCCGGATCGAATCGTGGAGAGCATGCTCAAAGCAGTATCCTATGTTTGTGGTGAGAGTTGATCGATATTCCATCACAGGATGAAACTCTATTCAAGTTAATTTTGCTTACTCGTGAATATCATCAGGCTGAGTTTTATTTACCCTATCGCGCTCCACAGGAGGGGAGTACACTTTTTTCCTATGAGTGAAGTTCTTGGCAGTAATATTACGGGGTTAAGTTGTCCTATCTGTGGTTCAGAAGATGCGCGCTTGAGATACGTTATAAATACGTACAAGATCTTCACTTGCCAGGAATGTGGTAGCGGATTTATATTCCCCAGACCAGAAGATCATGACGTGCCAGACATCTATGATGAGGAATACCTGGATGCCTATATACAGACTCCAAGTCATGGAAGAGACTATTCTGATTGGCGGTTTGCTGGTCTCTCAAACTTAATTGATAAGACAGGCGGCTTTAACGCTGCTCAAAAAACTCGATCGGTATTGGATATCGGATGTGGCACCGGATTTTTCCTCTCGCGATTCGAACAAGATGATTGGGATACTCATGGGATGGAAGTCTTGCCTCAATCCGCTGAGTACGCCAGACATGAATTTGGGTTGGATGTGACCGTGGGGGACTTCTTAGAAGTGGCTATTGCATCACACTCGTATGACTTGGTAACTATGATACACGTGATTGAACACTTTATTGATCCCAACAGTGCCATGCAGAAAGCTCAGGATATTCTCAAACCGGGTGGATTGTTCTTTCTTGAAACCCCGAATTGGGACGGGATTGGATCGATAGTTCAAAAGGAACGATGGTCTCATCTGATCCCACCCGAACACTTGAATTTCTTTGGACCTGCCTCAATGCGAGTACTTGCCGAGCGGAACGGGTTTCAGATACTTTCTATGACGACAGTTACACCACCGTATCTAGAATCAATTCAAGGATATCCAAAACCTATTCGATATTTATTGGAATTGATTTATCGAGCATCTTCGATCCTCCAACGCGGTCCCACACTGCAAGTTCTTTTAAAACGAGATTAGAATTAGATATTCTGTTGAAATCTCAATCGTAATGTGAGGGAATTTATGAGAAGGGCTCTAATCACAGGTATCACCGGGCAGGATGGCTCTTTCCTCAGTGAGTTGCTGCTTGAGAAAGGGTACGAGGTCCACGGTATTATCCGCAGGGTTGCTCTAGAGGACCCACAACATCACTTGTGGAGAATTCGTCACATCCTTGAAAAAATTCATTTGCATGCTGCATCTATGGAAAGCTTCGCAAGCCTTTTTCGAGTTGTGGCCGAAGTTATGCCTGATGAATGCTACCATCTGGCAGCTCAGAGTTTCGTGAGTTATTCCTTCGATGACGAGTTCTCTACTATCAATACCAATATTAATGGCACGCACTTCATCCTATCGGCGCTGAAGGATATGGCCTCTGATTGTAGGATGTATTTCGCAGCATCAAGCGAAATGTTCGGCAATACGATTGAAACACCTCAAAATGAGAGAACACCATTTATTCCCAGATCACCTTACGGCATTTCAAAGTTGGCTGGATATCACCTCACACGCAATTACCGCGAAGCATATGGATTATTCGCGTGTAACGGGATTCTCTTCAACCATGAATCGGAACGACGGGGTTTCGAATTCGTAACCCGCAAGATCAGCAATAGTGTGGCTAAAATTAAATTGGGTCTGGAAAAGGAAATTCGCCTGGGTAATCTAGATGCGAGGAGAGATTGGGGGTATTCGCCTGATTACGTGCGTGCGATGTGGATGATGCTCCAGCAAGACCAACCTGACGACTATGTCGTGGCCACAGAACAATCCCATAGTGTGAGAGACCTGGTGGCGCAAGCGTTCGGCGTCCTGGGTTTGGATTGGCAGGATTATGTTGTAGTGGATGAACAGTTCTTTAGGCCGGCGGAGATCTTTGAATTACGTGGTGATGCCAGCAAGGCCAGGAGCCATCTGGGTTGGAAGCCTACTGTCTCGTTTGAAGAAATGATTAAGATTATGGTGGAGCATGACTACAACCGCTTACGTGAAATGAGGGGTGAGAAATGAGATTTGCGCGGTCGCATCCCAGGTCTTTTATACACCTACATGCTATTTCCAGCAGGACATTTGGATAGTAAAAAGTATTTCGCTACTCTATAGGCCGGCAAAGTCACCGGTTAAGATATGGATATCCGACATTAACCTGAGACCGCCCATATTTGGTTGAATATTCAGGATAAAGACCACAAACATGGAGATCGCTCACTGAATCTGCTATACACACTTACCAGTTACCCGCCCGCTATCGGGGGCGCCCAGTTTTTGCAGCACCAGACTGCAAAGATATTGTCTCCCGCACATGAGATCCAGGTGGTTGCGTTTTGGGACAGCAATCGTTCGGATTGGCTCCTCGGCACGACGATCGCCGTATCCAACGAAGCCCATGATTATGTGTATGATGAAATTCCAGTTAATCGAATTGGCTTCGATTGGTTGACGAAGTTTAAGATGGGCCTGTTGCTGCCCTGGTACTATCTTTCCATGGGGATTGTCGTTCCCGCAATGGCGTCCTTGCTAGAAGCGTATCTCGAGCCATTCTACAATCAGGTTGACCTTGTGCACAATGTTCGTATTGGCCGAGAACCGCTCAGTATTGCTTCCCTCACCCTTGCTCACAAACATCAAATTCCATTTGTTCTAACTCCCGTTCACCATCCACGCTGGGATGGTTGGCGCTACCGAATCTACAATCAGCTCTATCGGGATGCCGATGTAGTCCTCGCCCTGACTAATGCCGAGAAGGATATCTTGATGAGTTTGGGTGTGGCGGAAGCTAGAATTCATGTTATTGGTATGGGGCCGATCCTCTCTCGTGAATCGAGCACAGATCGGTTTCGGAGGAAACGACAAATCGAGGGGCCAATTGTATTATTCATCGGCCAACATTACCGTTACAAGGGTTATGTCGAGTTGTTAGATTCGACGGAATTGGTATGGGATAAAGTTCCAAACGCACAATTTGTATTTATTGGCCCTCCGGTCGGTAATTCCTCCTCCGTGTTCTCGAAGTATTCGGACCCCCGCATACATTTCTTAGGGAAGACGGACCTGCAAGAGAAAACAGATGCACTTGATGCGTGTACATTGCTGTGTGTTCCCTCGACGCAGGAAAGTTTCGGGGGCGTATACACAGAGGCGTGGAGCTTCGGTAAACCCGTGATTGGTTGCAGGATACCGGCTGTATCGGAAGTCATTGATGACGGAGTGAACGGCATCCTTGTGGATCAGGAGCCTTCAGAAATTGCACGAAATATAATTATGCTTCTTCAAAACGAAGGAATGCGGGAATCGATGGGGGCTGAAGGTAAGACAAAGGCTGAAACGAAGTACTCATGGGGCGAGATTGCCTCGCGCACTGAACACGCATATGAATTTGCGCTGCGAAATAGAATGTCTAATTGACCTAGGACTATCGCATATGCCGAGTAATAAAAGAGGCATGAACATGGTGAGACACCTGAAGCGAATCAATATTCTCGGTGTCCATATCAGCCCCATCAATATGGGAGAAGCCCTTTCGTTTATTGACTGCGTGATCGCGCATCAAGACCATCAATACATCTGTGTTACCCCCGCGCACTCGATCATGGACGCATACTATGATCCAGAATTCCGCTGCATCCTAAATTCTAGTGGTTTGACCACACCAGATGGCATGGCGGTTGTGTGGATCCTAAAGCTCATGGGATACAGCCATGTTAATCGTGTCTATGGCCCTGATCTCATGACTCGAATCTGCCAGGATTCTGTTAGGAAGAATTATCGTCATTATTTGTATGGAGGGCAGCCAGGTGTAGTGGAAGCACTCGCACAAAGCCTTCAGGATCGCTTCCCGGGGATCCGGATCGCCGGGATGCACACTCCCCCCTTCCGCGATGTGACTGTGGATGAGGATGACGCCATCATTGAAAGTATTGAAAAGTCAGGGGCAGACATAGTTTGGGTGGGGATCAGCTCACCGAAGCAGGAACGCTGGATGGCGGAGCACCTGGGCAAGATCAACGCCCCCGTGATGATCGGCGTCGGGGCGGCATTTGATTTCTTATCCGGTATGAAACCTCAAGCTCCACGATGGATCCAGCAATCGGGGTTCGAGTGGCTTTTCCGTCTATCTAACGAACCGAGAAGGCTCTGGCCGAGGTACCGTCAATATCCACGATTTGTGTTGCTCGTGTTGCTCCAAATGCTTGGCTTGAAAGAATTCCCCATTGAATGAGGCCGGGTTGAATAAGGTCCATAGCTCTCCCCCTATACATTGACTATTGTTCATTCTGGATTGACCTGCTATTCTTGTCAGTGGGCTTCAATTCCCGCACGGACAGGAGATTATGGGACCTCGCCGTATTTCGCGTTTAAGCTTGCAGCTCTTCCTCACAGACTTAGTAATCATCCCCATTGGGTTGGCGGTTGCGTCCTGGCTGCGCTGGGTGCTTCCCTTCGGTCAGGAACTCCAACTCTCAGCATTTAGTCTCCCGTTCCTCGTATATTTGATGGTCACACTCAGTTGGTCGATCTCGCTCATGCTCAGCGGAGCCTACGACCCTCAGCGAGTTTTACGCTGGTTCAATGAGGTTTCCAGAGTTATCGTGGCAAGTTTTTTGGCAACTATCGTGACAGCCGGCGCACTCTACATGACCTACCGCGAGGTTTCACGCCTCCAGTTTGTCTATATCTTCGTAATAACTTTAGGGCTCCTGCTCACTCACCGGGCATTGCTCCGCATCTCCTACCGCCTTGTGGGTAAAACTCGACCGGGAAGTCAGGGGAGGATTCTAGTCATCGGTGCTGGGGATTTGGGGCAACGTGTCGCCCAGGTTATCCTCGATCACAGCCGCTGGGGTTTCAGCTTAGTCGGGTTTTTGGACGATGATGATGACAAGCAAGGCGAAACCTATGAGGGGGTGAAGGTTCTCGGAAAGATTTTCGAGGTACGGGAGCTTGTTGCAGAACGCAAGGTGGATGAGGTGTGGATCACTCTTCCAGTGTGGGCACTGGATCGACTGAATCTTGTAATTACGGAATTAGAGCGGCTTCCGGTTCGTATTAAAATCGTTCCGGATTACTTCTCGCTGGCGATGGTACAGGCGAAGGCTGAGATATTGGGTGGGATTCCGATCATTGGTTTGCGCGATCCTGTAATCGAAGGTTTCCCCCGCCTGCTGAAACGCGGATTCGATCTCGTGATCGGATCGCTGCTTTTGCTTCTCATGGCCCCACCAATGCTGGTTATCGCCATTGCCATCAGACTCGATAGTTCCGGACACGTGATCTTCCGGCAGGAGCGAGTAGGCGAGAACGGTCGCTTATTCGGCATGTATAAGTTCCGAACGATGCTTGCAGATGCCGAAGTTCAACAGGCAGAAATAAATATCCAGACACAAGACGATAAGGTTCTCCATAAGCGGCCGGATGATCCACGAGTAACGAGGGTGGGCCATTCCCTGCGGCGCTACAGTCTGGATGAGCTGCCGCAATTGATAAATGTGTTAAAAGGTGATATGAGCTTGGTTGGCCCGCGCCCGGAGATGCCATGGCTGGTCGACCGCTATGAGTCATGGCAGCGCAAGCGCTTCGCAGTGCCCCAGGGGATCACCGGGTGGTGGCAGATTAACGGTCGCAGCGATAAGCCCATGCATTTAAATCCAGAAGACGACCTATACTACGTTTACAACTATTCCCTTTGGCTGGATATCCGGATTTTGTTACGCACCCCCCTCGCAGTTCTGCAGGGGAGAGGGGCGTTCTGATGACCATTTTTTTCATCTCGTCGTAAAAACATAGCAACGCGTACTGTAGGGGGGAAAACCAGGGCAGGTTTCACTCCATCTGTTCGGAACGTTGTGGTTGTCTTGGGTACGATCGCCTTCATCATTGGCTGGCGGCAAGGTCCGACATGTTGATATCCCCGAATCCATTTATGGTATGTAGATTATCCCCTGCGTAAAAAACCTAATTCAGGAGGGAGTGGAGAGAATATGGGGTTTGACGTCACCACGTTGCTACTAATGCTCATACTTGGACCTATGGTCTTCGTGTTGGCAAGGATATTCTTGCTGCGGGAAATGCTCGACGAGCCATTTGGATATGGGCGAAGAGCGTTCAAGAACCCGCACAAGACTTCAGCACGAAGGGCGTGCTGTGGACATCTGATTTTGTGACCCGATTTTTTGGTGTTTACTCCGGAAGTCGTCCTGATAGGACAACTTAAGCCAGATGATCTCGTCGCAAGCGCATGTTATAATCCCCCGTTTGTGAGAAGGAGCACTAAATGACAGAAGCTAAATCAGAATCTCTTATCCTGCCTTACGATGGTGAATTAGTCGATCTCTTGGTGCCCGCTGAAGAGCGGGACGAAGTGAAGGCGTATGCCTCCCAACTGCCCTCCATACAGATATCGCCGCGCCTGGTGTGCGACCTGGAGTTGCTCGCGACCGGCGCGTTTTCGCCCCTCGATCGCTTCATGGGCGAAGAAGATCACCGGCGTGTGCTGGAGGAAATGCGTTTGTCCAACGATCTCTTCTTCCCCATGCCGATCACGCTCCCTGTAGAGCCGGGTGAAGCGATCAAATTGGATCAGGACATCGCTCTGCGAGATTCTAATAACAATCTCTTGGCGGTCATGGCCATCGAGGAAATCTACGAATGGAGCTTTGAAGAGGTCGCCGAGAAAGTCTATGGAACGCTCGACCTGCGCCACCCTCTGGTGGCGGAAATGCATCGCTGGGGGAAGCTGAATATCTCCGGTCAACTAAAGGGGCTCGGTCTGCCGCCGCATTATGATTTCCAGGAACTGCGCTTGACCCCCGCGCAAACACGGGCGCGCTTACTGGAATACGGCTATCCCAACGTCGTCGCTTTCCAAACCCGAAATCCTCTCCACAGAGTCCATGAGGAGATAACCAAACGGGCAGCACAGGATGTCGACGGCGTGCTTCTGCTGCATCCAGTTGTGGGGATGACGAAACCAGGAGACGTGGATCACTACACCCGCGTGCGAACTTATAAAGCCCTGGCTTCGCAGTATTACGATGAGGATCGCATCCTGCTCTCGCTCCTGCCGCTGGCTATGCGGCTTGCGGGTCCACGCGAAGCGTTGTGGCACGCCATCATCCGTCGCAACTATGGCGCCAACTACCTCATCGTCGGCAGAGACCATGCCGGTCCGGGAGTCGATTCCGAGGGAAAACCCTTTTACGGTCCCTACGACGCCCAGGAGCTGGTTGCTCAGTACGAGGATGAAATTGGTGTGAAGATGGTCCCCTTCCAGATGCTGGTCTACCTGCCCGAGGAGGACCGCTACGAGGAAATTAACAAGATTCCGGATGGCGTGGAGACCAGTTCCATCTCCGGAACTGAAGTACGTGAGGACTATCTCAACAAAGGGCGCATTCTCCCTGATTGGTTTACCCGGCCGGAGGTGGCCCAAATCCTGGCTGAGAGCTATCCGCCTCGCCACAAGCAGGGCGTCTGCGTCTGGTTCACAGGCTTGAGCGGCGCCGGAAAATCGACCATCGCCTCGGTGCTCACGGTCATACTTCAGGAATACGGCCGGCAGGTGACGGTGTTGGATGGCGATGTTGTGCGCACGCATCTCTCGAAGGGCTTGGGATTCAGCAAAGAAGGTCGCGATACAAACATTCGCCGCATCGGCTACGTCGCCTCGGAGATCGTTCGCCACGGCGGTCTTGCGGTTTGCGCCGCAGTCAGCCCGTACCGGGCAACGCGCAACGATGTTCGCAACATGGTCGGGAAGGGTCACTACGTGGAGATTTTTGTGGACACACCGCTGGACGTGTGCGAGCAGCGAGATGTGAAGGGTCTCTACGCCAAAGCCCGCAGCGGCGAGATCAAAGGGTTCACCGGCATTGACGACCCCTACGAGGAACCCCACCACGCGGAGATTCGACTGGATACGGTAAAGTATTCTCCCCAAGAAAATGCGCGCTCGATCGTGGATTACCTCCTGGAAACTGGATTGGTTGTGGATCAGGAGTAATCATCAATGAACATGCGTGATGATTTATATGATTGAATACTAACACTCTCATAAACTGCGGTTATGCTCCAGAGATGGAGCTTTTGCTTTATAGTTATTAGGATCTTAATAAGCATATCCAGATAGAAGCGGGCAACAAGAACTCCATGGCGAAACAAAGCTCATTCATCATCCCCTAGAATAGCGAGTAAGCCTCGATTGGCCTGCTTCTTGAAGCGATTCGCAGGCAAACCTACCGACTCGACGAGATCATCGTCGCCGAAGGGATGTCTGAGGACGAAGCGCGTTATGCCATCACTGCCTTCGCAAAGGCACATCCTGCTCCCCTTATTCGGGTGATTGACAATACAAAACGCATCATACCTGCAGCCATCGATCAGGCAATCTCCACTACGCAGGGAGGAATCATCATTCGTTTGGACGCGCACTCGATTCCGGCAAAGGATTACATTGAGCAATGTCAGGCTGCCTTAGAAGAGACGGCCGCTGCCAATGTGAGCAGGAGATGGGAGATCAAACCAGGCGGGGAAGGAGGGGTGGTTGCCGCAGGGCTTATTATTACGGTCGCACCATGGGTTTTTTTGTAACGACATGATGACCCTCATCGGGAGTCAGCCCTAGATCACTGGCATCCCTGGTATTCTGGTCCCCTCCCCTGGAGAGGTTTTATTTGCAATGATCTTGGGACTTATGATGAATACCTCGAAATTGTAAACATACGACTGTCCGAATGCAAGGAAATTGGTTTAGTGCTCGAGTCGCATGATTATGAGTATCAGTTGTGGTGGCTGCTTGACGCACCCCAGAGTGGACTTCAAATAAGATCGATTGAAACGTACCCCAGATTAGAGCGATATCGAGATCTCACGTTTAAGCCCTGTGCCATCATCTGTACAATATGCGGAGATAAATTCGAGTACGCTGGGATACCCTTGGCCAGGCGTTATGGATCTTTGAACCTTTATCTTGGAAAATGATGGGTTGCGATTGCTTTTCGGTCGGGCGATCTCATGGGTTTGAGAGTCAACGACGTATCAACCCATATTTGATATTGACACTTAGCGGTGGTTGATGTTCTTTCTAACACCCGTCTGTAGATAATCAAGAATGGGTAGGTGGAGAAATCGTGATTGAGGAGAAACCTATGAAAGAGCGGAATAGATGGCAGCGGAAGTTCTTTTTTCGTACCGCTGATATTGGCCATCCTTCACATGATACGAATACTTGTTTCTGCACAGTTCGGGTTCTTTGATGACGCGGAGATGGAGCTCACTTAGAGGGTGGTCCTGGATGGAAACATACCTCTGCAAGCAGCGGCTTCCCATGCGCGATTTCGCATCATCTTTTGGATATTCAATGCCAGGGGGTGCATTTGATGCCGGTAATCTTGAAGGATTCGCAATGGTCAATGTCTTGAGGTGATATGGAGCGCCTAACGGGAGGAATCTCAACTTGAGGAGAATCTGACTACTTCTTTCTGGCGGCAATCACGGCGATTGCCCTAGTATTCATGGCTGGGTCCTACTCTCGCTGATGAACAATGTCGATGCAAGGATGGTTCACTTCCCCCGGATCCTGCGTTGGGCTAAGAATCAGTCTCTTCAGCGATACGTCGTAGCGCGAATATGTTAAAACATTAGACCGCAATTTTCAGAAGCAGCAATCCCACACCTAAGAGTCTTAGCGGGGATCTATTAACCCGTCAATATCTTTCATTGGCCCAGCATGATGGCCTTCATAATTGGTGTGCGTCGTGGTCAAACAGGTTCGCATACCCGAATCCCGGTATACAATGTAGAGGATATCCCTGTAAAAACATCGTTTGGGGAGGAGAAGAGTCAAAATGGGGTTTGATACCACCACGCTGATTATGTTGCTTACACTAGGCCCCATCGTCATCGTGTTGGGGTGGCTGAGGCCGTTCTGGGTACTCTCCACTCTTGTCTTGCTCCTCCCGTTCCGCGATTTGAGTATCCGCATCCTAAATGCATTCACGGACATCCCCATAGAGACTGTGGACTCGCTCTCCCGGTGGTGGTTCGTGACCGTGCTGGCTCTGCTGGCAGTTTGGGTTGTGAGAGGTGTGAGTCGATTTATAAACAGCAGGCGCATACCTAAGCCCGGAATCCTGGATATCGTCCTCGGCGTGCTGGTCACGATGGGGATAATTGAAGCCTTCCTGTCTCCAAATCTATGGGCGGGTATCACCTCGTTGCGCGGCTACTTGCAACCCTTGATCGTCTTCGTGTTGGCAAGGGCATTCTTGCCGCGAGAAGAGCGCGACCTGCGCATGCTTCACATCGCATTGCTCGTGGTCGGCGCCCTGCTCTTTGCCATGGCGCTGTGGCAGCTCACCAGCTGGACAGAGGAGACTTATAAGGCGTGGGGTTATGTCGACCAGATCGGACGCATCACCGGCTTGTTCCGGGATTATGGTCAAATCGGGGTCGCATTCATCCGACCCGCCTCAACCGTGAGCGGTCCGAACGAGCTCGGTGTGCTCTTCCTGATCTTTTTCTATCTGGCGCTGCAATGGTTGTTCTTCGGAGCAAAGAAAGGGCGCCTTGTAATGGTCATGCTTTCCATTGCCTTCTTAGTGGGGTTGGCGATGACCAACTCGCGCGCTGGGTTTATAGGACTGATTGGTTCGGCCGTTGTGCTTCTCATCTATCTTTTACGGATCTACTGGGCGGATCTTCGGACGCTCGATCGACGCAGATGGTTCCTGCTTCTATCCGCTGTCCTAATCGGCCTCATTGTATTTTTTGTAATCATGGACTCGACCGGTATGCTGAACATGGTCACCTATACCATCCAGAACCCTGAAAAGATGGATCACATCATGAAAAGCCTATGGGCGCTGCAGAATCTCGCTCAGGCTCCCTCGGGCGTCGGCATGGGCATGGTGTCGCCGAAGGGTGCCGGGCTGCTCATGGAGACTGAAGCGCTCTACCACGTGGAGGGCTCTCTCTTTCAGATCGCCTTTGAGTGGGGTGTATTGGGATTTGCGGTCTGGATGGCCTTTATCGGCATCGCCCAGGTGCGGGTCTGGAAGGCATGGGTGCAGACTGGTTCGTTTCAGATGCAGGTCCATTCTGGGACGGCATTCCTCGGCTGGCTGGGTGCGCTTGCGACGTTCATCTTCCTGCCACTGATGCAGAGCATCAACCTCATGGTCCTGCTATGGTTTTTATTGGGGTTGGGTGTGGGATTGGCTCAGTCTGCAGGGCCGCAGTCTCTTGATGGCTCCACTGACCCCGGAGAAGTTCCGACAAATCTGGGAAGTGGATTGGGGCACGCCAACGGCTGAAAATAAACATCAACTATTGGTTCCTGCGTGTTTTGCCCACGGCTTCTGCGTCCTCAATGAATGGGCGGAACTATTGTACAAGGTGTCAGAGTAGTGCACGCATAAATGGGACCGAACGCTTCGTTGAGATGATCCCGATATCAGGATAAAGAGCATCTCCTAGAGGGAGCACCTCCTTTGCTATCCGCCAAGGATGCCAAGGGGAAATCACTGGAGGAAGCTGAACTCTTCGATTAGAATATTCTGCTGGAAACCGGATTATTGATGGATCAAGAATAGTCATCACGCTGCCTATCCCACCGATTTATGTTAAGCATGAATATTGACGTTAGTGGAAACTGCGATTAAGCTCCAAAAGGGGAGCTTTTCCTTTTCGTTTGTTAGAATCCCCATAGGCATATCCGGATAGAAGCGGGTATCAAGAACCCCATGACGAAGCAAATCTCACTCATCATCCCCTGCTATAACGAGCAAGCCTCGATTGGCCTGCTTCTTGAAGCGATTCACAGGCAAACCTACCGACTCGACAAGATCGAGATCATTGTCGCCGATGGCATGTCGGACGATGGAACGCGTGATGTGATCGCTGCTTTCGCCGAGACACATCCTCTTCCGCATATTCGGGTGATTGACAATACAAAACGGATCATACCTGCAGCAATTAACCAGGCGATTTTCGCTGCGCAGGGAGAAATCATCATTCGTTTGGACGCGCACTCGATTCCGGCAAAGGATTACATAGAGCAATGTCAGGTTGCCTTAGAAGAGACGGGCGCCGCCAATGTGGGCGGGAGATGGGAGATAGAACCAGGCGGGAAAGGATGGGCTGCCCGGGGGATCGCTGCTGCTACATCTCATCTGCTTGGTGCTGGAGGAGCACGTTATCGAATTGGCGGTCAAGCAGGCGAGGTAGAGACCGTTCCTTTTGGAGCCTTTAAGCGGGATTGGCTCAATAAAGTAGGTCCTTTTGATGAGACCTTGCTCACAAATGAGGATTATGAGTACAACGTTCGTATTCGTCAGGCGGGAGGAATCGTGTGGTTCGATCCTTCAATTCAGTCAGTTTATCTTGCGCGCAGTTCCTTTGCCGAGTTAGCTCGCCAATATTCACGGTACGGTTATTGGAAAGCGCAGATGCTTCGACGTTACCCAGGAACGCTGTTGCCAAGACAGGCAATCCCCCCGCTGTTTGTCCTAACCCTCGTGATCTTATCCATTGCCTCCCTGCTTTTGCCAGGGTGGAGGCCCATCTTGGGTGTAGAATTAGGGATCTATTTTCTGGTTACGATGTCAGCCGCGATTGTGGAAATGTTGCGAAGGAAGGACATCAAACTTCTGCTGAGTTTCCCGATTGCGCTGTGGGTCATTCATGTGTCCTGGGGGGGCTCGTTATTATGGGCACTCGTCCAGAGTATGGCGGGAGGTATGCGTGAAAAGGGATGAGTCGAGCAAGCGCCGATGGCAACTGCAAGCAGGAGAGCGTCGTGCACTCCTGATCTTTGGTGATTTGATCGCCGCTTCAAGTGCTACATTTATTGCCTTATATCTTTGGGCTCAATTGGATTGGTTGGGTTTTTCGTTGGATTTTATCCAGACCCGGGCCGTCTGGTTTATCTTGCTCCCCGTCGCATGGCTGCTTCTTATGGTGAACAACTATGATGTCCTACGCGCCGGCTCGTGGAGGGGAACACTGCGTGGTGTCCTCATCAGCGCCGCAGGTGGCGCTGTCATC
>Ga0255055_10000821_pt1 | contig 23591 bp, 26 predicted proteins | sample JV7_2_27_MG_FD_188633 | JGI IMG/M metagenome (GOLD analysis project Ga0255055, IMG submission 188633) | Seawater microbial communities from Jervis Inlet, British Columbia, Canada - JV7_2_27 | ecosystem: Environmental > Aquatic > Marine > Inlet | place: Canada: British Columbia | collected...
GGGCTGCGCCCGGTGTGCGATCCGGTTCGGACGACGATCGGACCGAGATGCGAGATCCACCCCTCGCGCCGCTGGACCACCTCCTCATAGAGGTGCGGCGTCGACGGGTTCCAGTAGACCCTGGCGACGTTGTGGAGACCGACCTGATCCAAGCTATGGCCCGGCTCGCGAGTGACCGTCATCGGTTCGTCTCGTCACTTGGAGAATAGCCGTGGCGAACGAATAGCAGCCTCCGCTCCAGTGCTCGCTCGGCGCGCTCGAGCGCTCCATCGACCGCCGCGGAGGCCTCGCGGTCCTCATTCTTTACGCTCACCTGGCCGCGCGGCGCCAGCCTGACCCTCACACGACAGCGAAACAGAGTCCCACTCCAAGGCTTCCCCAACTCCTCGAGAAACAGGCTCACGTCTTTGACCGCTCCGGCGAATCGACCCATGGTGAAGCGGACCATGCGGTCCGCGTGGCTGCGAACCTGGTCGTTCATCTCGGCCGCCTGCCCTCGAATCCGAACCCGCATCGAAACCCCGCCTTTGGAGCGACAGCAACCTTCGTTCGACTCATTGTCATCGCTCTGTGTGCCGACCATCAGAGCCCGCGGTAGGCGCCTACGCGGAGCGCCACAGTCCATTCCTCGAGAGGCGGATGGATGACGAAGAGCCGTGCGAGACCACACCGGCTCCTGCCGCGAATCGACGGCGGCAGCTTGGGCTTCACACTGCGGAGTCAAGCAGACCGCGGCCGATAGGAATAATAGATAATTTGTCCTGCAATCTTCGTAATATTCGAATAGCCTAGATTGCCGAGCGACTCTCACCGAAGCGCGACCCTGCCGAGAGATTGGGAAGCATGGAATGGCTCAACTCTCACCACCTCCGCTACTTCTGGACGGTCGCGCGCGAGGGGAGCGTGTCCAAGGCGAGCGAGGCCCTGCACCTGGCGCAGCCCACGATCAGCGGCCAGGTGAAGACGCTGGAAGACATGCTGGGCGAGACCACCCAGCAAGTGCTGATGCACGCGGACATGCCGCTCTTCCTGTCCCAGTAGCCCAGGGTCTGGAAAGAACATCGGGCAAATCCGCTCACCTTGAACCGCGCAGCGGCGAGGGTCGGGGTTCAGTGCAATGGGGGCGCGAAGCGCTCGAGCCGGCGCGCGGATCGCTTCAGCGTCCACGCTGGTTCGTCTGGAGGCATTCCTTGAGGACCTTGGCGCCTCGGAGTTTCGGGTTCAACGCCAGGGCCCTATCGCACTCGCGCCAGGCTTCCCGTTGCCTCCCCAACTCGGCCAAGACCTGCGCGGTCGCATAGTGGGCGTTTGCCTCGATCTCGTGCGCGTCCACCGCGCGCCTGAACTCGCGCAGCGCCATCACAGGCTTCCCCAGGGCGCGATAAGCGAGACCGCGGTTGAAGTACGCGCGGAAGTTCTCCGCGTTCCAGCGCACGGCACTTGTGAAGTCTCGGATGGCCCGGGCCGGTTGAGAGAGCGTAAGATGGGCAATCCCTCGATGGTTGTAGATCATCGAACGAATCGCTCCGTTGGGAAGTCGCAGGCGCAGCACGTCGCTGTAGAGGTGGATTGCCTCCTCGAGGTCGCCGGTGCTGTGAGCCCGTAGAGCCTCAACGATCAGGCTCTCCAGATCCCTACTCTTGGGATCACGGAGCGTTCGATGCCGCCGGGCAAGCCGCGACAGCTCTCGCGGCGAGGCCGCGAGAGGCTTTGTTACATCGTCGAAGACGAAGCTCTGCGCGCTCTCGCGGCGGCGGGCGCCCTGATCATGGAGTTCGGCTAGGTCGTCTCGGGTCTCTTGAAAGACCACATCTGCGAGCGTAAGAGTCGCACTCACGGCCGCGAGCTTCCGACGAATGGCAGACTTCGGCACGGAGCGATCGGCCTTGTAGACGAGCTCGTGCTCGATTCGAGCCCAGGCGTCCTGCAGAATCGTGGATACTTGTACCTCACACAGCCGTTTGGTGTGCGGTAGGAGTGTCGACGGAGTTCCCTTTGGCAACCGAACGAGAAGGTGGACCGACTCGTATCCAAACTCAGCGAGCGACCGGTTCACGCCCTTGTGTTCGACTTCTGCGACTGGGAAGTGCTTGACCAGGAGCTCCTGAACCCGTTCGGTCTCGTCCAAGAAGGGGCAAACGACGCGGAGCCCGAGGAGGTCTCGCACGAGGATCGGGCCGCGGGCCTGCGACTTGCGCAGACGCGCGAGCTTGCCCAGGTAGCTGTCGAATTCCTTGACCCGATAAGTGATGATCGGGTGCAATCCTTCCCTGGCGAGAAGCGTCCGCACCCTCCCACGGAAGTCACGCAAGGCCGCAACGTACGCCCTGCGGTTCTTGTCGTAGGTTGCCCGCGTTTCGGAAAGGTCGCGGATTGGTCGAGCCATGGGAGCAATGTTAGGAAACCGGCCGCGAATCGCTTGCTGTAGATGCGGGGCGGTCCGCGACGATTCGCGGCAAGTCTTCGACCACCGGCGGCGCTCCAGCTTCTGAGCCGGGCGTTTCCCATCGATTTCGGCCCCTTGAGGCCCCGCGGAGACTTGTGGAGTTGACCCGGTTTCGTGGATACCTCATCACTTGGGAGAGAGGAGTTCACGATGCCGGGGCAACTCCAGATCAGCTTTGGGGGGACCGTCAAATCGCTCTTGCTCCCCGGTCCATCGTGGACTAAGAAAAGGGCGCTCCTGCAGTTTCTGCGGGTAGGTAAGGGCCAGTTGCTTCGATCCACCCCTCCCGCGGCCCACAGAAACTCGAGGAAAGGCAAAGAAAGCCCGGGCATTGTCGCCGAGTCTATTCGGTAGATGAGGGAATCATGGCTGTTGATCGGTCACAAGGGCCTTCCAACAACCTTCGACGTCTGGCGGTCTTCGTCATCCTGTTCGCGTTCTGGCTGCTCCTTTCGGGTCACTACGATCTCTTTCATCTCTCTCTCGGGCTGATCTGCTCTCTCCTCGTCGCCTCTGTCTCTCACGATCTATTGATTGAGAACATCAGCGGTTCGAAGCGGATCAGGAAGACCCGAAGGTTCCTCTCCTACGTCCCCTGGCTCATCTATCAGATCGTCCTGGCCAATCTCCATGTCGCTTATCTGATCCTGAATCCAAAGGCGATCGATCCGCGGATCGTCCGTTTCAAGACGAGACTCAAGAGCCAGTTCTCCATGGTCACCCTGGGAAACTCCATCACCCTGACGCCTGGCACGATCACGATGGACATCGTCGACGGAGAATTCTATGTGCATGCGCTCAGCAAGAAGGTGGCCGACGATCTCCTCAGCGGCGAGATGGAGAGGAGAGTCGCCCATGTCTTCTTGGAAGATGAAGATGCCTGACGTGGATCATTTGCGAACGGAATTCATCTAGTGCTCGATCCCTTTCTGGCATTCAGCGTCGCAATTCTATTCACGGTTTCCCTATGTCTCTACAGGGCGCTCCGGGGACCGGGAATCATCAACAGGATCCTTTCCGTCAATGTCATTGGGACAAAGACGATCGCGCTGATCCTGTTGATAGGGACCATCTTCGAACGAGTCGACTTCTTCGTCGACATCGCTCTTGTCTACGCCCTCATCAATTTCATCAGCACACTCGCCTTCTCGAAGTACCTCGACCTGAAGGGAATCTCGTAAGGGACTGAAGCAATGAATATCGGCTCCATCACTCTCCTCTCTCTCGGCGTCTTGTTCCTGCTCCTGGGAGCCATCGGAATTGTCCGATTCCCGGATTGCTACACGAGAATGCATGCTGCAGGAAAATGCGACACGCTTGGAAGTCTCCTGGTCATCAGCGGCCTGGCCTTCCATCACGGCGTGTCCTTGGGGAGCGCGAAGATCCTCTTCATTGCCGTGTTCATATTCTTGACGAGCCCCACGGCGACCCATGCAATCGCCCGAGCAGCCCTGAGAAACAAGCTGCCGCTCTGGACAAAGGGCCAAAGCAGATGATTTGGCAAATCGACCTCATCCTGCTCGTCTTCACCGTCATGTCTGCCGTCGGAGCGGTGGCCGTCAAGGATCTTCTCGCATCAGTCATCCTGCTCGGCGCTTTTGGCTTCTTCATGTGCCTTCTCTGGATCAATATGGGGGCGGTGGACGTCGCCTTTACCGAGGCTTCAGTGGGCGCCGGGATTACCACGGTTCTGCTTGTCGTTGCCGTATCCAAGGCGGAAAGGAAGAGCAAGAATTGAGATTCCTATACGTGATCCTAACCCTTGCCACCGGGCTCTTCCTGATCTACGGCGCCATGGACATGCCGAAATGGGGTGACCCCGAATCTCCGGCAAGCGTCAATGTGTCTCCTCGTTACATAGAGAAGGCCTTCGAAGAGACGGCCGTCCCCAATATGGTCACAGCGGTACTCGCCGACTATCGAGGCTACGACACGCTCGGTGAAACGACGGTCATCTTTGCGGCTGGAATCTGCTGTCTCCTCATCCTCAAGAGGCGCAAGAAGGAGGAGGCGACATGATCAGAAGGCAGGACAGCATCATCATCACGACCCTGACCAGGCTTCTCACCCCTTTCATCCAGCTTTTCGGCCTCTATGTCATCATGCACGGCCACAGCAGCCCAGGGGGCGGTTTTCAGGGAGGGGTGATTCTGGGAGCGGGCTTCATCCTTCTCGCCATCTCCTTCGGAATCGACGAAGCGAAGCAGAGGTTCTCCGAGGGGCTGATCGCCGTCTTCAGCAGCGCGGGGGTCTTCATCTTCGCCGGGATAGGGCTTCTCTGCCTGTTCTTGGGGGCCAACTACCTGGACTATGGAATCCTGCCTGTGGTGGAACCCAGGAGCCTGGGAATGCTGGGCGTCGAAATCGGCATTGGAATCACCGTGATGGCGGTCATGATCTCCATTTTCCGCGATCTGCTCACCTTTGAATAGGCAGGGACCCTGTGGATCTGCTCATCAGCCACTTCAACTACTTCATCTCCATTTGCCTCATGATGGTCGGCCTTTATGCGATGATGGCGAAGATGAATCTGGTGAAGAAGTTGATCGGTATGAATATCTTCCAGTGGTCGATCATCCTGTTCTTCGTTTCCACCGGCGCGAAGCACGGCGCCACCATTCCCATTGTCGAGGCGGGCCACAGTCACCACGGGGCTGAGGTCATCCTCCAGGCCAGTCATTACGTCAACCCGCTCCCCCACGTGCTGATGCTAACGGCGATTGTGGTCGGGGTTGCCACCACCGGCGTTGCTCTCGCTCTCCTGCTGAGGATCTATAGGACCTATCACACCCTCGAAGAAGACGAAATCTTGCAGAAGATGCGATGAATACCGATCAATCGCAACTCCCTATTCTTATTGTCGTCATCCCGCTGCTCTTCTCTCTCATCACTCCTGTTGTGGGCTGGTGGAAGAGGCAGTGGTGTTGCCCTCTGGTCATTACTGCCCTTGCACTTTCACTGATTTCGTCCGTGGGCGTTGCCTACAGAGTCGTGGTCGACGGTCCTGTGAGTTACTACTTGGGTGGGTGGGAGCCTCCTTGGGGAATCGAGTATCGCATCGACCACCTCAGCGCCTTGATGACCCTCGTCTTGACATTCATTTCGCTCCTGGCGGCGATCTACTCGAAGAGAAGCATCGAGCGGGAGCTTCCCGAAAGAGAGCCCTCGTTCTACTGTGTATTCCTCCTGTTGATCACGGGCCTGCTTGGGATCGTCGTCACGGGCGATATGTTCAATCTCTACGTATTCCTCGAAATTGCATCCCTCGCGGCCTATGCCCTGATCGCAATCGGCGAGAAAGGAGCAGCATTCTCGGCTTTTCGGTACGTCATCGTTGGGACCATTGGTGCTTGCTTCTACCTGCTCGGTGTCGGCTATCTGTACATCGTCACGGGCTCGCTCAACATGGCTGACTTGTCCCAGATCCTTCCGCAACTTCATCATTCCAGGGTAGTACTCGTCGCTTTTGGCTTCCTGCTGATAGGAATAGCCATGAAGATGGCGCTCTTCCCGCTGCATATCTGGCTGCCAGATAGCTACACGTATGCGCCTTCAGCGGTAAGTGCCTTGGTTGCCCCCTTGATGACCAAGGTGGGGGCATACGTGATGATCAGGATCATGTTCTCGATCTTTGGCCCCGTGTTCTCCATCGAGATCGTTCCCACGACGACGCTTCTTACCTCGGTTGCCGCGATCGCCATCTTGGTGGGTTGCATCATGGCGCTCGCCCAGGTGGACCTGAAGAGAATGCTCAGCTACATCCTGGTGGCCGAGGTGGGATACATCGCGTTGGGTGTGGGGTTGGCCAACAGAAACGGCCTCACAGGGGCAATCCTGCATATCGTGAATGACGCCTTCATGATGGCCTGCCTCTTCTTTGCGGTGGGCGCGGTGGTCTACAAGACCGGGACGAGAAACATCTACCAGCTCAAATATCTGCACCGAAGAATGCCCTTTACCATGGGGGCTCTCGTCGTCGCAGGCCTGTCCGTCATCGGGATACCTCCGTTGTGCGGATTCTTCAGCAAGTGGTACCTGATTCTGGGCGCTATCGATGGCCAGCAGTGGCCCTTCGTGGTTGTCTTGCTCGCTAGCAGCCTGCTCAGCGCCATACTCTTCTTCAGAGTCATAGACAACGCCTATTTCGATCACATTCACGCCCGCAATGGAGATCTTCATCACGAGAGTGTCATTTCTCCACCGGAACGGATGGAAATCGATGAAGCTCCTTTGAGCATGCTCGTTCCCACGCTGGTTGCGGCGCTGGGAATCGTGGTACTGGGCGTGTCGAGCATGAAGATCATCTCTACGATGATCCAGCATGCCGTCCCCGTGAGCTTCTGAAGCTACCGCTCCTGGGAAAACCCGGAACGCGACGGGTCGGCCCGAGTTGGATTTTGCTTCCACGATTCGCTAGTCAAGTGGGTCGACCTTACGCTCTTCGTCCCAGGAAACCTGCAAAGGGGGTGCCGAGATGCGATCCGCCAGGATCCTCCTAGTGGACGACGAAGTCGACTTCACAGAGCCCCTCGCCCTCCGGCTCGATAGACGTGACTTCTCCGTGACAACCGTGGAGAGCGGAGACGCAGCGGTTGTCAAGGTGGACGAGGCGGAATTCGATGTGGCCCTGGTGGACATCTTCATGCCAGGTCGGGACGGCCTCGAGACTCTGCGCGAGATCAAGCGCAAGAGGCCGCTGACGGAAGTGATCCTGCTGTCGGGAAAGGGTACGAATGACATCGCCATCGAGGGGATGCAGTGCGGTGCCTATGACTTCCTGACCAAGCCGCTGGAGTTTGCGGAACTCGTCGAGAAGGTCGAGGCCGCGTACACCCGGAAGCTGGAGCAGCTCGCGCGGATCCGCAGGGCCTCGGCAGCGGAGCGCGAGCACGGTGGGGCGGCGCCCCAAGCAGGCACGGTCGGCGAGGCCGATCGAGCCGCCGCGCCGGCCGGGATCGGGGAGGGGAGCAAAGGGCGGCTCCTGGTGCTGGGCCAGCAGAGCGGATTTCCCAAGGATCTCGTCGACTACGCTTTGGACATGGCCGAACGTCTCTCATACGAGGTGATCGCGCTGAACGCAGCCGGCTTTTCGAAGGAGACCTTCCGCTCCTTCCCCGGGGCGCGCGACAAGGTCTGCCAGGACTTCAGGGCGGTCTCCGAGGGGAATGCGCTGTCCTTCAGAGCGGCGGCCATCGAGAAGGGGATCCCGTTTTCGCACCTGGTCAAGTTCTCGAGTGCGGACGAGGCCGCCGCCGAAGTGAGAGACCAGGTCGGAGACATCGACTACGTGATCTGCGAAAGCGAAGAGATGTTGGAAGAGCCGGGAGAACGGGGACCGATCGTCGCCTACACCCCGGTGTAACGAGTCCTCAGCATGGAAACCACAATGGATCTCGATTTCTTCTTGAGGCTATCACTGATAATCCTGGTCTTCTCACTGTGCTTCTGGTTTCGAAAGGAGAACATGAGGAAGCGGAATTAGGTGATGCTGGCCGTATGATCGAGACCCCCGCACAATAGACGGAAAGCACAGGCATGACCCCGGAAATGATATTGACGATGGTCGTTCTGGCCTTCGTCGTATGGCTGTTCGTCTCCGAGTGGATCAGGGTGGACGTCGTGGGCATCCTGATGATGGTCCTGCTTCCAATGCTCGGTCTCATCGCTCCCAAGCAAGCCTTCGTCGGGCTGAGCAGCAACGCGGTCTGCTCGATCATCGCCGTCATCATCATCGGTGCCGGCCTCGACAAGACCGGGGTGATGAACCAGGTGGCGGGACCCATTATCAGGCTCGCCGGCGAGAGCGAAAAGCGGATCATGATCCTCATCTCCGGTACGGTGGGGGTGATCTCGAGCATGATGCAGAACATCGGCGCGGCAGCCCTCTTCCTGCCCGCAGCGCTGCGTGTCTCCAAGCGGGTCGGGGTGGTGCCATCGCGGATCCTCATGCCGATGGGCTTCTGTGCCATCATCGGTGGCACACTGACCCTGGTTGGAGCCAGCCCCACCATCCTGCTCAACGATCTTCTGGTGCTGGAGGGCAAGCCGTTGGAGCCCTTCGGCCTGTTCACCCAGACCCCGATCGGGTTCTGTCTGCTCGCCTCCGCCCTCATCTATTTCGCCGTGCTCGGTCGGTTCGTGCTTCCCTCCGGCGGCGGTCAGGCAGACAAGGGGGTCACCGCCGCCTTGATGGAGCAGTACCGGGCCGCGGAGAACACCGCGGAGATCCACGTGCCCGAGAGCGCCACGGAGGGCAAGACCCTCGGTGAGCTCGCGATCCAGACCCGGTTCCTGGTTACCGTGGTTGCCATCCGTCACGCCGCTGAGCGGACCAACAACTTCGTTCCGCGCAGTACCGACATCATCGCCCCCGGCGACACACTCGCGGTGGTCGGAAGAGAGAACAACATCCGTACACTGGCAGCAGAGCTCGGCTGGGAGCTCAAAGAAGGCCTGGACGTATTTGTCGACGACCTGTCGCGGACCAGCGCCGGCATGGCGGAGACCATGGTCGGTCCCCGTTCCGGGTTGATCGGGATGACCATGTCCGATTCCGATCTCAAGGATCGCTATCAGCTCAACCCCATCGCCCTGGTCAGGGGCAAGAAGGCCTTCTACAGCGGGCACACCCACATCCCCCTCGAGATGGGAGATGCCATTCTCATGCAGGGGCGCTGGGAACGGTTCCACCGCCTGAAGAACCTCCCGCAGCCGCGAGCCCTGACGTTCTCCACGCCCCTCGAGGGGGAGATCCTGCGTCCCCAGAAGGCCAAGCTGGCGGTCTTCTGGCTGGCAGTGGCGTTGGCCCAGATCATCTTCTTCGACGTGACCCTGTCCGTCGCCCTCATGTCTGGCGCTCTGGGCATGATTCTCACCGGCGTCCTCTCGATCGACGAGGCCTATCGCTCCGTGGACTGGATGACGGTCTTCCTGCTAGCCGGCCTGATCCCGCTGGGGATCGCTTTCGAGCAGACGGGCACGGCCGCGTTCATCGCCGATGGCGTTCTCAGGCTCATCGGCCAGCCGAGTCCCATCATGCTGCTGGCGGTGGTGGGAATCATGACCTCGTTCTTCACCCTGGTCATCTCCAACGTGGGGGCCACGGTGCTGCTCGTGCCCCTGTGCATGAACATGGCGATGATGGCGGGTGGCGACCCCCGAATGGCCGCTCTGGTAGTGGGCCTCTCGGCCTCGAACACCTTCATCCTACCCACGCACCAGGTAAACGCGCTCATCATGCGTCCTGGCGGCTACCGCACCGTGGACTACACCAAGGCGGGAGCCGTCATGACCGTCCTCTTCCTCGCCGTGGAACTCGCGGTCATCTACTTCTTTTACGGGATCTCCGGCGCGTGAGGCGCACGCGCGTAAAGGGGCGATAGATGGCCGACGCTGTCCACGGCTCTCAAACGCGTTACTGGATCCTGCTGATCATCGGCGCAACTGTGACGCCATTGCTCCTGGTCAGCATCATCGTCCTCTACCAGTTCCGCGAGGCGCATCAGAAGAGAGCCACGACCCACCTGGAAGAGCTCGTCCAGAAACACAAACAGAACATCGATGGATTCCTCGACGCCAAGCTGGGCAACATCCGGATGCTGGCCAGCAGCTTCAGCTTCGAGGAGCTCCGCCAGGAGGAGTTCCTGCGGGAGCGCCTGCGCGATTTGCAGCGGGTCCACGAGCCGGTCTTCGTCGATCTGGGCGTGATCGACGAGTCGGGCACCCAGGCGGCCTACGCGGGTCCGTTCCTACTCGGCCATGCCGACTACTCCGACGCGAGCTGGTTCCAGAACGCAATGCAGCGTGAGTACTTCATCAGCGACGTGTTCCCCGGCCTGCGCGGCTTTCCGCACTTCATCATCGCGGTGCGAAGCACCTGGAACGGGGAACCCTGGATCCTCAGGGCCACGATCGACCTGGTCGCGTTCAACGATCTCGTGGAGGACCTCCGCAACAGCCACACGGGATCCGCGTTCATCCTGAACCGCGCCGGGGAGTTCCAGATCAAACCTCCCGTCGATCTCATGCCGGATCGCGAATTCCTCGATGAGCTGCTGGGCGCCGATGCCGGTGACCGGCGCGAGATCCGCGTGACGCAGCGAACGGACCAGGCGGGCCGTAGGAACATCTACCTGGCCACGGCGCTCAAGGGGGGGAGCTGGCGCCTGGTCTACCAGCAGGAGGCCAACGAGGCGTTCGCGGAGTTCCACAGCGCCCGCAACGTCAGCCTGCTGGCCGTGTTCCTCGCCGGGCTCGCCAGCGTCGCCGTCGCCTTCCTTCTCGGCCGCAAGACGGTCTCTGCCATCTCCGAGGCCGAACAACGCACACAGATGATCAGCCAGCAGATGGTCGAAACGGGGAAGCTGGCGTCGGTGGGCGAGTTGGCCGCGGGGATCGCCCACGAGATCAACAACCCCGTCGCGATCATGGTGGAGGAGGCAGGCTGGATCGGAGACATACTGGAGGACGACGATTGGGGAACCCCGGAGAACCTCCAGGAGTTTCAGCGCGCTCTCCAGCAGATCAAGACCCAGGGGACCCGCTGCAAGCAGATCACCCACAAGCTGCTCAGCTTTGCCCGCAAGACCGACGAGCGAACGCAGGAGGTGGATCCCCGTGCCCTCGTGGAGGAGACGGTCGCGGTCTCGGCCCAGAGGGCGAAGTACGCCAACGTGGAGATGAGCACCGTCTTCGAACCCGATCTGCCCACGATTCGCGCCTCGCTTTCCGAGCTGCAGCAGGTCCTCCTCAACCTGATCAACAACGCCCTCGATGCGATGTGGCCGAACGGAGGGACACTGGAGATCGCGGTCAAGCACCTCGATGACGACCTGTGGATCCACGTTTCGGACTCGGGTCCGGGAATCCCCGAGGCGAACCTGGAGCGGATCTTCGATCCCTTCTTCACCACCAAGCCGGTGGGCAAGGGCACCGGCCTCGGACTGTCCATCTGTTACGGTATCGTGACCAGGATGGGCGGCGAAATCGATGCCAGCAGCGAGATCGGCTCCGGCACCGAGTTCCGCATTCGTCTGCCCATCGAGAGGGAGGAGACGGAAGCCGACGGGCAGGAGACGGCCGTAGCCGGCAGTGGGGGCGAAGCCTGACCGCCCGGGTGGGAGAGTCAGGCGTTCGGGGAACGCGCCGTGGAAGGTGATCCGATCAAACTATTGCTCGTGGACGACGAGAGGGCGTTCGTCGACGTCCTGTGCAACCGCTTCACGCGCAAAGGTCTCGCCGTCACCAAGGCCTACTCCGGGACGGAGGCGATCCGAACCCTTCGCAAACAGGACTTCGATGTGTGCATCCTCGACCTCAAGATGGAGGACATGGACGGTATCGAGGTACTCAAGATCTTCAAGAAGATGCTTCCTTCCATGGCGGTGATCATGCTGACCGGCCACGGGTCCGAGCGCGCGGCGAGAGCCGGTATCGAGGAGGGCGCTCACGACTACTTGACCAAACCCTGCGGCTTCGAAGAGTTGCTGGCCAAGATCCAGGAGACGGTGTCTCGAGAGGAACGAAGCGCATGAATCCGTGCCGGGTTCTTCTCGTAGACGACGAAGTCGAGTTCGTGCAAACCGTGGCCAAGCGTCTGAAACGCAACAAGCTGAGCGTTCAGGCCGCGCACAGCGGCGATGATGCCCTGCGCCATCTCGCCGGCAACCCGACCGACGTCGTCGTGCTCGACGTGAAGATGCCCGGCATGGATGGCATAGAGGTGTTGCGCAGGATCAAGGCCCGGCAACCGCTGGTGGAGGTGATCATGCTCACCGGCCACGCCAGCGTGGATGCCGCCATCGACGGTATGGAGTCGGGGGCGTTCGATTACCTCATGAAGCCCGTCGAGTTCGACGAACTGCTGTACAAGATTCAGGACGCGCACAGGAAGAAATCCCTCCAGGAAGCCAAGATCAGGAGCCTGAAGAGCTGACCGGGCCTCGACGGCATCGGAGACAGGTCGACGGAGACCGCACCTTGACGAGATTCTTCGGGCAGTGGGGAAGGTTCCTGATGCTGGGCGCCCAGGCCCAGGCCAGGTGGGAGATCGACATGGCGAGGACGATCCTCGCCGACCGGAAGCGCCTGCTCATCCTGGGCCTTCTCATCCTGCCCATCCTCGCAGGCAGCGTCGCGCTCGCCGCTCCGATCGGCGACGCGATGCCCGAATTCCTCGGGGGCGAGAAGGCCTACAGCCCGACCTTGTTCAGTGCCGGCATATTCGGGGTGTCGGTGTTCATCGGGCTGTGTGCAGGCCTGATCACGGGTTGCATCGGTGCCGGAGGGGGGTTCGTCATCGCGCCGGCCCTGATGAGTGCCGGAATCAGGGGCATCCTGGCCGTTGGCACCGACCTGTTTCACATATTCGCCAAGGCGATCATGGGGACCGTGATTCACAGAAGGCTGGGCAACGTCAACGTAGCCCTGGCGATCACGTTCCTGGTGGGCGCCATCCTCGGGGCCACCGTCGGCGGGGCAATCAACCGCGTGGTCTACGAGGTCAGCCCCGTCCTCAGCGACGCATTCATCACCACGATCTACGTGATCATCCTCGGAGGGCTCGGCTTCTACGCGCTCTCCGATTTCCTGCGCGCCCGCAAGAAGGTCAGCGTGGAGGCGCCGCACAGCGGGAGATCGGAAGGGGTCGAGATGGGCGGCCTCCCCAGGCGCCTCCAGGCCGTCAAGGTCCCTCCGATGATCACGTTCGACCAGGGTCTGGTACCGGGCGGGCGCCGCATATCGGCGCTCTTCCTCGTTCTCAGCGGGGCGCTGGTGGGGTTCTGCGCCTCGATCATGGGCGTGGGAGGCGGTTTTCTGACCTTTCCCATCTTCGTCTACATGCTTGGCGTATCGTCGATCACCACCGTGGGTACGGACATCTTTCAGATCGTGTTCACCGCTGGATACGCCGCCATCTCCCAGTACGCGATCTACGGCTTCATCTTCTACACGCTGGCCATGGGCATGCTTCTCGGATCGCTGCTGGGGATCCAGATCGGCGCCATGGTCACCACGGTCGTCGAGGGGATCACGATCCGCGGATTCTACGCCACGGCGGTACTGGCTGGCTTCGTCAACCGCGCCTTCGCACTGCCGGGCAAGCTGGCGGAGCTGGAGGTTCTTCCGCTCTCGCATTCCGTCGTGGACGTGCTGAACCAAATCGGCATCTGGGCCTTCTTCCTCGTGATCGGGATCTTCGCCGCATGGGTGATCGGCACCTTCTTCTGGAATCTCAAGACGCTGAAGGGAGAGTCACCGTCCCATGTTCGCTAGTCCCAAGCATTTCTTCGGCGGGGTGGCGCTGATGGTGGCGTTCGCCATCGTGCTGGTGGCCATGTTCCTGCCCATCTTCGACGGCCGCAACGCCCTGGACTATATGGATTCGCTCTTCAACTCCGTCTCCAAGGGATCGGCCTACTACGTTGCGGATTTGAAGGCCGAGGCCGAGGACCAGCGAGGCAACGCCGTCGCGGTGAGGCTGGCCGTGGCCAGCGAGACCCAGGCCAGGCAGACGGCCGAGCTGTTCCGGGCGGGCGGAGCCACCGTGAAGGTCGCGGAAGCGGAGCTTCGGGTCAGCGGCGATCTGGGAGGGATTCTCGGCCGCTGCCTGCAGGATTCGGACGAGATGTTCGCCAACGCGGGCGCCGGCGTCCGAGACCGGTACGGCTACGAGGAGAGGCGAGTCCTGTTCAACTGGTGGACCGCGCTGAAGGCCATGGACGAGGATCTCAAGCGGCAGAACCGCTTCGCCGAGGCGGCATTCGTCGTCAAGGTGAGGGAGAAGGCGGTGGAGTGCGCCTACAACTACTACGGCATCGAGCCCTGGAAGGTCTCCGACAAGATCGGAGTCGTGCTGTTCTCCCTGGTCTTCTACGTCGTCTACACCGTGTGGTATGGTTACGCCATAATCCTCACCCTCGATGGCTGGGGTCTCAAGCTGTCACATTGACGGCCCTCGGCGAGCCTTCCGCGATGAGTTGAAGGCGGGGGATCCGCGCCGTTCGAGGCCCCGGCGAGGAGAGTTTCGGATCCCATGGGTCGGCTCGGCGATACCCTGAGGCGGCTGGTTGCGAGGCGGCCGGTGTCATCGGAGTCCGAGGCCGAGCAGCTGCGCATCGCCTTCACGTCCCGCTACCACAGCTTTCGCATGCTGCTCGAGGCCAACAAGCGGGCCCTGACGGTCATGGCCGAGATCGAGGAGACCCTGCGCGGAACGCGCCCCTTCGGCATTACCTTCGTACGCGCGAGCTGCACCCGAATGGCGACCCACGTCTGGCAGATGATCCGCCACCTGGACGACCTGGCGCCCGGGAAGTACGCCCCGCTCCGCGATCGCTTCCGCTCGATCCAAGACCGCATCAACCTCTTCCTCGGTCCCCAGACGAGGCCGGCAAGCGGGCGCCTGGTCCTGACCGTTCGCGACATCAGCGCCGCGAGCGTCGACGAGGTGGGCGGCAAGATGGCCAGCCTCGGCGAGATGCGGAACCGGATCGGTCTCCCCGTACCCGACGGCTTCGTGGTCACGGCCAGCGGTTTCCGGCGGTTCATGGAGCACAACGACCTGCAAGGCGAGATCGACCGGCGTCTCCAGCTCGCGGGCGGGATGCGGCCGGAACACCTCCATTCCCTGAGCAGCGAGATCGAGCAGTTGATCGCGCGGGCGGAGCTGCCACAGGAGCTGGAGCAGGCGATCCTGGAGCACTATCGGCTGCTGGAGGAGGCGTGCGAGGAGAGGGTCGCGGTCGCCGTCCGCAGCAGCGCCCTCGACGAGGATGTTGCCGGGGCGTCGCTGGCCGGCCAGTACCGCTCGGTGCTCGACATCCGAGAGGACGCCCTGCTCTCGGCCTACAAGTCGGTGGTAGCCAGCATGTACGAGATCCCCGCCATGTCCTACAGAATGGAAAGGGGACTCCGACACGAAGAGGTGTCTATGTGCGTGGGCTTCCTGCCCATGATCGACGCGGTCGCCGGAGGGGTGCTCTACTCGCGCAATCCGGTAGACAGCCGGGACGATTCGATCGTCATCAACTCGGCGTGGGGGCTGCCCAAGCCGGTGGTGGAAGGGCGGATTTCGAGTGACCTGTTCCTGGTGGCGCGTGGCCAGCCGCCCGAGATCCGCCACCGAGAAATCGCCGACAAGCCCAACAAGTTGGTCTGCTACCCGGATGAGGAGGTCTGCCGGCTGGCTACCACCGGCGACGACCGCTCGCGTCCGTCGCTGACCGACGACCAGATTCTCGGTCTCGCCCAGCTGGCGATCCGCGTCGAGGACCACTACGGCGTGCCCCAGGACGCCGAGTGGGCCATCGACGGCTGCGGATCGATCGCCCTGCTGCAGTCCCGCGAGCTCCGCCTGCAACACGCGACTGCTCCCCCCACCTCGGCTCGCGACGGCGAGCCCCCCCGGGGGCCAATCCTCGCCAGTGGCGGTATCGCCGCGAGCGCCGGAGCGGCTGCAGGTCCCGTCTTTGTCGTGGAAATGGAGGCTGACGCCCTGCGCTTCCCCGATGGGGCCGTTCTGGCCACCGTCCAGCCGATTCCGCGCTGGGCCAACCTACTGAGCCGCGCGGCGGCAGTGGTCGCCGAGCACGGGTCCGTGGCCGGGCACTTGGCCAACGTGGCGCGCGAGTTCGGGGTGCCGGCGCTCTTCGGAGTCGAGGGCGTGGTGGCCAAGCTCGAAGAGGGGCAGGTGGTCACCGTGGATGCCGACGGACGGACCGTCTACGAGGGCCGGATCGAAGCCCTGCTCTCCCGGGAACCGAGGCGCGGAAACCCCATGGAGGGCACTCCGGTGCACGACGCACTGCAGGGCGCCGCCGGGCACATCGTTCCGCTGAAACTGCTCGATCCGGACGCGTCGCAGTTCCGCGCTGACGGCTGCCAGACCCTTCACGACATCACCCGCTTCTGTCACGAGATGGCGGTACAGGAGATGTTCCGGTTCGGGAAGGACCATCACTTCCCAGAGCGCTCCAGCAAGCAGTTGTACGGTGACGTTCCAATGCAATGGTGGGTGCTCAACCTGGACGACGGGTTCAGGGAGGAGGTAAAGGGTCGATACATAGGACTGGAGAACATCGTCTGCGTGCCCATGCGGGCCCTCTGGGAGGGGATCACGGCGGTCCCCTGGGAAGGCCCTCCCCCGCTCGACGGCAAGGGATTCATGTCGGTGATGTTCGAGGCCACCACGAATACGGCCCTCACCACCGGTGTCCGCTCCCCCTACGCCGATCGCAACTACTTCATGGTCTCCAAGGACTACTGTTCCCTGAGCTCCCGACTCGGCGCCCACTTCTGCATCACCGAAGCTCTGGTCTCCGAGAGAACCCAGGAGAACTACGTCAGCTTCCAGTTCAAGGGCGGAGCCGCCGACTATGAAAGACGCCTCAGGCGCGTCGTATTCGTCAAGGAGATCCTCGAGGACTACGGCTTCCGGGCGGAACTCAACGAAGACAACCTGATAGCCCGTCTCGAGGGCCGCGAGACGGAGTACATGAAGGACAGGCTTCGCATCCTGGGCTACCTGACCATCCACACGCGGCAGCTCGACATGGTGATGTCCCGGCCGGCCTCCGTGAGCCACTACCACGAGAAGTTGCGCGGGGACATCGAGAGCATCCTCAGCGGAGGCGCCCACTCACGAGGTGCAGGCCGGTAGCGCCGGACTCAGGCCTTTCCTGCGTCTCCTGTCCCTTTTCCAGCGCCCGCGGAGCGCAGGATGCGTATCAATTCGTCGATCTTTATCGGTTTCATGAGGTAGTCGAAGGCTCCGAGCCCCATGCCCCGCTCGGCGTCCTGCACGGAGCTGTGTCCGGTCAGCAGGATCACCTGCGGGCTCGGTGTCTTCTCCTTGATCCTCTTGATGACCTCCAGTCCGCTGAGGCCGGGCATCTTCACATCCAGCAGCACCACGTCGCACTCTTCGTCCGCCAGGTACGCGAGCGCATCCTCTCCAGTAGTGACACCCTTGGCCTGGAATCCCCTCAGGTACAAACGCTCCTCGAGGGCACTGACCAGCTCGTCCTCGTCGTCTACGATCAGAATACGCAGTGCATCCATATCCCACTCCTAGGCAAGCGCCTGACCTATCGGCAGTGTGATTGTGAAACAAGTACCGTCGCCCAATTTGCTCTTGACGCCGATCTGCCCGCCCAGCTTCTGTACGATCCCGTATGTGATGGATAGACCCAGCCCCGTCCCCGCACCCTTCTTGGTGGTGAAGAACGGATCGAAGATGTGCGTCAGCTGGTCCGCCGGTATCCCCACGCCGTCGTCGGCGATCGTCACCGCCACCGCGTCCGCCCCGACCCTCTCGATTCCGATCTCGATGTGGCCGCCGTCCTCCACCGCGGCAAAGGCATTGTTGATGATGTTCAGGAAGATCTGCTGCAGCTGGCCCCTGTCGCTGACTATGGTGGGCGGCTCCTCCTGGTAGTTGAAGTCGATGCGAAGGTTTCGGTAGCTGGCTTCCTTCTCGAGAAAGCCCAGGACTTCGTGCAGAAGCGCATCCAGATTGATGGTTTCCCGCTGCACATCCATGTGCTTGGCGAAGCCCAGGAGGCGGTGGGTGATCCCGCCGCAGCGGTCGGCCGCCTTGAGGACCGATTGCACGAGAGCGACCAGCTTCTCCCTCGGCGGCAGTTCCTCCGACATCGTGAGCAGATCCTTGAGCAGGCCCCCCTTCTCGGTGATGATCGAGAGCGGGTTGTTGATCTCGTGAGCCACACCTGCACCCAGGCGGCCGATCGCTGCCAGCTTGTTGGTGTATTCCATCTTGTGGTAGAGCGCGCGGCGCTTCAGATCGGACTCGCGCGCGCGGTTGACCATGTAGGTCGAGCCACCGAGGACCACGGCGAGGATGAGAACGATGCTGATCGCCAGAAATCCCAGCAGCTCGCGGCGCAATGAAATCCATCCCGACGCCAGCACATCTAGCCGGCTCAGCAGGACCAACGTGAAGGGTGAGCGCTCGATCTGCACGTAGCTGACGATCAGCGGATCCCCGCTCTCGTCCTCCAGCTCGATCACGTCGACCTGGGTACTGTACGGAAAATCGGGCAACGGGGCGCGCTCCATGACAGCGCCGTACAATCGCGACGGGGTCTGTAGGATGCCCTCGCCGTTGATGATGAATGCGTCACCGGACGGCTGGATCGCCGTCACCAGCGAGCGCACCAGCCGGTTGATCACCTCGGTGTCGATCGTGGCGCGCAGCACGAACTCCTGGCCCACTGCTGGATCCTTCTGAACCGCAACCACGAAATGGGGGAGGTTTCGGTACCCCCGGAACACGTCGCTGATATGAACCCCGCGCACGCTGACCTCGTGGAACCAGTCGTGTTCCGTGTAGCTCTTTCCCTCGAGCTCGTAGGGGCCGGCATAGGAGACCTGGATGCCCCGCTCATCGATCACTCCGAGGTCGACGAAGCCACCGAAAGACTGCTTCATGTTCACGAGCAGCCTGTTCAACTTCTCGGCGTCTCGAAGGTCCTCGAATGATTTCTCCCGGATGACCATGGCGAGGGCCGAGAGCCGCTCGGAGAGGAACGACTCCAGCGACTGCTTTCCGTTCGCGGTGAACCGAACCATCGGGCGAGTCAACTCGGAGTCGAAGGCCTCCTGGTACTGATAATAGTTGAGGCCCGTCATGAGCAGGAGGGGCAAGATGGCCACGACGGATACGCACACCACCGCCGTGATCAAGATGTTGCGATAGCGTCGCTGCGAGACCAGCGCGTCAAATCCCTGCTGCGGACCGGTTGTCTCCTCCACTTCCTGCATTACGACTTGCGCCCGCCGAGCTGAGTCGCGCAATGAGCCTTCGCCAGCCGACTGCGGCTCGTCGTCGTCCAGCCCCTCCGTGTTCTACTTCGCCTTGCGGCGCGCGTGGCCAGCATTCCGAACCGTCTCCATGAGGTGATCGATATCGACCGGCTTTCGCAGGTAATCGAACGCTCCCAACCTGCGGGCCTCTTCCTCATCCTTGTCCGAACCGTGTCCGGTCATGATGATCACTTCGATCTGGGGAAGCGTCTTCTTGACCCGCCGCAACACCTCCATCCCATCGATGCCCGGCATGCGCAGGTCCAGGACCATGACGTCCGGGACATCGTTCTCGAGTATCTGAAGCGCCTGCTGCCCGCTGAACGCGACCTCACCGCCGAGCTCGCGCATCTCCATTCGCTCGGCCATGGTCCTCACGAAATCTTCCTCATCGTCGACGAAGAGCACTTTGAGCGCCGGTCCAGAGGTACTCACCTGGTCTGGCTTGGCTTCCGCGGAGATGTCTGCCTGCGACGGTACCGGTGCTCGCCCCCCCCTCCTGGCCATTTCGGGCAAGCCTCCCTCGGCGAGAGCGGCGGCGGTCATGCTTCTTTCGAACTCGTCTCGGGATTCCTTGAGGAACTTGAGACCTTTCGACCAGGCCGAGCGGACCGTCGTCAGGAGCTGGCTGGTGTCGGCTGGCTTCTGCAGATATTCGAATGCTCCCAACCTGCGGGCCTCTTTCTCTTCCTTTTCCGAACCGTGGCCGGTCAGGATGATGACCTGGACGTGAGGATGTTCCCGCTTGACCCGCTCCAGCACCTCCATCCCGTTGATGCCCGGCATGCGCAGGTCGAGAACCATCACATCGGGTGCATCCTGCTCGACCATTTGAAGTGCTTCCTCGCCGCTCAACGCCACCCGACTGCCGACGTCGCGCATCTCCATTCGCTCCGCCATCGTCTTGACGTAGTCTTCCTCGTCGTCGACGAGTAGCAGCTTGATCTTGCTCATCACTTCCTCCGCATATCTCCGTCGTCTTTCTTCCCGCGGTTGCTCAGGTCACCTGCAAGAGGCCTCGAGCCGATCAGCGCTTCGCTTTCTCAATCCCACTCGACTCACTCGCCAGGCTCCCCACGGCGCTGCTTCAGACCCGTGCGAAGCCGTGCCAGATGTATACGACGTCATGACGCGTCCGCCGCCGGGAGGATGATCCGGAATCCGTACGCTGAGTCGGCCACCTCGACCGAGGCGCCAAGGCGATCGGCGAGCTCGACCAGCCGGCTCCAACCCCTGGCTTCGGTTGGGGTGGGCAACATCGCGTCGTCCCCTCCCTGGCCAGTGAACTCCACGGTCGGTCGACCGTCCTTCTGATCCCCGCTGATCGATACGGTGCTCCCCTCTGGAAGCTGCTCCAAGCAGCATCCCACGGCCGCGAACAGTGACATCTGAAACCGTAAGGGGTCGACCACTAGCGTAAGGTTCTGGCTCCCGGGCTGCACCTGTATGAGGTGACGTCCCCCTCTAGCACGGAATTGGCACAGGGAAGCGACCTGCTGGATCTCTCGAGTGACATCGATCGGATCCTGGTCATGGTCCAGGACGTGGGCGAAGCGATTGAGGTTCGAGAGGAGCTCCGCACCGCGGGCGACCTGAGCGTCGATGCGACCGAGCGACCGCATGAGCTTGTCCTGGTCCAGTGATCCACGCCGGTTGAAGGCATCTAACAAGTCCTCGATCAGACCTGCGGACTCCTTCACGATCGCGAGAATATTCCGGATCTCGTGCGTGGTGCCGGCGGTGACCTGGGCTACGAAAGCGGCTCCTCGATCCTCAGACGCGGTCATCCAAATAGGATGTCCAAAACCGAACTTGGACGCAACAGGCCCCCGAGCAGGAGGCCTGAACGGGGGCGAGCCCCTCTTCGAAACGCCCTCCGGCCCTCCGGATGCGGCGGTTGGGGCGCCGGCATCGTAGACTCCTCTCTCTCCCGAGGGGTGTGGTATCCACGAGACGGGGGCCAACTCCGGCAATTTGTTCCTATAATCCTCACCCACTGCGACCCGGGGACCTTCATGACACCGGAATTGTCCTCAGCCGACTATCGACCACTGATCGCGGCCCTGTGTCCCACGATTGCGGCCTTTCTCATTCTGATCTCCAGGCGACGCCCAAACGTGAGAGAGGCCTGCACGATCATCGGAAGTGTAGCGCTCTTCCTCGTGGTCACATCGATGGTGCCTTCCGTCTTGCAGGCAGGAGCCATCAGCTTCAGTTTCCTGACCCTCTTCCCAGGAGCCGATCTCGCATTCAAGGTGGACGCCTGCGGTCTCATATTTGCAGTGACGTCTTCTTCTCTCTGGATCCTGGTATCCCTCTACTCGATTGGATACATGAGATCCCTCGAGGAGCACGCGCAAACCAGATACTACTTCTCCTTTGCCGTCGCCATTTTGGGAGCAATTGGCATGGCCTTCTCTGCCAACCTGGTGACGATGTTCGTCTTCTACGAGATCTTGACCGTATCAACCTATGCTCTGGTAGCTCACGATGAGACGCCCGAGGCGACCCAAGGCGGCCATAAGTACCTCGTGTATCTACTCAGCGGTGGCGCCTTTCTCCTCTTCGCAACATTGATGACGTATTCCCTGGTGGGCACCACGGACTTCGACCCCCAAGGGATCCTGGGACCAGCGCTCGGGCCCACATCCAGACTGGCCCTGCAGCTGTTGTTCTTCTGTTTCATGCTGGGATTCGTAAAGGCTGCGTGGATGCCCGTTCACTCGTGGCTTCCGACTGCAATGGTTGCACCAACACCCGTGAGTGCGCTTCTCCATGCGGTCGCAGTCGTCAAGGCGGGCGTCTTTGGGATCATCAAGACGGTGTTCTATCTATACGGAACGGATTTGATGCACGAGCTCGGTCTCGGCATCGCGCTCGGTTGTGTGGCTTCTATCACCATCATCGTGGCCAACCTCCAGGCCATCGGACAAAACAACCTGAAAAGGCTCCTCGCGTATTCCACGATAAACCAGCTGTCTTTCATCATCCTGGGTGCAGCAATACTGACCCCCATGAGTGCGACGGGTGCACTCATTCACATACCGTTTCACGGTTTCATGAAGATCACGCTGTTCCTATGCGCGGGTGCCATCGCGGTAGTCACACAGAAGAAGGACGTCAGCGAAATGGCGGGCATCGGCAGGCAGATGCCAATCACGATGATAGCCTTCACGATAGCGGCCCTCGGCATGTGCGGAGCGCCACCCGTAGCGGGATTCATCAGCAAGTGGCACATCAGTCTGGGCGCGATAGAAGCGGGGCAAATGCCTTTCCTGTTCATCATCCTGGCGGGTTCTCTTCTGGATGTTGTGTATTTCTTTCCAGTGATAAAGACCGCATTCTTTGAAAGAATGCCGGAGGCAGACACAGTCAGTGGAGATATAGAAGAAAAGGTCGAGTTCTTCTCCGGGGAAGTCCGGAACAAAGAGAAAGAACGGCCTCTGTATCTCTTCATGATCATTCCCCTGGCAGTCACCGCACTCTTCTCCATCCTGTTCTGTTTGCACCCGCAGACGCTCCGGATTTACGACCTCGTACAAATGGCCGTCAACGACATCTTCGTAGGTAGGTAGGGATGAACAAGCTGAGAAATTATCCGAAGCGGCTCTTTTGGTGGATCTACTTTCTTTCCATGGGGCTGAGCCTCATCCTCCATCCGTTACTGCTTCGCTCTGGGCACCTCCATCATCATTTCGTGTTTCAATATCTTCCGGAGTTCTTCGCCGTCTTTGGACTCGTGGGCTGCATGCTTCTGATCCTGATTGCCAAGGGGATGGGATTCTTCATCTCAAGGGATGAGAACTACTACGAGAAGCGTTCGGAGAAGTAGGCGTGGTTCAGTGGATACATCCGGGGGTCGTGATTCTTCTCGGCGGCCTGTTGATCCCATTCATCCCGTGGAGGAAGGTCAAGCTAGCCTACTTCCTCATGCTCCCCCTGGTGGGGCTTGGCATACTGATTCTGACATCGATGGGGCACTTCGGCTCCGTTCCCGCCTGGCCCGAGTCTCTCTATAAGTGGCGGCTTCCGTTTCTCCAGTACACGCTCGAGCTGGTCAGAATCAACAAGTTGAGCATGGTCTTTGGCTACGTATACCTGATCGCGGCCTTCTGCATGAACATCTACGCCCTTCGTGTAAAGAACGATTGGGAACATGTAGCGGCGATGGTCTACGTCGGAAGCTCGCTCTGTGCGGTCTTCTCCGGGGATCTGTTTACCCTGTTCTTCTGCCTGGAAATGATGTCGTGGGCTCCCTTCTTCCTGATCTTGTTCAGAGGCACGAAGAAATCGTTGGGCGCGGCGATTCGATATGTGATCT